>SKEH01001183.1_pt1 | contig 11967 bp, 10 predicted proteins | sample 4826571 | NCBI WGS metagenome assembly SKEH01 (sample SAMN11008814, study PRJNA524170) | human gut metagenome | biome: Human fecal sample; material: Feces; isolation source: fecal sample from pouch patient p29 | host: Homo sapiens | place: Israel: Tel-Aviv | collected 2016-09-14 | reverse complement strand
CTCCATTCAACGATTTATTAATAAACTTGAATATAGTGGATACCCAGAATTTAAGCTTGCATTGCAAAAACAAGAAGAATCTAAGAAGCAGCATCCCTCTACTTTATCTACTCATAATCCTATTATTCATGCATATATTAGATCTTTTCACTTGTTAGAAAATTTAGATTTAGATAATTTCTTAAAACCATTAATTAAGGACTTAAGAGAATTTCAAAATATTAAATCAATCGGTAATGGTAATACGGCTTTGTCAGCTAAACAACTAGTCTATTCAATGTATTCGGAGGATAAGTTTTTAGATGCCGTTGATACTAGTATTAAAATAGATTATTTAGCTAATAGTGTTGATAAAAATACTTTGTTAATTATTTTCTCTGTAACGGCTCCGCAAAGTACGTATGGCAAGCTAATAAAAAGGGCTCGAGAAAGAGGGGTACGCACTTATCTAATAACAATGAATCAAGAGAGTAAATTATTATCTCAAGTTTCGAATTCAATTGTTTTGCCATCTACGCATGTTGAACATGATGATAATACACTTCACCGAGTAGATAGTAGAGCAGTATTATACGTATTTGCTGAAATGATATCTTATTACTACGCAATCGGACTAAAATAATTTATAAAAGGACCAATATTTTATTTTGAATACTCGTCCTTTTTATTTGTGTTTGATTGATATCAGCCATGTGAAGATCATGCCCATCTATTGTGCTGGAAGAAATAAATGTAAGTCGTGCATGAAATTTCAAGAGATTGGGCTTTTCCTACAACTTTAAAATTATACCTAAAAATATAAATGTATTAGTTTTTATGCGAAGTATACATAGCAACGACTTTTTCTAATTCTCCATTAGGAATTATCTTTAAGTTTCTTATATATTCAGTAGCTTGCTCTAAAGTACTGCCATTATCCATTTGATTTTCAAGAATAACTTTAGCTACATCGATTTTTCCTTCTTCTTTTCCTTGCTCATATCCAGCTTTTGCAGCAGCTTGTTCACGTTCTAACATTCTTGTTTCGTAAAGCATAATCTTTTCCCTCGTTTCTGGATCTTCATTGATTTCTTTAATTCTTCTTTGTGCATAATCAAAATGTTTATTTAATTTAACTGGTTCATTATTCATCAGTTTAGCTAATGCTTTTAAATCTTCGCTTTGTCCTTCAGCTGAAACTTGTGAATTAATGATAATCTTTGTCACGCCATCCTGCAATTGTTTCGACCTATCTTGATCAGAGTAAGTGTGATAAGATTCATAAAATTTATCGTCTTTCTTAGGTTTGAAATTGCAGAGAAAAATAATATAGGCGTCTTTCAAATTTCGATAGGTTTTTCCTTTATTTAAAGTATAACGTAAATCAAGTCTGGAAAGGTAGTAACGCATTCGCCTACCAATATCGTCCTGATCCGTTGTTTGCATTTCGATATTAAACACGCGTCCTTCATGGTCTGTGACTAATACATCAAGTCTAACTTCTTTAGCTTCGTTTTTGCGCTTAAGATTATTAATCTCGACCTGCTTGTCTAACCAATCGATTTTTTTAATTTTCAAATCTGGAATGATGATTTCTAGCAAATACTTGCAGAATTCTTTATTTTCCATCACCATTCCGAAGACTTTATCTTCTGTGAACCCAAACCAGGGTTCAATCTTTTTAACCATATGAGTAGTCCTCTCTAGAGATATTTGAGGAGTGATCCCATATGTTTATTACGCAAATTAAATTATTTTTTATAAATTTATTTGGAGAAATTAACAAAAAACCATACTCCGATTGAATATCGAAATATGGTTCTTATCACAGAATATGCTTTTTCACGATAATTAATAAAGTTAATTGTTAATCTTCTTCAGCCTTAAAACCATTAGCAAGGTTGGGCTTTCTTCTACCAATTAGCCAAACAATTAGTAAACTAAGTACACCTTCAACAGCAATGTAGATTCCTCGTGCAGCCAGATGTTTTAGTCCACCAAGGTAGAGACCTAATACAATAGAAACGATAATGATTGAAATCATTGAAATCCATTGCACTTTATCAAAGGCAATCCCGTATTCAACTTCACGTTTTCTTATTCCAGGTAAGATTGTACCTAAACCAATCAAAACGATTACTGCAACAATGTTGATAATTAATTCATACCACCAAATGTTGCTACCCTCAGGTACATCTTGTGGTGTAATTCCCATAATTGTTGCTATAGCAGTAACAAGAAGGAGAATTAGTCCGACAGCATAGGCAATTTTGTCGTTTTTAATAAAGACATATTTTGAAGGGAATTTTTTGGAATCTTTTCTAACTCGCATAAATGAGTAGAAGATCCAGCAGGTGACACCTGGTGAAACGATTGCGTTTAAATTAAGCAACCAATTGAAGATATCATTCATGTTTGGTAAGAAGATACCTAAAATCATAATGAATGATGATAAAGCAACAGTTAAGATATAACCATTAATCGGTAAACCATTCTTATCCTTTTTACGAAGGAATTTAGGCATGTAGCGATCCCCAGTATCAGAGATAAGCATTCTAGTCATGGCATCGAGTAAAACTGCTAGCAAAGCACAATTGAAGAAGAAGGATGTCCAAGCCCAGAAGTAAAGAAGGAAGTCTCCCCAACCATATTGGTGGCCAATCATCTTAAAGGCATAGTAAGCACCATTCATCTTTAAGTCATTAGGCATATGATTGGCATTAAAGTAGATTCCAAGTGCAAATGAGCCCAAAATTGTTAAAAATGCAGTCATTGCTGCTAGAGCAATCATTGCTTTCGGGAAGTCGTACTGTGGTTTTTTCATCTTAGTTACATATGGCGCAACTAACTCAGCACCATTCATAGCATAAATTAACATGGCAATCGTTGAGAAATAGTGCCAGTCAAACTTAGGGAAAATGTCTCTCCAAGTGAAATTGGTTGTTGCCATATGACCACCTGATTTTGCTAAGCCGACAAAGGCAAGGACAACAAAAAGAATGGTCATAATTACCATTAAGCCGCCACCAATTGTTGATAAAAATTCCATTGAATTTGAAAAATGGTGTTCAACAATAATGAAGACAATGAAAGTTACAAAAGTTAGTAGGGCAAATAAAGAGTTGGGAATTTGATCTTGAAATTTTTCTGATCCAGTAAGAGCCCAACCTAAGTCAACGATAACTTCATTAGCTGAATCAACAGCATAAGGAATTGAAGCTGCCCAATAAGTCCAAGCAGTGAAATATCCTAGAAATTCACCATCAGTTCCACGTACCCATGAAGAAAGCCCTCCACCCTCTGTACTAAAGGTAGAGCCTAATTGGCCAACCATTAAAGAGTAAGGAATGACATAGAATAAAACCATTACAATCCAGGAAAATATGACTGCCATTCCTTGGTTTTGAAAATTGAACATGATATCGTCTAAGCCGATAACAGTACAGAGCGCCATCAAAAATAAAGTCTGCCAAGAAATAAATTTCTTATCTGGGTTTAATGCATTTAATTCATCCACGTTTAAATTTTCTCTCTTTTCTAGTAATAATTATTTATGCGTTATTACTAGGATTAACTCGGTGACTTATTTTTAAATTTAATATTCATAAATCTAAAATCGATCCTTATCTATTTTTTCTTTATCTAGTATAGATTAAAATTGTCGTTAAAAATAGCACCTCTCAAGTTTATAAGGGATGCTATTTTTGTTATTTGGCAAGATTTCTAACGACATTAAGATTAAACAAAATTAAATTTAAGACTACGATTGCTGCTGTGACAATAAATACCATGCTGTAGCTGGAGATTCCGGCGATAAAGGAACCGAGAAGAGGTCCGACAATATTTCCGATATACATTGCACTCTGATTCCATGAGAAAATTCTACCAGTTACCGCTGCGGGAGAATTTTTAGTAAGTAAAGTTTGTACTTGAGGAAAAAGACAAGCATCGGTAAATCCCACTAAAAATCGTAAAATACCAAGTTGAGTTGTATTGTGAACAAAAGCGGTTAAAAAGAAGAGAATTGTCGCTCCGATAAAACCACCAATAATAATCTTGTGTGTACCAATTCTGTCGCCTAACGCGCCAAAACGAGAAGCAGCTAAGAAAGTAGCAATTCCTGGAAGGGCCGCGATAATCCCAGAAACAAAGACAACATTGCCGTTTCCGTTCATTAATTGCTTAACATAAAGTGAAACAATCGGATTAATTGAATTATTGGCAGCCTGGATAATTAAGGTTGTTAAGAGCAAACCAAAGATTAAAGCAGGAGAGCGAAGAGTTGCAATAACGCCGCTTGCTTTATCAAGTTTCTTTTCAGTAATGGGCTTAAAGCCTTCTTCATGAACAAAGAATAATGAAAGAAGGAAAGAGATTAACAATAAACCGCCCGTGATAAAGAAAGTAACACGGTAACTAAAGGCAGAAGCTAGTGCACCTCCTAAAAATGGTCCCAGCAAGTTGCCGGCAGTAAAAGATGAAGCCATGGTTCCTAAAGCTTGACCAGATTTTTCCTTTGGCGTTTCTGTAGCAATTAGAGCATTTGAATTTGATACAAAACCCGCAAAAACTCCTTGTAGCATTCTTAGGAAAAATAGTTGCCAGACGTTAGTAACTAGTCCCATGCTTCCAAGAACAATTGCCATTCCTAGAGAAGCTCGCAAGATCATTAGTTTTCTACCTTTTTTGTCGGCTAATTTTCCCCACCAAGGCGAGATAATAGCGGAAACAAAGTATACTCCTGAAAAAATGAAGCCAGACCAGAAGTTTAATTGCTGGTGAGTAAAATGACCAAGAGTATCAATATACAGAGGCAAAAAAGGCATGATTTCTGAAAAAGCGATTCCCGCAATAAAAACGGCAATTGAAAGGACATAAAGGTTCTTTTTCCAAATAGGTTTATCAGATTTTTTTGTCATCCTATTCCTCCAACTTTTTAAAGTTTACGGTCTTATTTTTCAAGGAGATCTTTCCTACTTCAAATCCATAATCTTTGAGTTCTTTTTTATAAGTCAGAAAAGAATGGTCGATTGGCAGACCAGCAATTTCTTGAATTTGATCAAAGGATAACTGGAAATCACTATTTTTATTGTTTTTAATATATTCCCATAAGGGATTAAACTTACTCATCATTATGCCTTCTTTGAACTTGTTTTTCTAAATTATTTGATATTTCTTCTAGTTTAGTTAAAGTGTCAGATTTTACCGTGCCGACTAATTGATTAACTTCTTCAAAAGCTTGATTAACTTGATCAAGAACATCTTTGCCAGCTGGTAAAAGAAATAATTGCTTCTTTAAACCGTTCTTGGGATCAGGACGGCGTTCAATCATCTGCCTTTTTTCTAATAATTTAACTACATTGGTAAAGCTAGCAGGTTGATAAAAGAGATATTCAGCAACTTCTTTTTGGATACAACCGGGATGCTTTTGAATATAACGTAAGGCATGAGCATGCGTCATTCTTAAGTTAATTGAACTCAATCTTTGATTAATTAAAAGATTCTCTAGTTTACCAATATGATATAGAAGATTGGCTAGTGGTCGTTTTCTCATAGAATTCCTTCTTAAAAAGTTGTAATTACAACTAATGTCAAAAATAATTATAACGTAATTAATTGTAATTACAACTAGTCATTGATTAATTACTTGGATTAGTGACTTGTGAGAAATCATATTTACGATATTTTAAAGCAGCTTTTCGATCCTTAAAAATAGCACTGTGAATATCACCTGATGAATATGATAAGTAGAGGCAGCGATGCCCTTTAAAAGTACCTGTAATATAAATAATATCAACAGTATCTAAGAAACCACGTGCCCGTAACCACTGAGAGCCGTTTTTGTCTTCAAAGGATACCATTGTTGCGTTTCCAGCATAGGTTTTATTGTCTTTTTCAGAACGATGGCTCAAATTTAAGTTGGGATCTGTTTTTTGATAGACCACAGAATCCATGATTGTATGTTTGGTAATGATAAATTTTCGAGCCTGGGTGCTATAGATATCAGTTTGGTACCAAGTACCTTGAAAGTTGTCTGGAATTGTAGCTAGTTTAAAGCCTGGATATTTTTTATTTAAGTTTGGCTTAGGCGTGGCGGTTTTACTCTTCTTTGAAGTAGTGATTGAAGATTTTGAACTGGAAGATTTATTTTCGGTATTATTAGACGAAGTATTGCTGCAGGCAGTGAGCAATATGGTTGAAAAAAGTACTAGGACTAGCTTTTTCATGTTTTTTACTTCCTTAAGATATGAATTTTTGCTATAAGTATAACAAAAGATAGGAAAATCTATGATATTTTTTAACCGCAAAACAAAAAGCAGACATCTGGGGGAATAGAAGTCTGCTTTTTTAATGTCGTATGTTATTCTGGGAGAATAAGTAAGGTGTAGAAGTTCCCTTACTTGTCTAATAGAATACCTCTAATTTTTTAAATAAAGCTAGGCATAAGATCTAAAATTTGCAAAGAATTTCTTTAAAAAGTTTAAAGAAGTAAATATAATTAAAATAAAGACGTTTGCGAGAGGAAAAATCATGAAAAAAGAACAAGAAATTGAGATGCTAAAAGAATTCTCTGATGCAAATTCAACCTCTGGATTTGAAGAAGAATTTGTAAAATTATTTTCGACTTATGCTAAAAATACAGCAGATATTACAGTTGATGGCATGCTTAATGTGTATGCTGCAAAGAAGGAAAATAAGGGAGATCGTCCTGTAATTCAGATGGATGCACACTCAGATGCAGTGGGCTTCATCACTCAAGCGGTTAGACCAAATGGATTGATCAAATTCGTTCCACTTGGTGGCTGGGTAAAATATAATATTCCTGCTTTAAAAGTAAAGATTAGAAATCGTGAGGGTGAGTATATTCCCGGCGTAGTTGCTACTAAACCGCCACATTTTATGACGGCAGCTGAGAGAAATTCAATTCCAGAAGTAGCAGACATGTCAATTGATGTTGGCTCATTAAGTAGAGAAGAAACAATTAAAGATTACAAAATTGATACGGGTTGCCCAATTTTTGTAGATGTAAAATGCGAATATCATGAAAAATCAGGTCTTTTCTTTGGAAAAGATTTCGATGATCGATTTGGTGCTGGTGCAATGGTCGGTGTTTTAGATAATTTAAAAGGTGAAGAAACTGATTTTGATGTTGTGGCTGCTTTATCAAGTCAAGAAGAAGTTGGTCTTCGCGGAGCTTATGTAACTGGTAGAAAGATTAAGCCAGACTTATGTATTGTGCTTGAGAGTTGTCCAGCAGACGATACTTTTGAGCCAGACTGGCTATCTCAAACTGGATTAAAACGTGGTCCAATGTTGAGAGATATGGATACGACATTTTTACCAAATCCTAAATTCCAACAATATGCTTGTGATTTAGCTGATAAAAATAGAATACCGTATACTCGCTCAGTAAGAACTGGTGGAGGACAAGATGGAGCTGCCATTTATTATGAATATGGTGCACCAACAATTGTAATTGGAATTCCAGTACGTTATGAACATTCTCCATATTGTTTCTCTGCGTATAAGGACTTTAAGGCATCAGTTGATCTAGCAACTGCAATTATTCGCGATATGACGCAAGAAAAATTAGATAGTTTTAAAAAGGTGATTTAATGGACTGGAAAAGTTTCTTTAGAAAAATGACAATTATCATTTGGATGCTATGTTTGATTAATTTGTTGGTGTTAATAGTTCGCTACACTGCAAGCGATATTGGAACGTTTTTTTCGTGGGATTATCCGCTAATATGGGCTTTTATACTGGGATGTATTTTTTGTATTTTGGCGATTTTCTGGCCCAAGAAAAATAAATAAAAGTATGAAAAAAGTGAAGGTACATTGAAGTGCCTTCACTTTTTGTGTGATCTGATTTTATTCTACGCGTGCAATTTCATCATGAACCTTAATATTGTGTGAACCTAGACTTGGCTCTTGACCATGAAGATTAAATTTGACGTTAACACCAGGTCTAAATAGAAGTACATGAGTTGAACCACCAAAGTGGAAAATACCTAATTGATCACCTTTATTAATATGTTGACCAACTTTAACTGTTATTTCATTACCAGATACTTCTGCCATACCTACAGCAACAAAGCACATTAATCCAATCTTTGGATTATCAGCTTTGATGAAAATAACAGCACGTGATGCAGTTTCAGTAATATAAGCTTGAGAATCATTAGGTGCAGCTGGGTCAGGACCGTTAGGATTTTCAAAACCTTGTGGTAAAGTTTCAGAATAGTATGAACCATATAGGTTATAAGCTTTAACAACCGTACCACTAACAGGACTATTCCATCTATGGTAACTTAGTGCACTAAGAAAGGCTTGATAGAGAGTACCACCAACAAATTCTGATGTTAATGAGTCATTGTGAAGCAAATCGATTAATGAATATGGTTGTCCCTTAATCCAGAATTTAGCTTTAAGTGGAAGGTTATGTGCAATACGATATGGTGCTGATTCACAAGCATTAGCAATTGAATCAGGGTCATCAGCATTAGCAACAGGACGAACGCCAGGATTAAAAGTTCTCGTGAAGAAATGATCCCAAGATTTAAATCCGTATTGCTGATCAATATCATTATTAGGACAGGCAAAAATGTCATGGAAGTTTTCGCCATAAGCAGCATTACACATACTCTTTAGTGCTTCGTCTCCAAGCCATCCTTCTTTAGAACGATTAAGAACATATGTAGAATCAGGAGATTGTAAAAATCTTCCCCAATAATCTAAAATATCACGTAATTTTTGATTAACACGTGGATCCATAAAAGCGACATAGCCAGCTTTGGTTGCCATTGGGTAATCTAAGATAGCATTGATTGGGAAGCCGACTAATCCAGTAGCATTGAATTCTGGAGCCCGGTGCATGACACGGTTAATAACTCTGAGCATTTGATGATAATTATGAACAGCTGGGGTGTCCATTGGTGTTTCGACATATTTAGCTGGAACTTCTTCAAACATCATATGGAATAAATTCCAAAGATACCGATCGGATTCAATTAGATCTTTCAAGGCTTGAACAGGTGGTAAAAGAGTTTGATCTTGTTCTGCTTCAGCTTCTTTTAACACCTGTTTTAGCCAATTATTGTAAAACTCTTGATCGCTAGGTAACCATTGTCCAACATTAAATTTTGCATCTTTTTTCATTTTTAACACCTTTTAATATTAATAACTATAATGAAATCTTCTTTGTGACTAGAAGGTAGACAGAAACAACAGCCAAAATACAAATGATAATAGCCAATGCTAATTCCCATTTGTTAAATAGAGGGGTACCTTTTTTGTCGTATTCTTTTCTGGCAAAGTAGTAGAAGATTATACCTACAGCATAAATAATTGTTGAAATCAGTAGGTAATTAAGTCCTGCTGCATATAAGAGCCATAGACAATAGATGGTTGATAAAATACCTATGAATAAACTCTTATTACGTTTACGAGAATCATTAGCAAATATTTCACGTTTTTGAGCAATTTTCCATAAGTATATTGAACTTAATAAGTAACAAGGTAAAATTATTACCCCGGTAATGTCGATACATGCGAGATAAACATTATTAGCTGTTACTACTAAGATCATGAACAAGGACATCAAAATACTTGAAATGTATAAGGATACACTAGGTACCTTTTTCTTATTTTCATGAGCAAAGAATTTTGGCAATACATGTCCTTTAGCTGCAGCATATGGAAGTTGAGCCATCATAACGGTCCATGCAACCCATGAACCACCAACAGAGATAATTACGGAAATTGTGACGAAGTCTATGAACCATGGGCCTAATAAGTTTTTCATCAAGTAAGCTGTTGATGGATCAGTTAATTTAGAAAGAGTTGGTTGATGATAAATACCATAAGCAACAATACTAATTAGAACATAGGCGATTAATGAAATTAAATAGCCCATTACAGTTGCTTTACCAACATCTTTAGGATTTTTAGCGTGGTTAGAAATAACAACCGCACCTTCAATACCGATAAAGCACCATAATGTTACTAACATAGGAGCTTTAATTTGGCTAACAAAGTTTCCTAAGTGAAGACCTTGTCCCCAGAATCCCCAGAAAAATGTTGGGAAGCGGAAGAAGATTAGCATACAAATTAGAATGATTCCTAAACTAATGAACTTGATGATAACTGTAATGTTGTTAAGAAATGAGGCTTCTTTAACACCATTAAGAACTAAAAAATTATAAATCCAAATTAAAATAATACCGAATATAACAGTTGGCCATTGGTGTTTAAGCAAGACCGGAAAGTAACGACCGAATGAGTCATTAAGCATAACGGCATAAGCTACATTACCTGTAATTGCTTCAATCCAATAACCCCATGCTGAATTGAACCCAACATATTTACCGAAACCAGCGCGTGCATACGAATAAATACCAATATTTAAATCTGGTCTTTCTTCAGCTAAGATTTTGAAAGTAAAAGCAAGTCCAAACATGCCAATACCGGTCAAGATCCAAGCAATAAGGACAGCACCAAGTGATGAAGAAGCGGCCATATTTTGAGGAATATCAAAAATTCCGCCACCAATCATGGCGCCAACTACCATAGCTATTAAGCCAAAGAGACCAATTTTATGACTTTTAGTTTTAGTCATTTTGAAGTCTTCTTTCTTTTAATTAAAATCCAACTTATTTAACGCGAGCTATTTCTTCTCTAACTTTAATATTTGAGCTACCTAATCCAGGTTCTTGATCATGTAAATTAAATTCAACTTGAGTTTCAGGCCTAAATAGAAGTACATGAGTTGAACCACCAAAGTGGAACATTCCTAGTTGATCACCCTTGTTAACGTGTTGACCAACACGTACAGTGATTTCATCACTTGATACTTCAGACATACCTACAGCGACAAAACACGTGAGACCAATCTTTGGATTATCAGCTTTGATGAAAATAACAGCACGAGTAGCTGTAGCAGTTAAGAAGGCTTGTGAATCGTTTGCGGCAACCGGATCAGCACCACGTTCATTTGCGAAGCCTTGATGTAAACTTTCAGAGTAGTATGAACCTGGTAAATTATATGCTTTTACAACAGTTCCACTAACAGGACTATTCCATCTGTGATAACTTAAAGCACTTAAAAATGCTTGATATAAGGTTCCACCTTCAAATTTTGAGGTCCATGGGTCGTTATGAAGAAGATCCATTAATGAGTAAGGTTGTCCTTTAATCCAGAATTTAGCTTTCATTGGTAAATCACGAGCAATTCTAAATGGAGCAGATTCACATGCATTGGCGATTGAATTTGGATCTTCAGGATCTTGAACTGGACGAATGCCAGGATTAAATAAACGAGTAAAGAAATTGTCCCAGGAAGTAAAACCTAAATGTTTTTCACGGTCATCTGACTCACATTTAAAAATAGTTGTAAAATTATCGCCATCAGCTGCTTTAGACATTTCATTTAATGCGTAGTCACTTAACCAGCCATTTTTAGAAGTGTTAAGAACATAGGTAGATGCGGGAGTTTGCAAATATTTGCCCCAATAATTCAATATATCTCTTAATTTCTCATTGATTTTTGGATTCATGAAAAACACATATCCAGCCTTAGTAGCCATTGGATAATCCAAAATTGCATTGATTGGCGTTCCGACCAATCCAGTAGTATTAAATTCTGGAGCTCTTTGAATAATACGATTGAGCATTAAAAGCATTTGACGATAATTTCTTACTTGAGGAGTGCCCATCGGTGTGTCGACGTATTTTTCAGGAATTTCATCAAACATCATTTGAGTAATATTGTACAAGTATCTATCAGACTCAATTAAATTTTTCAAGGCTTGAACAGGAGGTAGTAACTTTTGATTTTCTTCACTTTCTGCTTCTTTTAAAACCTTCTTCAGCCATTTGTTGTAAAATTCTTGGTCACTTGGTAACCATTGTCCTACATTATATTGGATATTCTTTTTCATCTTATTTACCTCTTGTATTTATAAAAAATAACAAAAAAACATAATAA
>SKEH01001181.1_pt1 | contig 12006 bp, 11 predicted proteins | sample 4826571 | NCBI WGS metagenome assembly SKEH01 (sample SAMN11008814, study PRJNA524170) | human gut metagenome | biome: Human fecal sample; material: Feces; isolation source: fecal sample from pouch patient p29 | host: Homo sapiens | place: Israel: Tel-Aviv | collected 2016-09-14 | reverse complement strand
GGCCCAGCTCGAGGGCGCCGAGAGCGACGGGGCCGAGAAGGCGGGGCCCGCAGGCCCCGGGGCCGGGCGGAAGCCGAAGCGCCCCGGCGGCAAGAGTGGCGACGGCGGGCAGAAGGGCGCCGACGACGAGCGGGCAGCCGTTGTCGAGGACATCCTGGGGGAGGACGACGAGGAGCCGGCCCCGCGGGCGCCCCGGACTGCGAAGAACCGCCCGCGCCCGGCGTCGAAGCTGGAGCAGCGGACCGGGGTCTCCCGGGTGAACCTGGTGCTGGTCATGCTCCTGGCTGCCGCCGTCGTCATCATTGTCCGGCAGATGGGGCTGATCGGGCAGGCGGGCCAGGACGGGTCGGCCATGACCATGCCGTCCAACCATCCGGCGGTCGGCGCCAGCGCGGACCCCTCCGCCGTGGCCGCGATGGACCAGGCCGAGCCGGTCGACACCGACAAGGAGGCCTCGCTCAAGGCCGAGGCCGAGGCGGACTCCACGAACATCACGGCCCGCCAGGAGCTGGGCGTCATGTACCTCAAGGCGGACCTGTACCAGGACTCCATCACCTGGCTGCAGCAGGTCCTCGACATCGACCCCAATAACCTGGACGCGCTCCTGGCGATCGGCAGCGCGGAGTACGGGTCGAACCAGTACGACGCCGCGGAGAAGCACTGGCGGCGCGCGGCCGAAGTGGATCCCGGTGTCGCCGAGCCCTGGTACAACCTGGGGTTCCTCTACATGGCCAAGACGCCGCCGGACACCGGGCGCGCGGTCGAGTGCTGGAACAAGGTGCTCGAGATCTCCCCCGACTCGGAGCTGGCGGCGGGCGTGCGCACCCACCTGAGCCGCATTGCCACCGCCTCCCCCACGGCGACGCCAGCACCTGCGACGCCGTCGGCCGGAGGGTAGCCGCATGGAGATCACGCTTCCGGTGGCCCTGCTCGCGGGACTTGTCTCCTTCGCCTCCCCCTGCTTCCTGCCCATCGTCCCGGCCTTCGTCGGCCAGCTCGTGGGGACGGGCGCCGGGCGGGTGAGCGGGCGCGCGGCCCTGGGCAATGCGCTGTGCTTCGTCGCGGGGTTCTCCGCGGTCTTCATCGCGCTGTGGGCGTCGCTGGGCCTGGTCGGGCGGTCGCTCGGCCCCTACGCGGTCTACGCCCGCATCGCCGGCGGGGCCGTCCTGGTGTTCGAGGTTGTAGCGGCGAGTTTCCTCGGCTATTTCCTTCCAGAGGCTTCGATATTCTTCAGTTTTTGACAGCTCAGCCGCGGAACGGTTGAGCAGGGAACGTATGCCGTCTTGTGTCGGCTTTACAAGAATGGAGTATAAGCCGCTTTGTTTGGTGCCGTCGAGGAAGGTTGTCATAGCTTCGCTCTTCATGAGGTCTTCGACCGCGCCGTCAGCGATGCGGGTGGCCAGCTGCTGGGCGCTGGCCAGGTTCGCTGAAATCTCCGAAAAGCCGGTCTCGGAGGCGATATTTGCCCTCACCCAGGCGCCGCCCGTGGCGCCCAGGGCGCACAGCACCGAGAGCAGGCTCAGCACGAGGGCGATAACCGTACGCAAACCCGCCGCGACGGGTGCGTGCGCGGGAGGGGCCGCCGCGGACTGTGCGGCGGGGCTCGGCAAGCCGCCGGCCGGATAGCCCGATGCCGGCATCGCGCGCGTGGGCTGCAGGAGCGAGGTCTCTTCCTCGTCCAGGTGGCGGGTGGCGTTGTGATGATCTGGTGAACGCATGAGCCTAGCGTACCGCCTCAACCTTAAGGTCACGAGGCGACTCGATGAGAATGTGCCATCAGCTGAGGGATTTGCCCGCTCCCCGTTCCGCTCGCCCAGAGCCCCGTCACCGTTCGGCGGGCAGAAATTCGGCGTATCGGCGACAATAGGAACATGAACTTCTACAACCCCTCCGCAGCACGGCCGACGCTCGTGGTGCCGCCCGTGCACGAGCGGCAGCTTCCCGCGAAATCGCAGGAAACCACCGCCACCAACCCTTGGCCTCTTGCCCTGCTCGCGCAGAACCTCAAAAACTATGTGGACAAGGTTCCCGAGCTGTGGGTTGAGGCGCAGGTCGCCTCGCTCAACGGCCGCGGAGGCAACGTCTTCATGGAGCTCAAGGACGTTCAGGAGGATTTTTCCTTCACCCTCGCGCTCTTCGGCCGCGCCGGTAGCGGCCTCGCCGCCGACGTGACCGTGGGCTCGCGCATCGTTACCCGCGCCAAGCCGAGCCTGTGGAAAAACGGCAAGCTCTCCCTCATCGGCAAGGAAGTGTACGCGGTCGGCACCGGCAACCTGCACGAGCAGCTACAGCGTCTGCGTGAGCAGCTTGCCGCCGAGGGGCTATTCGCCGACGCCCGCAAGAAGCCGCTGCCCATGCTTCCCAACCGCGTGGGCCTGATTACCGGTCGCGACTCCGATGCTGAGAAGGACGTTATCCGCAACGCCTCCCTGCGCTGGCCCGGCGTGTCCTTCGAGGTGCGCAACACCCGCGTGCAGGGTGAGGGCGCGGCTCAGGAGGTCATCGCCGCGCTCGCGGAGCTGGATGCCCACCCCGAGGTGGACGTCATCGTCATCGCCCGAGGCGGCGGCTCCTTCGAGGACCTGCTCCCCTTCTCCGAAGAATCCCTCATCCGAGCCGTCGCGGCTGCCGTCACCCCGGTGGTCTCGGCGATTGGCCACGAGGCGGACTCCCCCATCCTCGATGCGGTGGCCGATTTGCGCGCCTCCACGCCCACGGATGCGGGCAAGCGCATCGTGCCCGATATCTCCGAGGAGGCGGCCCGCATCGCCGAGGCCCGAGCCCGCCTGGACCGCGCGGTACTCGGCTATGTGGGCATGCAGATGAGCTATATCGCGCAGCTGCGGAGCCGCCCGGTGTTCACCCATCCCGATTCGGCGCTGCTCATGCGTGCCGACGAGGTGAATCGCCTGCGCGAACGCGCCCTGCGGGCCACCGAGCACCGCATCGAGCGAGAGTCGGGAACGTTGGAACACACGATTGCGCGCGTGCGGTCCCTCTCCCCCGCCCAGACCCTCAGCCGCGGCTATTCCATCGTTCAGAATTCTGCGGGCGCTATTGTGCGTGACGCCTCGGTGCTGCACGAGGGCGAGCAAATTACGGTGCGCGCGGCGACCGGTTCGGCGCAGGCGACCGTGACCTCCACGAATCCCTCGAACATCTCCTAAACCTCGATACCCCTAAGTTTTACCCCCAGTTTTTTACCCCTGAAAGGTTCCTCAATGAGCGAGAACATTAGCTTCAACAGCGCCGAGCTGGGCGCACCCGTCGAAACCCTCGGCTACGAGCAGGCCCGCGCCGAGCTGGAGCAGGTCGTGCGTCAGCTGGAGTCCGGCACCAGCGATCTGGAAACCTCTATTGCCCTGTGGGAACGCGGCGAGGCCCTGGCCACCCGATGCGAGGCGTGGCTGAAGGGCGCGCAGGAGCGCCTGAACGCGGTGCGAGGCGAGCAGGGTGGTCAGGAACCCACGGCCAACTAGCGTGCCCCTCCCCGGCTCCTCCGACTAGCGATAAAACGGCCTGCCCCGCAGCTCATCAGAGCTACGGGGCAGGCCGTTTATATTCCGGTAGGGTTCGCTAAGCGGCCGGCGAGATATCCCTCGCTAGTGCTTCTGCTTGTAGTCGGCCATGAAGTTACCCAGACGCTCCAGGGCGCTGGTGAGGGTCTGCGTATCGGGCAGGTACACCAGGCGGAAGTGGTCGGGGTCCTTCCAGTTGAAGGCGCGGCCGTGGCTGAAGAGAATCTTCTGGCTCTTGAGCAGGTCGAGAGCGAACTGCTCGTCATCGGTAATGTCGAAGCGCTCAATATCAATCTTCGGGAACAGGTACAGTGCGCCGTCGGCGGGGGTGCAGCTGATGCCGTCAATCTCGTTGAGCATCTTGTGGGCCAGGGTGCGCTGCTCGTACAGGCGGCCGCCGGGAGCAACCAGCTCGTTGATGGACTGGTAGCCGCCAAGCGCTGTCTGGATTGCGTGCTGTGCCGGGACGTTGGAGCACAGGCGCATGGAGGCGAGCAGGTGGATGCCCTCAAGGTAGCTTGCGGCGTCCTTCTTCGGGCCGGTAATGGCCACCCAACCCGCGCGGTAACCGCAGACGCGGTAGGCCTTGGACAGGCCGGAGAAGGTCAGGCAGAGCACGTCGTCGCCGGTCAGAGTGGCCATGTTGATGGCCTCTGCACCATCGTAGGTAATCTTTTCGTAAATCTCGTCGGAGAACACGACCAGACCGTGCTCGCGTGCCACATCCACGATCTGCTTCAGAATCGAGCGCGGGTAGACGGCACCGGTCGGGTTATTCGGGTTAATCACCACGATGCCCTTGGTGCGCTCGGTAATCTTCGACTTAATGTCTTCGATGTCGGGGTACCAGTTGTTTTCCTCGTCGCAGAGGTAGTGCACGGGCTTGCCGCCCACCAGCGCGGTGGATGCGGTCCACAGCGGGTAGTCGGGCATGGGGACCAGGATTTCGTCGCCGGTCTCGCATAGTGCCTGCAGGGTCATCGGGATTAGCTCAGACACACCGTTACCCAAGTAGATAGACTCGGTGTCCAGGTTCATGATGCCGTGGTTCTGGTAGTGCTGCACAATGGCGGTACGTGCGGAGTACAGGCCGTGGGAATCGGAGTAGCCCTGGGTTTCGGGCAGGTGACGAATAATATCCATCATGATCGCGTCCGGCGCCTCAAAACCGAAGGGGGCGGGGTTACCGATGTTCAGCTTAAGGATGCGGTAGCCCATCGCTTCCATGCGGTTCGCCTCATCCAGAATCGGTCCGCGAATATCGTAGTGGACGTTGTTCAGTCGGGAGGACTGGCGGTACTTCGTCATGATGATTTACTTTCTAGGGTGATCCAAAATGAATTGCGCTGCGTCGTCATCGGCGATGGGGTTGGATCCGCTGGTGAGCTGCAGCAGGAACGAGAGGTTACCCGTGTCTAATGTAGATGATACGCGGTTAACCGCGTTGCGAGCGCTATCTGGCAGGGTGCGACGAATAATCGGCACCAATTGTTGTTGCAACATGGCATTGGAGGGGTCCTCCAGCACGACCAGGCGGTTGTCGTCGATGGCCGGGTTCACGCTGTGCAGCAGGGTCACCTGCACGCTGTCGTCGGTGAGGGCACGCACGCGCTCGGCGGGGTCATTCTGCTGCGTGACGGCGCGGGCCGTGAAGCGGTAGAGGCTGCGCAACGACTCAATGCCGTAGGTCCCGACCGAGTAGCTATCGGGAATGGAGAAGCCCAGGGTGGATTGCACATCGCGCAGGCCGACCAGCGAGGTGAGCTTGTAGCGGGCGCTGACGGCGCGGGTGGTGACCAGCACATCCTTGTTGGTGGCGTTGGCACCGTTCAGCAGGTTCAGCCCCTCGGGTAGGATGCGCGAGATGGCGTTGGTCATGTCGGTGGTGGTCATGGCGCGCAGATTGATGGGATCCGCCGAACGGGTCGCGGAGGCGCTGGCCGTCGGGTCGGCCGAGGAATCCGCGGAAGGGCTTGCGGTGCCGGAGGCCGTATCGCTCGGGGTGGGGCTCTGCGTAGGAGCCGGGGGCAGGGTCACGCCGGCGGCGGCCGCGGAGGCGGTCACCGAGGCCGCCACGCGCTCGTTCTGTACGGCGGCGGGGCTGAGCTTGCCATCATCGGTCAGGTAGAGCAGCAGGTCGCCGCTGTAGTCGATGACGATATCCAGCGGGTCAACATCCTGGGCTTCGACGGAGGCGGCCCCGCGGTCCACGGGTAGCGCCTCGTAGGCGGCGGTGGCTTCGGCCTCGCTCACCTCGGGGGTGGTCGATTCGGTTCCGGTGCTTTCCTGGCGTCCCGAGGGCGCGAGGAGGGCGCGCAGGGCCAGGCTGCGGCTGTGGCCCGTTTCAACCAATTCGACGGTGTAGCCGACCCTTCGCAGGGCCTGAGCATACACGTGGGCCACGGCGTGCATTTCGCGCAGGGCACCGTAGCCGATGCGCAGGGTGCCATAGGTGGGAGCGGAGGGGTCGACCTGCGGCATCGCGTCGTGGGTGGCGCATGCGGCCAGTAGCGGGGCAAGCGCCGCGGAGCCCAGCAGGGCGCGGCGGGTTAGGGTGCGGCGGGTCATGAGGTGAGCTTCCTAGCGTTCTCATCGGCGAGAAATTCGCGGTATTCTCGGGCCCAGCTTGCGGCGTTGGTGTACCCCATCATGGAGGCCACCTCGTCGATGAGCGTGCCGTAGCGAATCGTATCGAGCTCGGCGATGGGCACCCAGCGCGCGGTGTCGGAGGAGCCGTTCACCTCGTGGCGCAGTTCGCCGGTGACGATGTGAGCACGGAAAACCACCCGCAGGGCGCAGAAGGGTAGCGCCTCCGGGTCTTTTTGAGCCTGAGCCGAGCGCACGGGGAAGTGACCGGCATGCACGCCCAGGATGTCCTCAATAGCGACGCTGTATCCGGTCTCTTCGAGGGTCTCGCGCAGCGCCGTTTCGTCGGCCTGCTCGCCCGGTTCCATGCCGCCGCCGGGCAGCGACCAGAGGGGGCTGAGGTTCCGGTCTTCGGGCACCCAGTGGGTCATGAGCAGCTTACCCTGCTCGATGATGACCGCGTAGGCCGCGGGTCGGGTTTCCATTGATAATGCCATGGTTCGATTTTACCGCCTAGCGCTTCTTACCCCGGCGCGCTGAGGCCGCCTTGGAGGTCTGGCGGGCGTGCTGTCGAGCGTTGCCGTTTTTCTTGGCGTTGGCGCGCTTCTTATCGCGTGCTTCGCGGCGTGCGTTAGCGGCGCGGGCCTTCGCCTTGGCCTTGGCCTTTTCCGCGGCCACGCGTTCGGCGCGGGCCTGGCGAGTTTCGGTGCCGCGATCGCTGCTGGCGGTACGTCCGCGCACGATGCCGATAAAGTCCTGCAGGAGAGCCTCGAGCTCCTCGGGGCGCGGCTCCCCCTTGGGCGCGCGCGGCCAGACCAGGTGCACCGGGTAGGTGTCCAGATCGGGCACAGGGCGGTAGGTGAGGTCCTTGCGGTGGTAGAAACGCGCGATGGACATGGGCACGATGTACAGGCCCACGCCGGCGGCCACCAAATCGATAGTCTCCTGGTCATTCAACCCCTCGGGCACAATGCGGCCGGAGCTTTCACGCCAGGAGCGGGAAACCTCCTCGTAGGCGGGAATATCGGAGGCGGGCTGAAGCAGGAACTCCTCGGCCAGTTCGGCCACGGGCACTTCGTCGAGTACGGTGAGAACGTGGTCCGTCGGCAGGATGACCACGGGCAGCTCCTCGTAAAGGCGGATGCTGTGGTACTTCTCGCCGTCGGTGCTGGCCGGCTCGCGGTAGGGGCGCAGGATGCTCATGTGGGCGAAGGGGTTCTCGGGAACCTCCACTCGCTCGATAGGTGTGGGCTCTGCGTTTTCTGCGGGGCTTGCCGTTTCGGAGCCTTCCGCAGACTCCGGGTCGATCAGCTGCAGGTTCTGGTGAAGGGAGTCCAGTCCGCGCGCCTCGCGCACGGGCACCTCGGCCAGGGGCACGCGGTCGCCGTAGCGTTCGTGCCAGCGGTTGAACCACTTGCCGGGCATAATGCCGGGCACGTAGCTCACGCGCAGGGCCGAGCGCTGCAGAACCGGCACGGGTAGAGCCTCCGGAGTCTGAATCGTGGCCAGTTGCTCGGGGTGCAGGTACACGCGGGTGGGAGCCTCGGAGGGCGCTTCGGCGCTGGCCGCCTCAAGGGGTGCCGTCTGCTCTGCATGATTCTCGCGGTGCTCTGCGGGGGTTGCGAGAGGCTGCTCGGGGGTGCCTGCGGTGGAGGTGTCGGTTGAACTCATCCCTCCACGCTAACACATTCGTCCGGCGAAACTAGTCGCGCTGGGTGAGGGCCCGAGGCTAAGCGTCGGTGTCGTCGAGATCCTCGGCCGCACCTTCGCGGTCTAGGCGCTTCTCACGCGCCACGGAGATGACGACCGCCCCGGCCACCACAAAGGCCAGGGCTACGGGGAACATCCAGGGCTCCAGGCCGAGAGCGGCGAGAATGGCAAAACCAATCGTGGTGTAGATACCGGCCCACATGAGGGTACCAACCAGCATTGCGGGAATCCAGCGACGTAGGGGCATGCGGGTAAAGCCGGTGGTGACGATAACTGCGGTCTGAAAACCCACGGTCAGAAAGCACAGGGGCACGGCGATAACGCCCCATCGGTTAATGAAGGCGCGGGCCTTGCGGTAGAGGGGGCGTTCCATTGCCTCGCGGATGCGGTGGAGGCGCGCGCTCCCCTTCGCGGCCAGGGCCGCCACCCAGTAGACCAGGCTGGTGCGGACGATTCCCACAATCCACATGAAGAGTAGGGCAACCTCAATCGGTAGAGAGTTAATCCATTCTTTCACCCGGCTATTCTCTCACGAACAGATTCGCCAGTCCTCCCCGAGCACGAATATGCTTATTCCGTGACACGCATCGGAGATGAGCCTCGCGAAGCTCAGACGAGCGCCCAAGGGCGATTCGGCGAGCAACGTTTTCCGACGGTGTATACCTTTCTGACATGGCCCAACGAGCTTCGAGCGGCCTCCCGAAAATTTTTTTAAAGATTTTTATGCACCCTCGATGCCCCGCTCTTCCCAGCAATGGCGCGGATTTTATTTAGGGCATCCTTAGTTTAGTGACAGACCGTCGCTATTTTCAGTTTGTGCACCCTCTCGAATTAGGTTATATTTTTATTACCGAATGGGGCTGGCCTTGTGGGAAGGCCTCCCCGATCGGTCTAGAAGACTTTCTTCCTGTGTGTGATGCTGGAAAGGGAGCCCCATTGACGGGGCTCCCTTTCTTTTTGTCTCTGCTACTCCCCCCGACAAATAATCACGGTGATACACCACCGAATACGCAGAATGTCCCGAAGGACTCTATCCTTCGGGACATTCGTTCATGGGAGTTTCTAGGCAATGCACGCAACCGGCGGTAGCCCTCAGGTGCCTGCCCAGCTACTTCTTGGAGTTCTTCTCGTCGTTCTCGCGGTGCAGGGCGCTCAGAGGCTTGGGCAGCTGCACGGGATTCCAGGTGTTGCTGACCGCCTCAAATGAGGAACCACCACCGGGACGACGGCTTCCCGCGCGACGGGATACGCCGAGCGACGAACCAGGCTGGGTTGCGGGGTTGTTCAACGAGGCGATATCCAGGGCGTCGAACTCAGAATCGTCCAGAACGTCCGGCAGGGGAATCTCCTCCGGAATCGGTGCGGGGGCCTGCTGAGGCGCCTGACGCACCGGGGAACCGTCGCGCAGGGCCGGACGCGGCTGACCCTGAATCGACTGGTTCGGGTGCGCCGCCTGCGGAGCCTGCTGAGCCGCTGGGCGCTCCTGCGAAGTGCCGGCAGGGCGAGGGGCGGAGAAATCGGTCGGCACACGCGGCGCGGGCTCGCGAGCGGGGGCAGCCTGGTGCACAGCCGGCTGCCCCGCGGCTTCGGCCCGGGGAGCAACGCGCGGGGCCTGCTGAGAGGCCGTCTGCTGAGGCGCCGCCTGCGGAACCTGCTGAGCGGGGTGGGGCTGAGCGGATTGCACGGGCTGCGTGTGCTGAGCCGCTACTGCTCGCTCGGCCGAAGGCTGAGGGTCAGCAGCTCGAGGTGCGGGCCGAGAGGTCGCCTCGCTACCGCTCTCCTGGTCGAAGAGCACGCTACCGCGGCGGATGGGCTGGAATCGGCTCGGGCGCTGGGGGCGGCGCTGCGGATGCTGTGCGTGGCGCGAAGCCGCGGGGCGGCCTTCTGCTCGGCGGTGGGCCGGCGCATCCTGCTCGGAGTCGGCACTCTCAGCGGCACGGGACTCATGCACTCGAGGCTCATGCACTCGGGGCTCGGGTGTGCGGGGTTCAGCGTCACGACGCTCAGCCGCGGGAACCGGGGTCTTCGGGGACGAAGCCTCAGAGGAACCCTCACGACGGACGGGCTGTGCGACGGGAGCCTTGGGGGCGGGAACCGGCGCGGGGCGAGCCTCAGCAGCCGAAGCGGGCTCTTCGGCTTCACGGTCAAGCTGCTCATCATCGAAGTCGACCTCGGAGCGCTCGTCTTCGTCATCGTCGCCCTCGCGGTGAGCGAGACGCTGACTCAAGGTATCTGCCAGACCAAAGCGGCCCGCGGCCCAGGCCAGACCACCCAGCACGGCGAAAATCACGAACCATGCCCAGGAGAACAGACCAAAGAGGGCCAGAAGCAGGCACAGCACTGCGGCAACGCCAGCCCCGGCGGCGACCAGGTAGGCCACACCAGAGGGGGTTGAAGTATCGAGGGAGGAGAGCAGGGACTGCTTGGGCTCTTCCACCACGGGAATCTCATCCGTATACGGGGTCACCGGGGAGGAATCGCGAACCTGCGAAATGGACGCTGTCTGCGGTGCCGCGCCGTCCCCCACCGCGTGCGAGGAGGAAGAGGAACGCGGAAGAGCAGAAGAGGGCAGGGAGGTGCCCGGCGCCACGGCGTGGTCGGAAGACTGGTAGGCTTCCGATTCGTTCAGCAGTACGCCGGCGGAGGCAAGAATGTCCTCAGCGGTGCGTTCGGCGCTAATTAGGGGTCGTTCGGGCTCAACCGTGTGACCGGCGGGCGCGCGACGCAGGCTCCTGGGTACAAACCACAGCAGCAAAATCACGGTCAGAATTACCAATACACCCGAGGTGTTCAACAACGTCATGTTAGGTCGCCCTCTATCGTCCCTAAATCCCTAGACTTTAATCATACCCTTATATTCCCATTTCTTTCCATAAAAGGTAAAAATGGGATGGATGAGCGCATATACCCCGGACGGCATACACAACGTTATGCGCAATATCGCACGCATATTAGTCACTCCGTCTCCCCAAAAGACGGAACGACCAAATAAATTGAGGAAGGCGCCCCCGCTCGGCAAGCCGACAAGGAACGCCTCCCTCAGCGTATCAGGTGATTGATACCCCGTAACCGGGGTGGTGTTACGAAAGAACGGCCTTAGCAGTTCTCTGCGACAAAGTCCTTCAGCCATGCGCGCAGGTCGTCGCCGAACTCGGGACGCTCAGCAGCAAGAATAACGTTTGCCTTCAGGTAGGAGAGCTTGTCACCGGTGTCGAAACGGCGGCCGGAGAAGACCACGCCGTAGACACCTTCGCCTTCGCCCTCACCCTGAGCCAGGGTCTGCAGGGCGTCGGTCAGCTGAATCTCGTTGCCGCGGCCCGGAGCGGTGTCCTCCAGAACCTCGAACACCTTCGGGCTCAGAACGTAACGGCCAATCACCGCGTAGTTCGAGGGGGCCTCGTCAGCGGCGGGCTTCTCTACCAGACCGGTGATCTTAACAAAGCCGTCTTCGCCTTCAACGGTCTCGATAGCGGCAGCGCCATAAGCCGAGATTGCCTCGCGGGGAACCTCCATCAGAGCAACGACGGAACCGCCGGTACGCTCCTGGACCTCCACCATGCGGGAGAGCAGGTCTTCCTTCTCATCAATCAGGTCGTCACCGAGCAGAACGGCGAAAGCCTCATCACCCACGTGGCGCTTTGCGCGCAGCACGGCGTGACCCAGGCCCTTCGGGTCACCCTGGCGCACGTAGTGCAGGTCGCCGCCAAGCTCGTTAGTCTCAAGGACCGAAGCCAGCAGGGCGTCCTTACCCTGCTCGGCGAGCTGACGCTCCAGAACGGGAACACGGTCGAAGTGATCCTCAAGAGCGCGCTTGTTGCGACCGGTAATCATCAGAACATCGTGCAGGCCGGCGCGGACAGCTTCCTCCACCACGTACTGAATCGCGGGGCGATCAACGACGGGGAGCATTTCCTTCGGGGTGGCCTTCGTAGCGGGCAGGAATCGGGTGCCCAAACCGGCGGCAGGAATAACCGCCTTAGTAACAGACTTAATTTCAGTAGCCATGCCACAAGAATACCCTAAGTTGTAAAGTACTTAGGTCGAATCGATGAAACTATGACGTGAAAAATCCCTAACGTGATTAACTGCATACAGGCTCGTGCAGATACCGAAAATATCAAAAGATCGGCACGCCGCTCTTTCTTTAAATCGTCCTATACTGAGGGAAGTGTGCCCCTTCACAAATCTCCAC
>SKEH01001172.1_pt1 | contig 12060 bp, 7 predicted proteins | sample 4826571 | NCBI WGS metagenome assembly SKEH01 (sample SAMN11008814, study PRJNA524170) | human gut metagenome | biome: Human fecal sample; material: Feces; isolation source: fecal sample from pouch patient p29 | host: Homo sapiens | place: Israel: Tel-Aviv | collected 2016-09-14 | reverse complement strand
CGGAATTCATGATGCATCTAATGTCCTTTGTCCAACTCCCTGGTATTATCATCCTCTTCTTTATGCCTTGGTTCTCTAAAAAATTTTCAAAATGAAACTTTATGCTTGGTAGTACGATTATTCTAATCATCGGGTTCATCATTCTAGGCTTCGCTGGCAAAAATCACACCCTTCTTTTATTAGGTACTATTCTCCGTTCTATTGGAGTAGGTCCAATGTTTGCTGGAATTTACGCCCTCGTCGCAGATACTTGTGATTATGGCGAATGGAAAACCGGTATTCGTTCTGAAGGATTAATTTCATCTTCACAATCTATTGGATCAAAAATTGGAATCGGTTTTGGATCTGCCATCACAGGTTGGATCTTAGCTGCGGTTCACTATGATGCTACTGCCTTAACCCAATCCCAAGATGTCATTAGCGGTATTATCTTTGACTTTTCTTGGCTTGGTGCAATTTTCAGTATCTTTCTCTTTATCTGTGTATTATTTATGGACGTTGAAAAATATCTTCCACAAATTCAGGCAGATTTGTCTACATCCAACCCCTAAAGGAGTCTTTCATGCAATTCAATTCAGAAAATTATACAATCAAAGAAATAACATTAAATGGGATTACTTTAACTTATCGCGCTTTCAATGATATTCCATATGTTATGAACCCGATTATTCCGGATTACCAAAAGTTGTCGATTTATGTTCCTGAAAACTATTACCACGACAAGTCAATAAACAGATACACACTGAAGACTGCCCCAATTTTTATGCCAAATGGAGTTGGTGGTTACATGCCTAGCGAAATCGAAGAACCTGGCTATGCGCGATTTGCTAAACCAGGCACCATTAATAGTCTCTTCTGGGCACTTCATCATGGTTATGTCGTGGTCAGTCCGGCAATTCGTGGACGGTCACAAAAGAATGAAGCGGGAAAATTTACAGGAAAAGCACCAGCTTGCCTAGTAGATTATAAGGCTGCCGTTCGCTATCTCCATGCGAATGCGCATCTAGTCCCAGGAGATACTAATAAAATTATTACTAACGGAACAAGTGCAGGTGGAGCCTTATCATCATTAATGGCAACTACCATTGATCATCCCGATTTTGAGCCTTTTCTGGAAGAAATCGAAGCTTTTAACAGCACTGACAAGATTTTTGCCGCTTCCTGCTATTGTCCTATTACCAATCTTGAACATGCGGACATGGCTTATGAATGGCAATTTAATAGCGTTCCACACTATTCTCGCAAAAAAATGGTGATGACAGATGGCGGACGTCCTTCATTTTCAGCAGAAGATGGTGAATTAACAGAACTACAGTTTGCTCTCTCTGGACAACTAAAGGCACTGTTTCCTGACTATCTTAACAATCTTCACTTAACGGATTTTAATGGAGATCCTCTACTGTTAGACGCGGATGGAAAAGGTAGCTTTGTTGATTATCTTGGTAAACTTTTGTTGGCTTCTGCTAAAAAAGAAAATATCGATGTAGCAACAATCCTGTGGCTAGATGAATCTGGAAAATTGGATATTGATGGATTTGCTAGAGATATCACACGTATGAAAACACCACCAGCTTTTGACGATATTACCGTACATAGCCCTGAAAACGACTTATTCGGTGATCAAACCATATCATGTAAGCATTTTACAACTGTTAGCTATGAACATAGCACAGGAGGAGTTGAACTAGCAGATATGGATGTGGTTAAAATGCTTAACCCAATGCATTATATTGATGATGAAAGAGCAACTACTGCTCAACATATCCGCATCCGTCATGGGCAGCGTGACAGGGATACTTCTCTTGCTATTTCAGCTATTCTTGCAGCCAAACTCCGTCAATTTGGAGTTGATGTAGATTATCAATCGCCATGGGGCGTCGAACATGCAGGTGACTATGACTTAGAAGAACTATTTGACTGGATTGATCGTATTTGTAAATAACATAAAATAATCAAACAAAAAAGACCGATTGAAAAACTCAAACGGTCTTTTCTTGTTCCAACAAGGGCTTCTTTTGATGAATAACTATAATCACAAACGATTTAGAAAGCATCTTAATAGACATGTTCAGAGAGATTGACAAAAAAACTGACACTTGGGCAATTACACATAAACGTTGCACTTTTTATTGCAATTTATCTAATAATATAGAAAATACATTTAATCTTTGTCAAAAAAACAGAGATCTTTTGTTTGAAAACCTTTACATTTTGTTGATAAATGTATATAATATCTACAGAAAACGTTTGCACTAGCCTAAAAATATTTGTGCAACTAAAAAATAAAGGAGTTTTCTTTTTATGAAGAAAGTTTATCGTTTACAATCTCGAACAGCTGAGAAGCGTCAGCATTTTGGAATCCGCAGATTAAAAGTAGGGGTAGCGTCTATTGCTATTTCTGCTAGTGTTTTTTTGGCGGGGAATGTCTTAGCGCAAGCAGAGGAAGCAAATAGTGTCGAAAACACATCTATTGAAACGGTGCAACCAACATCACCAACAAGTGAGCGGTCTGATAAAGTAGAAGTGACGAATCATCAAGCAGTCGTTTCGGAAAAGTCGGAAAATCAAGGGCAAGCAACCAACTCGCTTTCGGCAACACCTAGTGTTGCCAATTCTTCGCGTACAGCTTCAACTGAGGGAAGCTCATCAGAAAAACTTGACTTGACTCAAGCTCGCTCCATAAGAGAAAATACCCCAGCTTCAACGACGGATTCAAGTACGGAAGTTCAATCTACGGAGAAGGAAACTGCACAAGCAGCAGAAGAAAAAACGGCAACGAAGCCTGTTGAGAAAGTTGTATCAGCTGCGACAGCAGCTAAAGAAGACAAAATTGAAGAGGGCAGCATTCGTCTGCATTTTAAGACACTTCCGTCGGAGAATTTAGCTAGTCTTGGCTTGTGGACCTGGGATGATGTGGAGACACCTTCCAGCCAAAAAGGCAGCTGGCCGACAGGAGCAACTAGCTTTTCAATGGCTAAAAAGGATGATTATGGCTATTATCTTGATGTCAAAATGGCACAAAAACGGAGTAAAATTAGTCTCTTAATCAATAATACAGCAGGTACAAATCTAACAGGTGACAAGACGATTGAATTGCTCAGCTCGAATATGAACGAGGTCTGGTTTGACAAGGATTACAATCCTCATACCTATGAGCCTCTAAAAGAGGGCATGGTACGAATCAATTATTATCGGACAGACGGGAATTATGACAAGAAGTCTCTTTGGCTTTGGGGAGATGTGGAAAATCCTAGCAAAAATTGGCCTGACGGAGTGGATTTCGAAAAAACAGGCAAGTATGGTCGCTATGTAGATGTTCCTTTAAAAGATGCTGCAAAAGCAATTGGTTTTCTGCTTTTAGATGAAAGCAAATCAGGTGACGATGTAAAGATTCAACCGCAGGATTATAATCTGACAAATTTGAAGAAAAATAGTCAAATTTTCCTTCGTGATGCAGATCTAAACATTTATACCAATCCTTATTTTGTTAATGATATTCGTATGACAGGAGCACAACATATCGGCTTGACAGAGATTGAAGCAACTTTTTCAACTCTTGGAAATACCAAAAAAGAAGATATTTTAAAAAATCTAAAAATTACAGACAAGGATAGTAAAGAAGTGGTTGTGAAAGACATTGTGCTTGATCCCAAAACAAAGAAAGCAAAAATCATAGGAGACTTTGGACAAGCGCAAGCTCCTTATACGGTAAAGCATGGCAACGACCAATTTAAAACCAGTATGAATTGGCAGTTGAAGGATAGTCTCTACAAATATGATGGTGAATTGGGTGCGCGTGTTAGCCAAAAAGGCACGAAAGTGGATGTTACCTTTTGGTCACCAAGTGCGGATCAGGTAGATTTGGTTGTTTATGATAAAAATGATCAGAACAAAGTAGTTGGTAAGGTAGCGATGACAAAAGGAGAAGCTGGTACTTGGAAGACAACATTGACATCGCAAACAAATCTAGGAATTAAGGATTATCGCGGTTATTTCTATCATTATGAAATTACGCGCGGTGATAAAAAAGTACTAGCTTTGGATCCATATGCCAAATCTTTGGCAGCTTGGAACAGCGAAGATGCCGAAAAAGGTGAGTCTTACAAGATCGCAAAGGCAGCTTTTGTTGACCCAAGTGAGCTTGGTCCGAAAAATCTGACCTATGCGAACATTCCAGGCTTCAAGAGTCGGGAGGATGCAGTTATCTACGAAACGCACGTCCGTGATTTTACTTCTGACGCAACTATTTCTAAGGATTTGAAGTCTCAATTTGGAACATTCTCAGCTTTCGTTGAAAAATTGGACTATTTAAAAGAACTTGGGGTTACTCATATTCAGTTACTGCCGGTTTTAAGTTATTATTTTGTCAATGAATTGAAAAATGCCGAGAGATTGGACAAGTATGCTTCTAGCAATAGCAACTACAACTGGGGTTATGATCCACAAAACTACTTCTCCTTGACAGGAATGTATTCAACCAATCCGATAGATCCAGCTAAGCGTATTGAAGAATTTAAAAATCTTGTTCATGAAATTCACAAGCGCGGAATGGGTGTGATTATGGATGTGGTTTATAATCACACGGCAAAGACCTCTATTTTTGAAGATTTAGAGCCGAATTACTATCACTTTATGGATGCAGACGGCACTCCTAGAACTAGTTTTGGTGGCGGACGTTTGGGAACGACGCACTACATGAGCCGTCGTGTTTTGGTGGATTCTATCAAATATTTGACGAGCGAATACAAAGTGGATGGCTTCCGTTTTGATATGATGGGAGATCACGATGCAGAATCCATTCAAAAAGCGTATGAGGAGGCTAAAAAGCTCAATCCAAATCTGGTGATGCTAGGTGAGGGGTGGAAGACTTACGCTGGAGATGAAAATAAACCAGTCCAACCAGCGGATCAATCTTGGATGAAATCTACCGATACAGTCGGTGTATTCTCAGATGATATTCGAAATACCTTGAAATCTGGTTATCCGAACGAAGGAGCACCTGCCTTTATCACAGGTGGAAAACGCAATGTCGAAGATGTTTTCAAAAACATCAAAGCACAACCAACGAATTTTGAAGCAGATGATCCGGGAGATGTGATTCAGTACATTGCTGCACATGATAATCTGACCCTATTTGATGTGATTGCTCAATCCATTAAAAAAGATCCAGCTATCGCAGCGAACAATCAAGAAATTCACCGTCGCCTGCGTTTGGGCAATCTAATGGTCCTTACTTCTCAAGGTACGCCATTCCTTCACTCTGGGCAAGAATACGGACGAACCAAGCAATTCCGTGACCCAGCTTATAAATATCCGGTTTCAGAAGACAAAATACCAAATAAATCACACCTGTTGACCAATGCGGACGGAACACCATTTGAATATCCTTACTTTATCCACGACTCTTATGATTCGAGCGATGCAGTCAATCATTTTGACTGGACGAAGGCAACAAACAGTGACAAATTCCCTGAGAATACGAAGAGCCGCGACTATGTGAAAGGGCTGATTGCTTTGCGGAAGTCAACAGATGCCTTTACACGCAAGACCAAAGCCGAAGTCGATCAAAATGTCACTTTAATCACTCAGCCGGGCAAAGACGGGGTTGAAAAAGAGGATACGGTTCTTGGATACCAAGTTGTGGCTTCAAATGGAGACATTTACGCTGTCTTTGTTAATGCGGATAGCAAGGAGCGAAAGTTTAACTTTGGCGAAGCTTACAGGCATTTGGCAAATGCTCAAGTCGTGGCAGACAGCAATACCGCAGGAGTAACGGCTATTTCAAATCCAGCTGGTGTGGCCTTAGGAGCAGACGGGGTTACCTTAGCACCATTGACAGCGACGATTTTACGCATTCAAAAAAATAGCAAACCAAATCAAGAAAAACCAAAAGAAGAACAAAATCAAACCAAGCCTTCTACGCCAAAAGGAGAGTCTGGTCAAACAACGACTTCGTCAACACAGTCAAATACTTCAGCTAGTCAGACGCAGCAACAGCAAGCAGGAGCTGGAAAAGCAGATAAGACTTTACCGTCCACAGGGACGACAATTTCCATTGCTGGCGTGCTAGCAGGAATTGGCTTGTTGTTATCAAGTGTAGTTGTCCTTAAGAAAAAGAAATAAAGATTGAAGGTTCATGAGCTGTAGGGATTCTAAGCTCCTTACAGCTCATTATTTTAGATGAACTTGTTAACTGTCTTTTGCAAATCTATTTTTCTCCTACATTTAGACAGATATCTTGAAATGTCTTTATGAAAACGCTATAATTTTGATAGATTAATATTAGGAGGATTGGTTTTATGAAATCATCTAAAGCCACAATCACAATTTTCTCTGCTCTTGCTTCGGTTATTTTATTGACCAGCTGTGGAACGAAGACGACAGACAATAAGGCTGCGCAAAGTAACACATCTGACAGTAAAGTCACCATGACTTATGACCAATTGCGGTCAAGGGAAAATACCATGTCCACTCTTTGGTATCAAAAGTCAGATGAAGCTAAAGCGCTGTACCTGCAAGGTTATAATGTTGCAACGAATCGTTTGAAAGAATTGTTGCAAAAACCGACAGATAAGCCTTACTCAATCGTTCTTGACTTAGATGAAACAGTATTAGACAATAGTCCTTATCAAGTTCAAAATGTCAAAGACGGTACGGCCTTTAATCCTAAAAATTGGGATGCATGGGTGAAAAAGGCTTCAGCTAAGGCGGTTCCTGGTGCCAAAGAATTTCTCCAGTATGCACATCAAAACGGTGTTCAAATCTACTATGTTTCTGACCGTGATGCGAGTCAGGTAGATGCGACAATTAAGAATTTGGAAAAAGAAGGCATTCCAGTACAAGGGAAAGACCATTTGATGTTCTTAGAAAAAGGTGTGAAATCAAAAGAAGGTCGCCGTCAGAAAGTACAAGAAACGACGAATTTGGCCATGCTTTTAGGTGATAACCTCGTTGACTTTGCGGATTTCTCAAAGACATCAGCAGAAGAACGTAGTAAGAAATTAGAAGAATTAAAGAACGAATTCGGTGGAAAGTTCATCATCTTCCCAAATCCAATGTACGGTTCATGGGAAAGCACTGTTTATAACGGTAAAAAATTAGATGCGAAAGGCCAAACTGAAGAACGTCAAAAAGCATTAGAAGGATATAAAAAATAAAAAGGAAAACAGACTCAATGTCAACTGTAGTGGGTAACCTATCGCTAAGTGCGAGAGAGAATCAGATTGGTTCTCTCTTTTTTGATGTTCAAAGCGATGAGAATTTTCGTTTTAAAATTGTCAAAGTTCCAGAAACCAAAAGCTTAGCATTTGACGTCCTTGATGAGATGATTGGTTTATATTAAAAACAATGAGGGATTCCTTATCTATTTTTTAATCGAAAATTCATTTGTTTTATGGTAAAATAGTTTCATTACAATACGAGGAAAAAAGATGTCATCTACGTTTGAAATTTTAATGAATCAAATTGATATGCCACTTGATATGAGACAATCAAGTGCCTTTTTACATGCAGAAATTGAGCAAGTTTTAGTGCATACCGTCAGTCATGTTTGGGAATTTCAGTTTGCTTTTGGAGAAATTTTACCCATTGAGTTGTTTCAAGAATTAAAAAAACGTTTAAATGAAGAATTTTCTAAGACGGGCAACCAAGCTATTTTTGAAATTAAGGCTGCCAATCAAGATTTTACAGAGGAGCTGTTGCAGGCTTATTACAAAGAGGCTTTTACAGAAGGACCTTGTGCCAGTCAAGGCTTTCGTAGTATGTACCAACAGCTACAGGTGCATGCGGACGGCGATCAGCTCTGGATTGAGGGGCCATCCAGTATTGATACGGAGCATTTTCGGAAAACCCATTTGCCAAATTTAGCCAAGCAATTGGTGAAGTTTGGCTTTCCGCATTTTCACTGTCGGGTCAAAGCAAGTGACGCCTTAACTCAGCAACAAGTTGAGACTTTCCAAGCTGAAAAAGAAAAGATTGTGCAAGCGGCTAATGATGAAGCTCTCAAAGCTGTCGAAGCGCTGCAACAAATGGCACCACCACCAGCTGAGGAAAAACCAAGCTACTCTGATTTTCAAGCACGAAAAGCGGCTGCTCGACCAAAGCTGGACAAGGCAGAGATTACGCAGATGATTGACATCCAGACCGAGGAAAATCGCATTGTCTTTGAAGGTATGGTCTTTGATCTTGAGCAAAAAGTTACCCGCACAGGGCGTGTGCTGATTAACTTTAAGATGACTGATTATACTTCTAGTTTTGCCCTTCAGAAGTGGTTTAAAAACGAAGAAGAAGCCAAAAAATTTGACATCATTAGGAAAAATTCTTGGTTGCGTGTGCGTGGCAGTATTGAAATGAATAACTTCACGCATGACTTGACCATGAATGTCCAAGATGTGCAAGAAGTGACACATTATGAGCGGAAAGACTTGATGCCAGAAGGTGAGAAACGGGTTGAATTCCACGCGCACACTAACATGTCAACCATGGATGCTCTTCCAGAAGTGGAGGAATTGATTGCGACAGCCGCTAAGTGGGGACATAAGGCAGTTGCGATTACTGACCACGGCAATGTACAGAGCTTTCCGCATGGTTATAAAGCTGCTAAAAAAGCTGGTATTCAGCTGATTTATGGCATGGAAGCTAATATCGTGGAAGACCGAGTTCCTATTACCTATAACGAAGTGGATATGGAACTCAAGGAAGCCACTTATGTTGTCTTTGACGTGGAAACTACCGGTTTGTCTGCTATTTACAATGACTTGATTCAGGTCGCGGCAAGTAAGATGTACAAGGGGAATGTCATTGCCGAGTTTGACGAGTTTATCAATCCAGGTCATCCTTTGAGTGCCTTTACGACAGATTTGACGGGGATTACAGACGAGCATGTCAAAAATGCAAAGCCACTCGAGCAGGTCTTGCGGGAATTTCAAGACTTCTGTCAAGATACGGTGCTCGTTGCCCACAATGCTACTTTTGACGTGGGATTTATGAATGTCAATTATGAACGGCATGGGTTGCCACAGATCACGCAACCAGTCATTGATACCTTGGAGTTTGCCCGTAATCTCTACCCAGAATACAAGCGCCACGGTTTGGGACCATTGACTAAGCGTTTTCAAGTATCGCTTGATCATCATCACATGGCTAATTATGACGCGGAAGCGACAGGACGCCTGCTCTTTATTTTCATTAACGATGCGGCAGAAAAACGAGGTGTCACCAATCTTCAAAAGCTAAACACAGATTTGGTGGATGAAAACTCCTATAAAAAAGCGCGGGTCAAACACGCTACGATTTATGTAAAAAATCAAACGGGTTTGAAGAACATTTTTAAATTAGTCAGTTTGTCTAATACAAAGTATTTTGAGGGCGTACCACGGATTCCGCGAACGGTTTTGGATGCGCACCGAGAAGGCTTGATTTTAGGAACGGCCTGCTCGGAAGGAGAAGTGTTTGACGCGGTTGTTTCGCAAGGCGTCGATGCTGCAGTGGAAGTCGCAAAATACTACGATTTTATTGAAATCATGCCTCCAGCAATTTATGCACCGTTGATTGCCAAAGAGCAGGTTAAGGATGTCGAAGAGCTTCACACTATTATCAAAAATTTGATTGAAGTGGGAAATCGATTAGACAAGCCTGTTCTTGCTACAGGTGATGTGCATTATATCGAGCCTGAAGAAGAAATTTATCGAGAAATTATCGTCCGCAGTCTAGGGCAAGGAGCGATAATTAACCGTACCATTGGGCATGGTGAAAATGCTCAACCAGCTCCACTTCCAAAAGCGCATTTCCGCACAACCAATGAAATGCTGGATGAATTTGCCTTCTTAGGTGAAGAATTAGCTCGGCAGGTGGTTATTGATAATCCAAATCAATTGGCAGCAACCTTTGAACCGATTGAGGTGGTGAAAGGTGACCTTTATACACCATTTATTGACAAATCAGAGGAAAAAGTCGCTGAGATGACTTATGCCAAAGCCTTTGAAATTTATGGAAATCCACTACCAGATATTGTAGACCGACGAATTGAGCGGGAATTATCCTCCATTTTGGGGAATGGATTTGCCGTGATTTATCTGGCTTCGCAAATGCTGGTACAGCGCTCAAATGAACGCGGCTATTTGGTGGGTTCACGTGGTTCGGTCGGCTCTAGCTTTGTGGCGACTATGATTGGAATTACAGAGGTAAACCCTTTATCTCCTCACTATGTTTGTGGCAAATGCCAGTATTCAGAATTTATTACGGACGGTTCTTACGGTTCAGGCTTTGATATGCCAGATAAAGATTGCCCACATTGTGGACATAAATTGAGTAAAAATGGACAAGATATTCCCTTTGAAACCTTCCTTGGTTTTGATGGTGACAAGGTACCCGATATTGATTTGAACTTTTCTGGTGAAGATCAACCCAGTGCCCACTTGGATGTCCGAGACATTTTTGGTGAAGAATACGCCTTTCGTGCGGGTACTGTTGGTACAGTTGCTGCCAAAACAGCGTATGGATTTGTGAAAGGTTATGAGCGGGATTATAATAAATTTTATCGTGATGCAGAAGTAGAACGATTAGCGCAAGGTGCAGCAGGTGTCAAACGAACGACTGGACAGCACCCAGGAGGAATCGTCGTTATTCCAAATTACATGGATGTTTATGATTTTACGCCGGTTCAATACCCAGCAGATGACTTGACTGCTGAATGGCAAACAACTCACTTTAACTTCCATGATATTGATGAAAATGTCTTAAAACTAGATGTACTCGGTCATGATGACCCGACCATGATTCGGAAATTGCAGGATTTGTCAGGTATTGACCCCAATGAAATTCCAATGGACGATCAAGAAGTGATGGCTCTCTTTTCTGGAACAGATGTTCTCGGAGTGACACAAGAGCAAATAGGTACGCCGACCGGTATGCTGGGGATTCCTGAGTTTGGGACCAACTTCGTGCGGGGCATGGTGGATGAAACTCATCCAACGACCTTCGCGGAATTGCTCCAATTGTCAGGTTTGTCTCATGGTACCGATGTATGGCTAGGCAATGCGCAAGATTTGATTAAGCAGGGAATTGCCGACCTGTCTACTGTTATCGGTTGTCGGGATGACATCATGGTCTATCTGATGCACAAGGGGCTGGAGCCCAAGATGTCCTTTACCATTATGGAACGGGTGCGGAAAGGCATGTGGCTCAAAATTTCTGATGAGGAAAGAAATGGCTACATCGCTGCTATGAAGGAAAATAATGTGCCTGAGTGGTACATCGAATCTTGTGGAAAGATTAAGTACATGTTTCCCAAAGCTCACGCGGCTGCCTACGTAATGATGGCCTTGCGGGTGGCCTACTTTAAGGTACATCATCCGATTTATTACTATTGTGCCTACTTCTCTATCCGTGCCAAAGCCTTTGACATCAAAGTCATGAGTAGTGGACTGGATGCAGTGAAGCGCAAGATGAACGAAATCTCTGAAAAACGCAAAAATAATGAAGCTTCCAACGTTGAAATTGACCTTTATACAACTCTAGAAATCGTCAATGAAATGCTGGAAAGAGGTTTCAAATTTGGCAAACTCAATCTGTATAAGAGTGATGCGACAGAATTTCTTATTGACGGAGATAGCTTAATTCCTCCATTTTCTGCTATGGATGGTTTGGGAGATAACGTTGCAAAACAATTGGTTAAAGCACGTGCAGAAGGAGAATTTCTTTCAAAAACCGAATTGCGCAAGCGTGGCGGCTTGTCCACTACTCTAGTCGATAAAATGGATGAAATGGGGATTCTAGGCAATATGCCAGAAGACAATCAGCTCAGTCTCTTTGATGATTTATTCTAAAACTTCTTCTTTTGATGAAAGACAGGAATTTCATCAACGGCAGCTGCCACTAAACTAGAATTTTTGCTTATTCATTTGCGAAATATGATTGATTTTGCAATCTTTCATGGTAATGATTTATTGCAAGTAGCTAGCTGTTTTTTTGAAAGGTTCTACTAAAATATTCAAAGTAGAGTAGAAATTTTACTACTTGTAAAATTTTTTACAAAATTTATAGATTCTTGTTGTTCTTTGT
>SKEH01001167.1_pt1 | contig 12085 bp, 9 predicted proteins | sample 4826571 | NCBI WGS metagenome assembly SKEH01 (sample SAMN11008814, study PRJNA524170) | human gut metagenome | biome: Human fecal sample; material: Feces; isolation source: fecal sample from pouch patient p29 | host: Homo sapiens | place: Israel: Tel-Aviv | collected 2016-09-14 | reverse complement strand
CTGACCACTTACAAGTGGATCGGCATTGGTGATTACACCATTCGTGCGTAAATAAAACCGGGTGATGCAAAAGTAGCCATTTGATTCACAAGGCCATTGACGCATCGCCCGGTTAGTTTTAACCTTGTCCACCGTGATTCACGTTCGTGAACATGTCCTTTCAGGGCCGATATAGCTCAGTTGGTAGAGCAGCGCATTCGTAATGCGAAGGTCGGAGGTTCGACTCCTCTTATCGGCACCATTAAAATCAATAAGTTACACATCATTAGTACCTTCCTTATTTTTTGACTGGGACAAATTTGGGACCGATGGGTTCAGGACTGAGTCTATTTGCCGTGCGTGTTCGGTAAGGTGATTAGGCGCGAGGTGAGCATATCGACGAACCATTTCGATAGACTCCCAGCCTCCCATTTCTGAAAATGCAAGAAGAGAAACACTGGACTGAACCAGCCTGCTTGCCTTTGCTATCAAAGTACCTTGAAGGCCAGATGATTTCTGGCGATATTTACAGCGCTTCCGCAATGAGTTTTTCTCTGTGCCGCCAGAGGCGTTCCCCGCTTTTTCAGCACCGCAATAATGTCGGCGGAATGCCAGTCCTGTTGCATCATGCGGCCACCTCGCTGATAAATTTTACGCCGTCGGCGGTACGCAGCCAGCGTGGGGCTTTGAGTCCTTCCGTGAAATACCAGACCAGCTCACACAGCAGCCCGGTCAGGGTTTGCTCCATTTTTGGTTCCGCCGGACGTTCCAGCAGAAGCTGGAGTAGTGCGAGGCAGTATTCGCACAAGGAATCAGGTTCGGAAATAAAGTGCTCTGGTGTGGCGGGAAGGGTATCCACGGTCAGGCTTTCGGTAAGATGCGGTGGGATGGGGTCGTGTAGTGTGGGTTGCAGTAGCGCAAGAGCCGCGTGAAGCCGCCCGCAGAGCGCCAGTCGTAGCGCTGGATCGTCGGTTTCAATCAGGGTTTCGGCAAAGCGGGCGCAGTAGTCAGCAAGGACAGTGAAATCCGTGGTGGCATTGAAGGGGACGGTCAATAGATCGAGTAAATCGCTGTCAGTGGTGAGGATTGTAGCCATAGGGCAACCTCCGATAAGTGGGTGTTCAAGCCACCACCGGAGAGGCTAATCTCGCGGGTGGTGGAACCGGGCAGGGTTAGCCTTACCAGCCTTATCGGACACTGGCGCGTCTTGCGACGCCCCCGCCCGGCCCACCATTGAGATGTAACCGTGCGAACAACACAAAAAAAGACGCTGGCGCGTCATGTGTCGCCGATAAGATTTCTTCAGGAGGCTAATCCCGACGCCTGATTTTGCAGGCGCGGGAGAAAGATACTGCGATTGGTCATGAGTGGCAAGGGCTACATCATGTTTACCAACATCTCACGCAAAAATACCCTGATTATTAATAGCGAAAATCAGTTTCTTATTTTGGCGGTAGCTTTTTGCGGTTCTTTGCCAACTGGAATCCTTCAGGTAACGGTTTGAATTTATCGCCGCCTTTAGGCCAGCGTTTTGCCCTGCTCTGAAATGCCCTTAACGAGTCGATATCCAGCGTTGCAGCGACCACAAAGTCATTATCACCGCCCTTCACACGAGCAATATCACGCATAAAGGGTTCTTTTGCCGGGGAACGTACGCGACTATCGCCGTATTTTCGGTTATTCACTAAAATAGTATAGGCATGAATATCCAGCGCTGCTGATTCAATCAACGATGCAAACGTATCTAGATCTTTATTCCAGCTCAATACCATTAATGCATCGAGTGCGCCCTGAAAACGGATCCTCGCTTTACTATTCTGGAGTTCAGAGCAAATCATAACGCCAAAATTGACGCCGTGATGAATATATACCGGCTTACGTTGTTTAACATTAAGTGTCGAATCCCAAGACTTACCATAAATTGAAAATAATGCCTCATCTTCACCTACGGCGGGTTCCAGCTTGGGTTGCCATATTTTGACACTCGCTGGATAGCCGAGTCTGTTATCTGAAAGGACAAGTACGGCCTCACTCTTCAGTTGATTATCGTCTAAGTGGCGGTATTCTGTTCCCGCAATTAGACTGATACCCGCCGAACTCAAACGATCAGCAATACTGTTAACCCAGCGTAACGGGATTGAAAGCTCAGGGAATAAAACATAATCAGGTTTAGGAGATAGTTTCAATGTTGCATTAACCAGTTCAGAAATCCGCTGGTACCTTGAACGGGACAAGTTAGATTTATTGCAGGCCATTTTAGCCCAGTCGTCCTCCTCTGTTTTAATGCTGGTTAGCGCAACGACAACTTTATGTTTCCTGTCTGTGCCAATATGAATGAATTTCTTAGGCCGAGCTTTTTTTGTCGCTTCATCTGAGTCCTGCTCCGATGCTAGCAACGTCGGTTTGATCCATACTCCGCGTAATGCTTGAGTATATTTTGCCCAAATGGTGGACGGTCTCTCATCTGGTTTTTTGTCGGATGTGGAGGGTAATCCAACACATTCGGGGGCCAGTTCTGATATTTCAGCGGGTGTTAAAGGACGTGTAGGGAAAATGTAAGGTAGGTAACTTTCGTTCTTACGATTTCCTTTAGCCACTTTTTCCAGTCGGGTATTCTTGGTTGATTTCAAAAATAGCTTAATAACGTCAATATCAATAAGCGATGAGTCGCTCATTAATTTCAGTATTTTAACTTCTTTTTTACTATCACGCTGATTAACAAGTTTTTCTGCCGACTGACTCTTTACGATCTGTTTATAAGGTTCCTTTGCTAAATCAGCTCGAGCTACCAATGGCGCTTTTAAATAAAAATCTGCTGAATCAAAGCGAAGATCCAGTAAATCCTTTAGATTCGTCAGACTTTGTGAAATATGATTAAAAAATGTATCCGCAAGGCACTCTTCTTTCTTTGAACGTTTATCAAGAAATAATCTGTCAGGACTGTAATATCGTGTCGCTGCATCAACAAATAGCCAGCTTAATGTGCCTTTTATACAGCGCCAAAGATCATTTACTGCTCGAGTTTTGCAACCATTTATATTCACTTCCTTACCTGAAGTAATCACCGATGCCAACAGGTTGATGGATTCGTAAGCTTTAAGTACAATTTTTTCCGCGTGCTGCCATTCATTCATACTGATAGCAAAGCCAAGCAGCCTTGGCAGATAACTAAAATGTGCAAATAGATTATCAGCCCTAAGAATATGGTTGTAGGCAAACTGATAAAACTCTTCCCGCTGTTCTTTCCATTCACTTGGAGGCAGATCTCGTGCCAGTGTTTCAACGTAGCGTAATTGCAGTGACCAGCCCAAACGACGAATGGTTAATCCATCCGCACGGCGCAGAGTATCGGCATTTTCACCTACACTACCGGCAGCGGAAAGGACTTTAGCTGCGGTGGAGTGTTCCAGTTGATCCGGTGAAGGCATCAAGCGGTGTTCACTAGAAAGCTCGTAGATCTCCTTTTCGATACTGTCGAGCAGGTCTATTCCAGCCCTCCCTTGAAGCACGAAAAGTTTTTGCTTATCGGATTGTAACTGGATGGTGGTCTTACCCTGGAAATGCTCGCCCTGCTGTATTTGCCATATTTGTTTTTGCTCGTTTTTCAAATAAACGCAATCATTGCCAAGCCTATCTTGCAGCAATAACATAAATTCGTGATTATTAGTAATTGTCCCTGTATCGCGTATTACAAGGAACATATCATCGACATAACGACCGTAGTGAATTGGTGATAGTTTTTCAATGACTAATTTATCCCAATGGTGTAGCAATATATTTGAAATGATCCGACTGGCTGTTAATCCAATGACCAGACCACCATTAATAACAGGTGTTTTGTACGCTATTTTCTTTCCAAATGCCGCTGCGCCGTCAGACCAGTGCTTTAAGAATACTGCTAACTGTGCAGTAAACGCTTTTTCATCCTCAGTCAGTTTTATGTTTAGTGTGTTATAGAGATCATCAGAGGTTATAGCCAGTGGATCAATAAAATGATAGTAACTTTTTAAATCCAGTGAGGCGGCGATAATGTCACGATCTTTTTCCAACTCGTCACGTATAGCTTTTAAGCCATCACCACGCCATTTTTGGTAGGGCTGGAAGTAGGGGCTAAAAGAACCCACGGCACTGATATGGAATGGATTATCCTGCTCATTGCTAAATAATTCATCATTACGAATACGCTTTAGCCGCGCGCCATAGCAACAGTTATCTAAGCTGGCATCAAATTTATGCCCGACCATGTTAATCCATAGTGCAGAGATAATGTGACTATCAACCGGGAAGTCACCAATAATACGAAACTCTGGTATCAGATCAAAATTATTAAATAAATGGTCGGCTGCTCGTTTAGGATTAGAAAAGTGGACGTGTCCATTTTGGGATTCATGTTTTTTCTTTGTGGTTAATTTTTTCGGTAACAAACGAAATTTGCCAATCAACTTCTTATTGCTACTGAATCCATCTTCGCTCTGCAAAAGATCTAAGAGTTTTTGCAGGTTTTCAAGTAATTCCTGCTCATACTCGGCAAATTTGATAGCAACAGGAAATGTATTCTCAAAGAAGCTATCGGCTTTTGCTTTCCGGTAAGCGACCAGAAGGTCTTCAATCGTCAGATCATCCCAGCCAGTGAAAATTGCCTGATATGTCATGCGTTATCGTCCTTAGATTACAGTCTGTACAGAATTAGCCAGCCGTTTCATGCCCGAAGGGGGGCTCTTGACACCAGTAATCCATCAGTGAGGCTGGCAATAATTTTGATTTGTATCCATGTTACACGCTCCCCGCAACCAGTCCGAGCATATATTTGTCACATTTTTCCCGAAAGTGATTAAGTTTGAATTTTTTGTTTAATGTCGATTTTTAGTCGACAAAATGAGGAATAAGTAAACTATTTCTTGCTGTGGCGTATCCCTGAATCTACACTGGTTTAAATATTTGTACTAATGTCTATTCAGAGGCGACAGTTGCCAAACTATCTAAACTGGCTGATGCAGCACACGCTACCCGGCCAGGTGCTGCTCCAGTCATGGCTTACCCGCAACGGCATAGATCGTAAGCTCTCTTATCTCTATGTGAAGAATGGCTGGCTCAGGCGGATCGCTCACGGCGTATACTGCCGGACGGGTCGTGAACCGGATTGGGTGGATGCGGTTTACTGCCTGCAATCGCAGTGGGAAAAGCCTGTTCGGGTGGCGGGGCTAACCAGCCTTGCGCTTCAGGGTCATGCGCACTATACCGAACAGGGTAAGCCGCAGGTCTGGCTCGCGCTTCCGGCTTACGTCAAACTGCCGGGATGGTTTTCTGCCTTTGAACAATCCGCAACGTTTGTCACGCTGTATACGTCAGGCCTTACCGCTGATGTAACGCCATTTACTACGGAACTGAAAATTGGCGACCGCCAGTTAGCAGGCAGTGTTCCGGAACTGGCCGCGTATGAGATCGCCTGCGGCGTTCCTTCGTTAATCTCGTTCGAACATGCCGATGCTCTGTTTCAGGGGTTGAATCTTCTCAGCCCACGCAAATTGCAGGCACTGCTTCGCGCCAGCCATTCGGTTAAAACCAACCGGGTGATGCTTTACCTTGCCCGGCGTAATGGACACCCTTATTTTCAGTATATTGATCAAAGCGGTATAGAAACAGGTACGGGAAAGCGGCAAATCATACCCGGCGGCTGGCTGGAGCCGGATTATCAAATTACTGTTCCACGCGCATTTAAACCGGAAGGAGTCGAAGATGGATCTGCGTGATAGCTATGCCCGGCAGGTCAAACTGTTGATGGCCGCTCTGCCGTATGTGGCGAAGGAGTCCTGTTTCGCGTTGAAAGGCGGCACCGCAATCAATTTGTTTGTGCAGGATTTTCCCCGTCTGTCGGTGGATATTGATCTGGCGTACAAGAGCTTTGCGGATCGCGATACTGATTTGGCGGCTATCAACGACGCTTTGAAGAGGATTACTGCATCGCTGAACGGCAGACCGGGGATCACCGCGATTCGGCAGGAAAATAAAGCGGATGAAAAGCGCATCATTGTGAATACCGCTGATGCAAAGATTAAGATCGAGGTTAGCCCGGTCTGGCGCGGGCTGTTGTTGCCTCCGGCAGAAATGCCTGTGTGCGAACGTGTGGAAATGGAGTATGGCTTCACCACCATGAGTGTCGTCTCGCTGGCGGATCTTTATGGCGGTAAAATCTGCGCTGCGCTTGATCGTCAGCACCCGCGCGATCTGTTTGATGTGCTGAATATGCTGGAGAAACCGGGACTGATGCGGGAGATCTTTGACGGTTTTCTTTGTTATCTGGCAGGCCATCCCCGCCCCATCGCCGAGTTGCTGGCTCCAAACTGGGATACAGAGCGGATCGCCACGTTGTACGCGCAGGAATTTTCAGGGATGACGCAACAGGAAACGTCGCTGGAATCGCTTCTGTCAGTAACGACTTTGCTGCCGCAGGCGTTGAAGTCACATCTTACGGATCTGGATCGCGAGTTCTTGCTCAGTTTTAAGCAAAACAGCCCTGACTGGTCGCGGTATCGCTATCCTGAAATTCAGCATCTTCCGGCTATTCGCTGGAAGCAACGCAATCTGGCGGTGCTTAAAGATAAAAATCCGGCGAAGTATGTGGCGGCGGTGAATAAGCTAGAGAGGGTTCTGGCGTAATCAATAGACCAGCATTAATCACGGATGATTACCAATCAGACAGATATGGTTAAATCATCGAATTCATAATTAATACTTTTTCTTACGCCGCTGAACAGCTTGAAAAGGATACATATTTTAAATATCAGTGAAGTGAACAGTTTATTGCCGTTATTAATAGAGATGGAGGAATAAATACGCGTATTCTACTATTGCAACAAAAACAACGATGATGATCAGTTTTCATAATGAAGTAACCTGACAGATATAAAAATGTTGATTGAGGCTAAATGCCCGGATGAAGGTTGTCGAGGGAGCCAGGTGGTTTTTTCTTTTGGGTGATCTCCATTGCTGGATAGTCCCCTCTTTCTCGCTCAAAGCAGACCCTGGAATTGAACGCAGAGGGACTACCTGACACAATTTTGCACAGTGAAGAGTCGGTCGTTGTTAACGTTCAGATTTTCAATGTATCAATGACCATCCGCAGGGCGGGGGAGACGTTGCGATGAGGGTAATAGAGAAACAATCCCTCCATTCGCAGGCTGTAACGCTGCAACACCCTGATAAGCTTACCGTGTTCTAAATCATCCGCGACCAGTTCAACAGGAACATAGGCCAATCCGAGGCCCAGCCGGGCGGCTTCTGCTTCCATATAGCTGTCGGATAGGGCCCATTGCCCTTCAGGGCGATGAGTGATTTTTTTATCATCCTGATTGAGTTCCCACTGGTATACGCTGCCGTCGGCAAACTGATAGGCGATACAGGGATGCGCCTTTAAATCCGCCGGGGTTTGCGGAAAACCATAGCGACGAAAATGTTCCGGAGTCCCCACAATTGCCATCTCCATATCGGGCGTGATGCGTACCGCGACCATACCCTGGCCGACTTCAGGCCCCAGGCGGACACCTGCATCGAATCTTTCCTCGATGATATCGACGAACCGGCTCTCATTTATCAGTTCAAGCCGGATATCAGGATATCTCTGTTTAAATACCGCCAGCTTTGGCAGCAGGCATTTATCAATCGCGTGCTGGCTGGCATTGATACGCACCGTGCCGGAGGGCGTCTCTCGATAATGCGCCAGCGTGGCAAGCCCAAGATCTAACATTTCAAATCCAGATGCCGTCTTCTGGTAGAGCTGCTCGCCTGCTTGTGTCAGCGACAGTTTACGCGTGGTGCGCACTAGCAGCTGGACACCCAGCCTTTCTTCAAGCTCGCGAACAGAACGGCTGACTCCTGACTGAGCAAGACCCAGCCGCTGAGCCGCTGCGGTAAAGCTGCCTTCCCGCACCACCTGCATAAACAGGTACAGCTCGTTGTAGTTCTCCCTTTTCGCCATTGAAACATCCCCCCTTCATGCCGGCAATCTCCACATTAATTTATAACAATATGGTATTAATCTTAGCATTAATCGCCCCCTAATCAGCACTAATTCTGCTCACTATAATGACCCCATCAAAGTAAAGCACCGCAGCGTTGTCCGTCGGAAACCTGTATCTCTCTGTTGTTTTTTATGGGGATTTTTATGAAAGCCTTCACCCGCACGCTAAAAACCGCGATGCCGACCATGCTGCTTTTCGCATCATTAAGTGGAGTCACGACAATGAGTTATGCTGATTCAACCAATCCTAATGCCCCTGTGTCCATGACAGATAAATGGGATAAAACGTTCGCCGAGAGCCAGAAAGTCGATCACCGTAAAGTCTCGTTCCCGAACCGATATGGCATCACCTTAGTGGGCGATCTTTACCTGCCTAAAGACCGTGGCGATCGCAAGCTGGCGGCGATTGCGGTCAGTGGGCCATTTGGCGCGGTGAAAGAGCAATCCAGCGGCCTGTATGCGCAGACGCTGGCGGAACGAGGGTTTGTTACCCTGGCGTTCGATCCTTCTTACACCGGGGAAAGCGGCGGCTATCCGCGAAACGTCGCCTCACCGGATATCAACACTGAAGATTTCAGCGCGGCAGTGGATTTCTTAGGGCTGCAAAAAGAGGTAGATCGCAACCGTATCGGGCTGCTCGGTATTTGTGGCTGGGGCGGCATGGCGCTGAACGACGCGGCGATGGATACCCGCGTTAAAGCGGTAGCTACCAGCGTGATGTATGACATGAGCCGGGCGATGGGCCATGGTGTGGGGGATGGCAAAGACCGTTATTCTACCGCCGACCGTCGTGCTGTTCTGCAATATCTGAATGAACAGCGCTGGAAGGATGCGCAGAGCGGAACGTTCGCTCACGGTGGTCATGATATTAATGTCGACAGCAACGGCAAGGTCAGTGCGGGCGAGCGCATTCTGCCAGAAACGCTGCCGGCAAATCCTCATCCGGTACTGAAAGAGTTCTTTGACTACTATCGCATGCCGCGCGGCTTCCACGAACGTTCCGTTAACTCTACCGGGGCGTGGACGGCAACGATGCCGCTGTCATTTATGAATATGCCGCTGTTGAGCTACGCCAGTGAAATCACCATTCCGACGCTGATTGTGACCGGTGAGAAAGCACATTCACGCTATTTTGCTGAAGATGCTTACAAGGCGGTTGGCAGTAAAGACAAAGAGTTGGTGGTGGTACCAGGGGCAAATCACGTGGACCTGTACGATAACGTGGCCGGAAAAATACCTTTCGCGAAGTTCGAACAATTTTTCCAGACCAAACTGAAATAAAACCTCTCCTGAATTGATGCAAAGCCACCGGCCATAGGCTGGTGGCTTTTATCCTGATCTTTGTGAAATTTCACTATGTCGACACTAAGCCAAACACTATCACCTCATCATCAGCGCGCATACTGGGGCGGTATTTTTGCCATGACCCTGTGCGTGTTTGTGCTGATTGCTTCTGAATTTATGCCCGTCAGCCTGCTCACGCCGATTACCCGCGATTTAGGCGTGACGGAGGGGCTGGCAGGGCAGGGGATTGCTATCTCCGGCGCGCTGGCGGTTCTGACCAGCCTGACGCTTTCAACGCTAGCTGGAAAGATGAATCGTAAGTTCCTGCAGCTGGGGATGACGGTTCTGATGGCCGTATCGGGGCTTATTATTGCGCTGGCTTCCAGTTATCTGATGTATATGGTCGGTCGTGCGATGATTGGTGTGGCTATTGGCGGATTCTGGTCGATGTCAGCGGCAACGGCGATTCGTCTGGTGCCGCAGCATCAGGTCACGCGTGCGCTGGCAATTTTCAACGCCGGTAATGCGCTGGCGACGGTCGTGGCCGCACCGCTGGGAAGCTATCTGGGGGCTACGGTCGGATGGCGAGGCGCTTTCTTGTGCCTGGTGCCCATCGCGGTTGTCGCCTTTATCTGGCAGTGCATCAGCCTGCCAAGCATGGATGCGAATAAAAGCCACACTTCATGTGGCGCGGTATTCCGCTTATTTAGCCGCCGCATGGTTGTGGTCGGCATGATAGCTTGTGCCCTGTTTTTCATGGGGCAGTTTGCGCTATTCACCTATGTGCGCCCGTTTCTGGAGTCGGTGACACGGGTTAATTCCTTAGGCTTGTCGTCGATTTTGCTGATTATCGGCGTGGCCGGTTTTATTGGCACGCTGGTTGTTTCGGCATTTCTCAACAGAAAATTCTACCCTACGCTGATGGCCATACCCGGACTGATGGCCGTCATTGCCATCGGTCTGATGCTTACCGGGCATCACGTCTGGACGGTCTCGCTGCTGTTAGGACTCTGGGGCATGCTGGCCACCGCCGCGCCAACCGGATGGTGGACATGGATTGCGCGTACGTTGCCTGACAACGCCGAAGCTGGAGGCGGGCTCATGGTCGCGGTGATTCAGCTCGCCATCGCCCTTGGATCAACGGCAGGAGGCATTGTGTTTGACCGCCTTGGCTGGCAGAGCACGTTTGCTATGAGTAGCGTGCTGCTCCTTTGCGCTGGCGTACTGACCTTTGTTACCGCACGCCAGAAGGCCGGTGCGCTTTAGTCCGGCGAGGCGCGCGTTGCTGAATAAGTTTCACAAGGCGATAAGCGCCCACTATGGGTTGGGCGCTCTTTTAAACGATTTAGGTGATTTTCTTAAACGGCTACTGCAGATTTTTCTCTTAATTTATGGGTATTTCCCCCGGAGGTGAGGAAGCGCTCCCCACGCCCCGCCGCGAGGATCAGGACGATGGGGGCAGGCATGAATCCTCCTGACGGAGACGTACAGCGGCGACTTCTGCCAGTACGGAAAGGGCCAGAGTATGCGCATCCCGGGCTTTGGGGAATATCCCGACAGGTGCCCGGATTTGCTCTGTCTCCTCCCTGGACCATCCCAGCTCGTGGAGCTTTTGCAGACGTAAAGTGTGGGTTCGATAGCTGCCCAATGCGCCGAGATAAAAGGGTTTTGCTTCTCGCGCGGCCTGCAACACTGGCAGTTCCCGGTTGAGATCATGGCACAGCAAAATGACCGCCGTATCGGTATCGATCTGAGCGCTGGCTGAGGCCGGAAAAAGATCGAAGATATGGCTGTCATAGCCTGTGGCTGCTGCAAGACTCGCGGTTGCCTGCGCCTCAAGAGAACGTCCGTAAATCATCAGCCTGACGCATGGTCTGAACCCCACCTCAAAGCCATTGAGATTCCAGCCCGTCCGGGTTTGCGTGGGCAGGCACACCAACGATTGTGCTTGCGGATCGTAGCGCAGACCCGCCGGTTTTCTCTGTTCCAGGCGGTTCAGCACGGCGAGCAGAGGCTGTGCCGAGCGTAGTTTATGGAGCGTCAGCGTGATCCCACCGCCGCAGGGCAGAACGATGTCAAACCACGGCGAACCTTCGCCATAGCGAATTTCGCGATCGCGGCCTGAGCCCATCATCTCCAGCGCTTCAAAAGCGGCAGCGGCCTCCACGCAGCCGCCAGAGACAAAACCGCAGTAACGACCATCTTCGCGCACCACCATCTGCGCCCCGAGCGGGCGCGCCGCGCCGCCGCGTATCTCCACCAGCGTCACCAGCACCGCTCCTTTACCGGACATTAGCGCCTCTACGGCGAAGCGCAGAATGGTCCGGTGGTCATCGGTGAGAAACGCCTGCTCTGGCTTATGCCAGTGTTCGTCTTTGTCAAAAAGCGGGTATGACATTGTTCCTCCTTAAACCACATCCGGCAGCTTATCGAGCAGCTTATCCAGAGTGATGGGATAATCCCGTACCCGAATACCGGTGGCGTTATACACCGCGTTGGCGATAGCCGCGCTCACGCCGCACAGGCCCAGCTCACCGACACCTTTGGCCTTCATCGGGGAGGAGATGGGGTCGGTATCATCCAGGAAAATCACCTCCTGTTTTGGGATATCCGCATGAACCGGCACCTCATACCCCGCCATATCGTGATTAACGAAGTAGCCCAAACGGTCATCTACCGCCAGCTCCTCCATCAGTGCCGCGCCCATGCCCATAGTCATCGCGCCAATGACCTGGCTGCGTGCAGTTTTCGGATTCAGGATGCGTCCTGCAGCACACACAGCGAGCATACGCCGGACCCGAACTT
>SKEH01001163.1_pt1 | contig 12118 bp, 4 predicted proteins | sample 4826571 | NCBI WGS metagenome assembly SKEH01 (sample SAMN11008814, study PRJNA524170) | human gut metagenome | biome: Human fecal sample; material: Feces; isolation source: fecal sample from pouch patient p29 | host: Homo sapiens | place: Israel: Tel-Aviv | collected 2016-09-14 | reverse complement strand
GTTAGGAATAGAATGTTTATTTTCTGATATTACCTTGATAGTTATTGTACCGTTTTCAATTGTAATTTGTGTTGGTAATGATTGATCATTACTCAACCTGTAACCTTTAGGAACGGATAAGTTAATAGCAATAACTTTACCAAGTTTTCCAGTGTAGACTTTACTCTCAACTAATTTATCTTTTTCATCAACAAAACGAATAGTTTGAGTGGCAGTTACTACAGGATGATTAATTGGAGTATATGTAATTTCTATCTGAACATTAGCTGTATCCGGAGTGACATTTTCTTGGTTTACATTCATAACCGTGTATCCTGAAATACTCATTGGTGCATAAGCTGCCCAAATAGCTTCATGCTCGCCAGAATCACTTAATTTCCATGCACTATACGTTACTTCGCCAGTTACTTCATTGAATGTAGCAGTTCTAGTAAAGATTACCTTTTGAATAATGTTTTCTCTGCTATCATCTGGCTTCACAAGAATGATTGTACGAGTTGGTGATACTTCAAGTTCTTCCATTTCAGGATACGTACTACTTGGATTACCAGGTACTTTCCCTTTTGGAATATCTTTTTCAGGTGTTTCTGGAGTAACAATAATACTTGAAGCCTCAACGTGGATTACCACAGTTGGAATACCTTCGGCTGTTGCTGTAACAGTCTTTGGAACTTCTTGACTTGGTACTAGCTGCCAACCTGCTGGAATTTCTGGTTTAACTGCTACTGCTTCTCCAGTCTTTCCGCTAAGCAGACTGGTACTTATTTCGTTGCCTTCTTTGTCTTGGTAAGAAATAATACCGCTTTGTTCATTCGCTGTGTAAGTAACTTCAATAGTCTCATCTTTTTGACCATTCTTCACTTCAACTGCTGGAATTACTTCTTCACTTGCAGTGTAGCCTTTCACTTCTGCTGGAATAAATTCTTTCCAGCTTGCAGTTGACCATTCTCCATAAGTTACTTGGCCTGTTACATCATCGTAACTTGCGTCACGGTAAATCTTCGCAGTTTGAACTTCTGTACTCTTAGTTCCATCTGGGTTAATTATATTGATCGTACGAGTAATTGCTTGGTTCAACTCACTTTCATGAGCCCCATCAATTTCTTTACCCGTTGGTGTCTTTTCACCTTCTGGAACTGGATTATTATGATCAACATTGGTTGTTCCATGCTTAATCATAATTAAAGTAGTCCTATTATCAACAATGATTTCAGTAGGTACATCACTTGGATCACTTGCTACCCAACCTACTGGAATTTCAGGAGTAAATGGAAGTTTTGTTCCTTTTATATGACCATCAATATTAACTGAACTAATTACATTATTATCGGCATCCACGTAGTTAATAGTTTGGCTACTATTTTCCAAAGTAAATATTGCTGTGGAACTGAAGTCAATGTTGTAATTTGGATTTTCATGACGAATCTTATTGATTACATCTCCACTAAGCTCGACATCATAAGTCCCAGCTTCAGTTAATTGAGCTGGATGACCATCTTTACTGAATACAAAATCACTTGCTGTTAATCCAGTAATAGTTTGTTGTTGTCCATTTAACACTACAACAACTGAGTAATTATGTGGATCAAGTTCTAAGTCTTGAGTAGTTTGAGAACCACTTATTGTTGCATTCGTCTTAGCAGGAATAATTACTAATAATCCCTGACTGCCGTCATAGCTGTAGTTGTAGTTACTATCAGCTACTTTGATAGCATCAATACCAGCTTGACTTAATTCAACTTGATAAGTACCTACATTTACTGGAGTTCCAGCAACTTGAATATCTTTATCAGTTAAGTCATAAGTTTGACCATTAGAAAGTTTAACTTCAAATTTATCAGGATCTAATGCAACTGTACTTCCTGTATAAGGAGTTTCTTGATTACCATTAAAGCTAATTGTTGCATTCGCTTTACTAATTGTGACACTAGCTAAACCATTGAAACTCCAAATGTAATTATTGTTTGTAGCAATTTTACTTTGACTAGATTCCTTAAGCTTTAAGTAATAAGTACCTACATTTATTGGGTTAACAATTACTCTACCAGTTTCATCAACCCACTTATAGTCATTAGCAGCTAAAGTAGGTGCTACAAGATTTACGCCATTGTTAGTTGCGATGTTATTAGTAATCTTATCAACATTAATTACAGGAGTTTGACCATTGTAAACCACTTCATATGAACCTGAAATAGTTACATCAGCACTAGCTTTATTAATGGTGTAAGTACCCGCAACAGGATTACTCCAATCATAATTTGGATAGTCTTGTTTGACCTTATCAAGAGCATTTTGACTTAAAGTAACGTTATAACTACCTGCATCTACTGGATTTGAGCCAGCACTAAAGACTAAATCACCTGCAGCTAATGGAATATTAATAGTTTGACCATTATTAGTGGTAATTTCTAACTTATAATTATCTACATTCAAGTTAGCTGATTCACCATTATAAATCATACTATCTGAACCATTTGAAACGATCTTAATTCCCGCAGAAGCTTTTTTAATAATAAAGTTCCCATTGCCTGTTGAAGTATAAGTGTAATTCTTTGTTCCAAAGTGCTTTTCAATATTCTGCAATCCTTGGTTAGAAAGGATAACCTCAAATGTGCCAACGCTAGTTGGAGTTCCATTTTCAAATTGTAAGTCACCGGCAGCAGGAGTATAGGATAAAGTTTTATCGTCAGCTGTTTCAACACTAATCGTGTAATCATTTGGATTTAAAGTAGTAGCTTCACCGTAAATAATAGTCGGCACAGTAGCTTTATCACTTACAGTAATGGTTACAGGCATTTGAATTACATCAAATGGTGCTGTATTGGCATCATCTGAAAGTAACCAGTTGTAATCCAAACTATTTAATTTTCTAATGTTTTCAAGTACTTGTTTAGTTAACTTAACTTGATAATTACCAACTTCATTTGGCGTAGTTCCTACAAATTCAAGATCACCAGCTTGTAAAGTATAGCTATAGTCATCCCCATTAACTAATCCTGAAATTGAAATAGAGTACTTACTGTAATCAATTGGCTGATCCTCACCAGTATAGCGAACACTTTCACTACCATTTAAAGAAATATAAGCATCAACTGGCGTAATTACGTAGTTAGCACCTTTTGTATGTTGCTTATCAACATCTGTATTATCGGGATCAGAAGTAATATCTGAACTTTCGTTACTTATAGTGCCGTCAGTTGCAGCAAATTCTTCTGATTTATTATCACCAAAATCATAATTTGGATAGTATTCTTTTAAAGCATTATAAAGTTTTTGAGTTGGCACTAACTCATAATTACCTACCTGCGTTGGTAAATTATTATCAGAATATTGGGTATCCTTAAATTGTAAATCACCTACTGATAATGGTGTTGGATAAAGAATATCTTTCCCATTCATAGTATCAGTTAAAGCAATTGTAAATTTAGTTGGATCAATTACCACTTGACGACCATATGGCGTAGTTTGAGTTCCACTTAAGGTAATGCGTCCTTTACGAGCATAAATAATGTATTGAGCCAAATCTTTAGTTGACTGAGTAATATCATAATTTGGATTCTCTTGGTTCAAACGTTTAATGGCTGCTACACTCAACGTGATTGAATATTTACCAGTTTCAATTGCGTCAGCTCCACCATTAATTACTACATCTGACGGTTGAAGAGTAAACTTCACTCCGTCAGGCGCACTATCATAGCCACCCCAACGAAGTTTTAGATCCTTCATTTGATCTTGATTAGTAATTTTAACTGGATTGCCATCGTATACACTTGAAGCAGTTCCCACAATTCCTACCGTTAATTCTGCAGGAGTAATGCTTAATAATGCTGGTGTATTAGTAAATGTCCAATCATAGTTACTATTAATAGCTTCTAAATGCTTTTTACCTTGATCAGACAAGTATACATCATAATTAGCAGCATCAGTTGGAGCTGGAACAGTCGTCATTAAGTCACCAGCTTGTAGGTTGTAATTCAATGGTTGCCCATTGTTAGTAATAATTACAACTTGGAAATTACCAGTGCTTAAGTCCACTACCTTACCTGTATAAGTACTATTTTGAGTACCAATCACCCCAACTTCTGCCGTAGCTTTTTCAACTGTAAAGGCTACGGCATCATTATTGTAAGTATAGTTATAATGATTACTTTCAAGATTCCGAATTTGACCTAAAGCCGTATTAGTTAATTTTACCTTGTAACTGCCAGCATTAGTTGGCACAGCAACTTGATTACCTTGGCTATCTACAAATTCAAGATCTTCAGGCTTTAATGAGTAGGTTTGACCATTTGATAACTTCACACTAATACCGTTAACAACTCCATTAGTATTTGGAATTACTACTGGATTGCCTGTGTAAATTGTTGAGCCTGAACCTTCAAGAGTAATAGTTGCCGTTGCCTTTTCGATATGATAATTTCCTTCACCTTGATAGTTCCAAGTATAGTTGGTATTTCCAGTAATCGAATCTTGAACTTTTTGCCAGCCTGCTTGTGTTAAACGAACTTGGTAAGTTCCAATCTCACTTGGTGCAGAAATTACCTTCCCATCTTGTAAGAATTCGTAATCACTTGCAGTTAATTGCAAAGCGCTTGGTAAAGTAATTGTCCCTTCATTTGGATTATTGGTGGTGATTTCTGGAATAAAGTCAGCTGGATTAATGGTTGCTGGTTTACCTGTCCAAGTAATAGTTTGAGCACTAGTATTTGGTAAAGTAATTAAAGCATTCGCTGGTTTAATGATATATGTACCATTACCAGTAACTTGAATATTTGACCAGTCTAAGTTATTAGCATTTACTGCTTTAACTTTATCAATTCCAGTTTGTGTTAATTGAACTGTATAAGTACCTACGTCACTTGGTGCAGTGGTATAATTTTTTCCATCCTTAACCCATTCAAAATCACCAGTGGTTAAAGTTAATGAATTATTTCCAGGAGCTGTAATTGTAACTATTGGAGTATAACCATTTATTGGCGTTCCATCATAAATCTTTTCAGCCGTTCCTCTGAAGAATGCACTTGGAATAGCTTTAGTAATAGTTACTGTTCCAAAGCCAGCCTTACTAAAGTCATAGCCATAGTTATCAGCCTGAACTTGAGCAATATTTGCACGACCCTGATCAGATAATTCAACCTCATAAGTACCCACGTTGGTGTTAGCACCTACTGCTGTATTAACAAACTGTAAATCACCAGCTTGTAACTGATAAGTTAGACCGTTACCCAATTCAATCTTAAAGTTGGCTGGATCAATCACAGCTGTAGAGCCAGTGTAAACAATATTTTCATTACCAGAAAGAGCTACTGAAACATTGGCATTTCTAGTAATTGACAAAGTACCAAAACCAGCCTTATTCCAATTATAATTGTCAGTTTGTGATTCAAATTTCTTCAAACCATTATCAGTTAAGGAAATCGTATAAGTGCCAATAGCAGTTGGTTGTGAAACTACTTCTCCTGCTGTATTAGTAATTACAATATCATCCGCACTTAAGTTTACATTTTCTGGAAGATCGATAGTTACTCCATTATTAGTTGTAATAGATAATGGGAAATTCTTGTAGTCAATCGTGACAGGTTGACCATTATATTCATTACTTTGGCTACCAGAAATATTAAGAGTTGCTGTTGCCTTATTAATTACATAAGTGAAGGCACCATTAATATCAGTAAAGTTATAATTTGGATTTTCTTTATTTAGTTTATCAACATAATCTTTGTTCAAAATCAAGTAGTAAGTACCCACATTAACTGGTCGACCCTCAAATTTGACATATTGATCCCCACTCTTGGTGTACCAAGCATAATCATTCGCAGACAGATCATGATTTAAAGTGAAATCAACATCATTGGTTGTATCATGAGCAGTCCAGGTAATTTTTCCATAGACCGTTGTCCCCTGAATAACTTGACCATTATATGGGCGCTCGTAATTGCCACCAATTGTCGCAGTGGCTTGAGCCTTGGCAATATCGTAATTAGCACTTCCAGTAAAGGCATTATCCGCAAATACTACATTTGAAGTATTATTTTGACCATGGCCTGCTAAACTAAGAATGTACTTTTCAATATTAGAAATACCAGTAGGTGTCAAAGTAATTGTGTAGGAGCCAACGTTACTTGGTGCCGAACCACTATTCCAAGTGTAGTCACCATCTTTAAGAATATAAGTCTTGTTAGCGTCAGTAACACCTGGGAAGTTTACTGTTACTCTAATTTGACCATTACTATTTACTTCAGCAGTTGTAATACTTTGACCGTTGTATAGACGTGAATTAGCGCCACCCAATACACCGCCTGCTTGAGCTTGAGTAATGGTATAAACAGCTAATCCCGTATTAGTTAAAGTGAAATTAGGATTATCCTTTTGTAAAGTAGCTAGTGCAGAATCTTTAAGTTTTACATAGTAAGTGCCGACATTTTCAGGATTACTGATCGGATTTCCGCTTGCATCTACCCACTCATAGCTATCACTAGTAAGTCCAGTCGTATTTAAAACAACTTCGCGATTGTCAAAGTAAGTAGTAAATTTTAATTTTGAAGGATCAATACCAGTCGTAGGTTGACCATCATAAACCTTAGTGTAATTTCCCGTTGTCTGGTTGCTTAAAGTCGAGGTAACTGGTGCGGGAGTAATAATATAAGTGGCAGTACCAGTAATAGTTGACTTACCGTCCTCTTCCCATTTAATACTGTTATTACCACATGTTTTTATAACGTTTTGTCTGCCTTGATCCGTCCAGCGTAACTCATAAGTACCAGCATTAGTTGGCATTTCAGTTGACCATGTTTTGCCATCGTCGGATGAAAATTCTACGTCGCCTGCCTGTAAGTTATAGCCATTAGACACAGGTCCTGTAATAAGAACCAAAATTGGATTATCACCATCTCCATTATTAAGGTCATTAACAGTAATTTGATTACCAGTATATGTTGATTGGTTTTCACCGGACAAAGTTGCCGTAGCCGTAGCCGTAAAGGTTACGTTTATTACGGTTGGAAGAGTATCGACAGTAACTTTCTGGCTTGGAATAGGTCTAGGATAAATAATATTTAATGTAGTTTCAGTAGTCGTACCATCAGGATTAGTAACTATTTGTTTAATAATTCTCGTATAACTGCTCTGTATGGGTATATTCCGACATGATAGCCATTCACCTGTGGTCCACCCACTTCCAGTAAAGCCATCAAACACTACACCACTGTCATCAGCATTTACTTTCACAGGTCTAGTAATCGTAGCTGGTTGTGTTATAGTTTGAGTAATTGATGGGGTCCCTGGATTATTAGGTAGCGTGATGTTAATTACACGATTGACTGTTTTTTCTACTAATGATTTAGGTACATAGTAAGTTGTCACTTCATTACGAGCATACCATTGAGAAGCATTGTTAGTAGTAAAGACGGTATTTGAATTATAATTTGGATTAGCGAAGTTTACAGTAGTATATGTACCAGTAGGATTAATATTTGCTATGACATAGTCACTACCACCATTAGGAGGAGTAACAGTAAATTGTCCACCGTTTTGAAAATTCCAATTTCCAGAAATCACATGGAAACCTAAATTTGCCGTATCTCCCTTACTTTTGTCCCATTGCCAATTGCCACTATAGACAACTTTATCGGTTGTAGGATCAATTGTACCAGTTTGATCATAAAAGACTTGAATTTGTGCATCTGGCGCAAAGGATTGACCATCCTTATCACCACCAGCAATCATAAATTTAGCAGTTACTGTTCTAGTTTCGGTTTTATTTGGAACATAGAAAATAGTGTGAACAGGCTGAGCTTCATAAAGAGATGCAGCTGCAGTATATGCAGTCGAATCTTTAGAAACGTCAGTAGTACTGCCATTCCAGCTAGGAAAAACAAATTGATTAGCTGGAATTTTATCAGTGTTTGAAGCAGGGCCACCAGTATAAGCTGTATACCCAGTCAAGGTTGGTATATCTGCAGTTACATTAGCCCATTCCTGTGGTAAGTTAGTCCAAGTACCGGAAACTACACGGTAGCCAGGAGTATTGCTATCGCCTTTTTTAGTATTCCATTGCCATGGACCATAGGTAATATCTCCAGTTGCCAAATCTTTTGTAGCTTGGCGAGTATAATAAACATCTAAGACTGCAGAAGTAAAGGCGTTCCCATCTTCGGTATAAGTACCGTCTTCATTAACTTTAGTCTTAACATAATTTACTGTTATAGTCCTAGTTTCTTGTGCTTTTGGATCAGTATCGGTTACATTTTGAGTTTTATGAACTAAGTGAATAACAATATTTGCATCAAATAATGAAGGAGCTGCCTCAGATGTCCATTTATAATTCGGGACTGTCCAATTACAATCTGGTTTTGTGAACGGTATATTATAACTACCATTAAAGGTTACCCCAGCTGGTACTTCACTGACTCCAACAGATTGATATGTTCCTGTATTTACGCCCTCTGGAAACTTAAGATCATTACTATATCCACCGTTATCAGGATTTTTTATATCAAATTGAACAATCTGTTTATTTTCCGTATCGTCCCAGTAAGTAATTGTAAACTGCATTTGATTAGTAACAATAACTTTAGAAGTAGCTGGATCAGTTACGATAGTATCTTGCTGTCCATTCACAGAAACTGGATAAGTTGCTGCAATTTTAACATTGTATGTCCCTACTTGATTCCAATTAGGCTCACTATTATCAACATATTCGAATGTAGTATCTTTTGGAAAATCGGCACTGTTAGTAACTAAATCTTTAGCAGTTAAAGTTATACCCTCATAGACAGTCTTATCTTGAGTAAGAACCTCTTTCTTTTGATCTTCAACAGAATCAGAAGAAGTAACTTTGGTAGGCTTTATTTCTTGAAGGGTAGCCTTATCAGAAGGAGTTTTAGCTACATCACGTGTATTCGTCTTCTGCTCCTTATCTGTAATATCATTTTGGGAGATTACAGAATTTGCTTCACCTTTAGTCTGAGTTGTAACAGACTTTGAAGTTTCAGCCTTTTGGTTAGTAGACTCATCGTCTGAAGATTGAACAGGTGTAATCTTCTGATTACTATTTTGAGTAATAGATGCAGTATTCTTCTCAGGTTTATCAGACTTTTGCTCTACGCTCTTATTTTCATTAGCTGAACTATAAACCAGCTTTTGTGCATCATTATTTGTAACAAGTGTAGAATTACTATTTTTAGATTGACTAACATCAATATCTTGATCTTTTAGATTATCCTTTTTCTCAACTTGAACAGATCGATCTTGTATATTATTAGGTAAAGTATCGGCATGAACTACTTCACTATTATTTAACTCTAAAAATAAAGTTGATAATAGCACAGAACACGTTCCAATAGTTAACTTCCTTATACTGAATCTTTGTTTTGTATCTAAGTCAGGTTTATTGAATAACATGTGCCTCAGGCTCCTTAAAATAACCCCTTTAATTAAATATATTTTAACTCTAAAATGTTATCAATTCCATTAATATATAACAAAGACTTAATCCCAATAAAATATCAGAATTAAGTCTCAAAGCAGTTACTAGTATTTATTTACTTTCCATTTTTTGCCACCAGCTAGGTAATTCAGCAAGTAATTTTTTTAATGCTTGTCCCCGATGAGAAATAGCGTTTTTTTCATCTACTGTCATTTCAGCAAATGTTTTTCCCTTATCAGGAACAAAGAAAAGTGGATCATATCCAAAATTTCCTTGTCCTTTAGGATAAGTTAAAATTTCACCACGGATTTCTCCTTGAGTTACCAAATCATCCTCAAATCTCCCTGGCCATGAAACGACCATTGTAGTGTGGAAAGTAGCCTGCCTTTTTTCTCGTGGAACGCCACCTAATTCAGCTAATAACTTTGCATTGTTTAAAGCATCATTATGTGCCTCACCACCATAGCGAGCCGAGTACACGCCTGGAGCACCATTTAACTTATCAACTGATAGACCTGAATCATCAGCAAGAGTTGGTAAATTACTGAACTCTGCCATTTTATGGGCCTTTAGCTTAGCATTAGCTAAAAATGTTGTTCCAGTTTCTAAAACATGCGGTGGATCAGTTAAATCTTGATTAGTAATCACATGAATCGGAAAGTTATTCTTTCGTAAAGCTTCTTCAACTTCCTTAGCCTTATTCTTATTGTTAGTTGCGAATAATAAAGTATCCATTTTTTAATCCTCAGCATTTACATGGTGACCGATAATTGTATCATCATTCATCCATTGACGCGTAATTTCAGTAAACTTCTTTGCTTCGCCTGTAGTGTAATATTCATGTTTAGTATCAGAATCTGCTGAAAATAAGTTATCACGTTGTAAAACATTATAAGTATATTGTGCCACTTGATCAGCTGGATCAACAATTTTTTTGTCTTGACCAACCACTGCTACAATTTCTTCTCTTAGTAAAGGATAATGTGTACATCCTAAAACAAGAGTGTCGTAATCTGCATCTTTTAATGGTGTTAAACTTTCATTAACAACTGCCCTTTTAATATCTTCAGCTGGATCTGCTTCAGCTAAAGGCGCTAATTTGGGTTGGGCAAATTCACTTACTTTAATTTCTGGATCACGATATTGAATTTCTTTTAAATAGGAATGACTATCAACCGTTGCATTAGTTCCAATTACAGCCACATTTTTACTTTCTGTAGTTCTGGCTGCAGCTAATGCACCAGATTGAACCACTCCAATGATTTGCAATGGAACTTCTTTTTGAATAGTAGACATTGCTACAGCAGTGGCAGTATTACAGCCAAAAATAATGATTTTTACATCTTTACTTAAGAGGAAGTTTACACTGTCGCGAGTCAAAGAAATAATTTCTTCTTTTGAGCGATCGCCATAAGGCATATTAGCCTGATCACCAATAAAAATAGTTGATTCATTAGGCATATTTTCAATTACTTTTTTTAAAACCGTTAAACCACCTAAACCCGAATCTAAAACTCCAATTGGTCGATTATCCATCAAAAAACCCCTTTAAACAAATGATGATTAAATTTTCTTTTCTCCTTAACCTATTTTAAGTTAAAATGTTATAGAAGACAAAAGGAAATGAAAGCATGGAACATACAAACGAACATCTTTATTTTTTAAATTCATTATATCGCGACTTTATCTTGCCAACTATTCTAGGTAGCGAAGATAAAGAAATTCTTTACTGGGCAGGTAAACACGTTAGTCGCAAATATGACTTATCAGAGATCGATGACTTAATTGAATTCTTTGACATGGCTCAATTTGGCACCTTAAAAGTTCTTAAAGATCGCAAACATACTGCAGTTTTTGAACTTTCTGGACAAGTTGTTACTGATAGACTAGACAGTCAAAGCGATGAATTTTCTCTTGAAAGTGGAATTATTGCAGAGTGTTTAGAAAGACAAAATGGTACACCTACTGAAGCGTCAGCTACTATTACAAAAAAACATGTCGTTCAAATTACAGCTCAATCTGATTAACTAGTAACATAAATAAGTATCTGAGAAAAAATCAGAAATTTAAAAACCCACTAAATCTTAGCCTTAATACGGCTGAATTTAGTGGGTTTTAGTTTTTAGTTATTTTTCCCAGTAGTATGTTTAATTTCTAATATTTTTCTCGCAAAGGGTTGTGCAATAAGGGCTTCTACAAATAAAGCTATTCCAAAATTACGTGGCCAAATTTTTCCAAAATTCAAAATGGGATCCCAACTCAATTTTCTGCTCCCAATCCAAGAACCGATAATAGTCATCAAAAAGGAAATAATTAATACATCAAAAATTGTCAATACAATAATTTGCGCACTAAAACTATCTTTTCGATCCAATAATTGGTCCTTTAAAAAAGCTGCTGGCTTTTCAGCAATTATAACAGACACAATAACTGCAACCCAAATGAAGGGTAAAATTCGAAGGGTCATTACATAATTTTCCAACGTAAAACCAATTTCCATCATTGAAATTATTGGTCCTATGATGTTTACAGAGATCAAAGATACTATAAACATAAATAGTATCTTCTCTTTTAAATTACGTGGCAGTTTCATATAAAATTCCATAGTATCCTCCTAAAAACAAAAAAATCAGCGCATCTAAAAATGTGCTGATTTCTTATACGCGCTTTATATTTGACTAAGATTATTAT
>SKEH01001154.1_pt1 | contig 12199 bp, 11 predicted proteins | sample 4826571 | NCBI WGS metagenome assembly SKEH01 (sample SAMN11008814, study PRJNA524170) | human gut metagenome | biome: Human fecal sample; material: Feces; isolation source: fecal sample from pouch patient p29 | host: Homo sapiens | place: Israel: Tel-Aviv | collected 2016-09-14 | reverse complement strand
CTCCTTTATTACTTTTTATTTATCGGTAGCAAATTCAGCCCTAAATTGATCAATAATATTTTCTTTTAATATTTTATCGACCTGTTTAATTGTAAAATAGACTGCTCGCTGATCTGAACGCCCATGAGTCTTTACCACAGGAGCATCCAAGCCTAACAAAACTGCTCCACCGTACTTATCAACGTCAAATTTTGAAACTAAACCTTTCAAGGCATTTTTTATTAATAAAGCACCAATTTTAACCAAAAAACCACTATTTAGCAAATTGTCTTTTAATAAATGAATTAGAACTGAAGACGTTCCCTCAATATTCTTTAAGACGGCATTGCCTGTAAAACCATCTGTTGCCACAACATCGGCTTTACCCTCTAAAAGCTCATTTCCTTCAATATTACCAATGAAGTTTAACTCACTATCAAGCAATAATTGATAGGCTTCTTGATGAACATCGTCACCCTTATCACTTTCAGACCCATTGTTAAGAAGGGCAACGCGTGGATTTCTAATACCGCGGACTTTTTCAGCATAATATGATGCCATTTTAGCCCAATTAAGGATGTACTCAGGTTTGGTCTTGGCATTTGCACCAACATCAATCATGTTAAAACCATCGTCTGAATTTTTAACAGGTAAAGTTGGCATAAATCCTGGACGAGCAATCCCCTTAATCCGACCAATAATAAAAATACCACTAGCCAGAATTGAACCAGAATTTCCTAATGATAAAAGTGCGTCTGCTTTTCCCTGCTTAACATACTGCGCTGCGACAACCAAAGAAGAATCTTTCTTTGTCCTGATTGCTTTAACAGGTTCATCCTCATCATTAATAACTTCTGTTGTACCAACTATCTCTATTTGGTCAGTATCGGAACCGACCAATTTTTTAATTTTTGCTTGGTCACCAAATAAAATAAATTTGGTTTCTTTTAATTCTGTTTTTGCCTGCAAAACGGCTTGGACAATGGCTTCTGGCGCATTTTCGCCACCCATTGCATCAATTGCAATTGTTCTCATTTATTTCCACAATCTTTTCTAAGTACGTTCTTGCTGTAATTTTTTATATTCTATCACTTGTTTTAAATTTTTGTGCTCACTATCAGATAATTCTGGATCTTTTTCAACTATATTGTTGGCTACTTGTTGAGCCACAACCATTGTTTCGTAGTTGTTGACCACATTTCCTACCTGAAATTCTGGCAAACCAGATTGTGCACGCCCGAAAAGATCACCTTCACCACGAAGCTTTAAGTCTTCTTCGGCCAGTTTAAAGCCATCGGTTGTTGATGCAATTATTTTCATTCGCGCCTTCCCAGCTTCCGTTTTTGGATCTGCTAAAAAGACACAATAGCTTTGCGTTTTTCCACGTCCAATTCGGCCACGAAGTTGGTGCAACTGACTAATTCCAAAACGATCGGCATTGTAGATAATCATTAAATTTGCATTGGCGACATCGACTCCAACTTCAATCACACTAGTAGTAACTAAAATGTTAATCTCACCAGCTGCAAACTCTGACATAATTTCTTCTTTTTTTGCTCCCGGCATTTGGCCGTGAAGAAGTTCAACACGTTGATCAGGAAAATCATGGCTTAGCTTTTCAAAAAGTTCCTCTGCATTTTTTAAATCAAGCGCTTCAGATTCAGTAATCAGTGGAGTAACCGCGTAAATCTGAAAATGTTGCTCCAGCTGCTCGCGCATTAGACGATAAACATCACTCATCTGGTTGCCAGTCTTCCAAAAGGACTTAATTTGCTTTCGGCCCGCCGGAAGATGGCGAATTTCTGAAACAGAAGTTTCGCCATAAACTGTTAAGGCTAGGGTTCTTGGAATTGGAGTTGCAGTCATTGCCAAAGTATCAGGTGCATTACCCTTATTAATCAAAGCTTGACGTTGTCCAACTCCAAAGCGGTGTTGCTCATCAATAATTACGAGTCCTAGGCTTTTAAAAATAACACTTGGTTGAATTAATGCATGAGTTCCAACAACCACATTGATAGTGCCATCGGTCAATTCACGATATATTTCTCGACGCTCGAGTGTCTTAGTAGTTCCAGTTAAAAGTGCTGTCCTAACTCCAAACGGCCGCAAAAGATCATCTATCTTCTTAAAATGCTGCGTAGCTAAGATTTCTGTTGGCACCATTAAAACTGCTTGAAATCCCGCAGTAACGGCTGCATACATCGCATAGATTGCAACAATCGTTTTACCTGACCCAACATCCCCTTGCAGCAAGCGATTCATTTGCTTAGTAGAATGCAAATCAGCAAAGATTTCATTTATAACCTTTTTTTGATCATCTGAAAGATCAAATGGCAATGCTTTAGTCAGTTCATTGATTTCTTCCAAGTCATACTTTTTTGCTATTCCAGTATTTTGGGAATTATGCCTAGTCAGTTCAGCAAGTTCTGTTTGGAAAATAAAAAATTCGCGGAAAATTGCGCTTCTTTTCGCTAATTCTGCTTCACGACCATTTTTTGGATGATGCATTTGCAAAATTATTTGTTGCTCGGGAAGTAAGCGATACTTTTGACGAATTGGTTCGGGAACGATATCCATTACGTCTGGCAAAAAATCCTCCAAAGCTAAATCTATCAACTCAACGAGCTTCTTTTGCCTAATATGATGGTTAACCGAATATATCGGAGCCATTCCGCTGTCATTTTCCTTTGCAGCAACAAATTTAAAGCCAGCCAAACTTTGCCTTGCGAGGTTGTACTTGCCATAAACTGCTACTTCTTTTCCAACTTCAATTTTTTCTTTTAGCCATGGCTGATTAAAAAAATTGACCAAGATTACATCATGGTCAATTCTCATTTTGAAACTAAGTCTACTTTTTTTGTAACCAAATCTGCTAACAAAGGCGTCAGTCGCAACAATCCCTTTTAGCATTACCTTTTGACCATCCATGATCTGATCAAGTGGTATCGTCTGCAATTCATCGTAGCGAAATGGAAAATAAAATAACAAGTCGTATATGCTATATATTCCTAAGCTACCAAGAGCAGCAGCAGTTTTTGTTCCTACGCCTTTTAAATTGGTCACAGGAGCAAATAGTTTGTTTGCATCCATTTTACTCTACAGAAATCAAGAAATTATAAACTGGTTGCCCACCATTGTGCACTTCAAATTCAAGATCGTCGTGCTTTTCTTCTAGCGCAGAAACAACTTGATTGGCCTCTTCTTTGTTAGAATCACGACCAAACATCACAGTAATAATTTCTGAATCCTCATCAAGCATTTTTTCAACCATATCAACGGTAGATTGAACTAGATCTTTTTCAGCAACTTGAATATCACCATCAATAATACCTAAAAAATCATTTTCATGGATTTCAATACCATTGATTGTTGTATCACGGTTAGCTTTAGTAACTTCTCCTGAAACGACATCTTCAAGTGAATCAGTCATATTATCAACGTTGTTTTCCAATGTATCATCTGCATCAAAAGACAGCATTGCAGTTAGTCCTTGTGAAATTGTCTTAGTAGGGACAATTCCAACTGGAATATCGCTAACTTCTGCTGCTTGTTTTGCTGCCATTACGATGTTGCCATTGTTAGGTAAAACGATTGCCTTCTTGGCTCCTGATTTCTTAATCGCATCGATAATGTCTTGAGTAGAAGGATTCATTGTTTGACCACCAGAAATAATTCGGTTTACCCCTTCACTTTCAAACAGCTTACGGATACCGTTACCAGAAGCAACTGCGATTACGGCAAAGTCAACACTTTCTTGCTGTTCTTCGCTATTGTTAACAATCGTCTCGTGTTGAATACGCATGTTATCAATTTTGATTTTACCTAATTGCCCAAATTGGCTGCCATATTCAAAAATTGCACCTGGGTGCTCAGTATGAATATGAACTTTAGCTACTTCATCATCAGAAACAGCTAAAAGCGAATCACCTAATTTAGATAAATGATCTCTAAATTCTTCAAGGTTAAATGGCTTTTTATCAGGTATATCAGCAGTCAAATCAACCATAATTTCTGTACAATAACCATGGTCAATATCTTGAGTAGCTAATTGTGATTGAACGGATTGGTGGTGCATGGCATTAATCATTTCATCCATTTCACCTTCATCTGGTTGGTAGCGATCTGCAAAATCTTCTCCAAGAAGACCTTCCAAAAATCCTTCATAGATAAAGAGCAAGCCCTGTCCACCAGAATCAACTACACCGACTTGTTTTAAAACAGGTAATAAATCAGGTGTTGTCTTCAAAGCTGCTTTGGCACCTTCGACAATCGCCTTCATTACTTCTTCAACATCGTCCGTCTCATTGGCCTTATTAGCGCCTTCTTGAGCTGCTACACGGGCAACAGTTAAAATTGTACCTTCAACTGGTTTCATCACAGCCTTGTAAGCTGTGGCAACACCATTAGAAAAGGCATTTGCAAGTTCTTGAGCGTTTAAAGTCTGCATTCCTTGAGTAGCTTTGTACACACCTCTAAAGAGTTGGGAAGAAATAACCCCACTGTTACCGCGGGCACCCATTAACATCCCTTTAGCTAAGCTCTCGGTTAGATCACCGACACTATTACTTGGGTTTTCGCTAACTGCCTTTGCTCCGCTTTCAATAGTTAAATTCATGTTTGTTCCAGTATCACCATCAGGAACTGGAAAAACATTCAAGGAGTTAATAAACTCTGCATTTCGACCAAGTCTGTGTGTTGCCACACGAACCATGTCTCTGAACTTTTTACTATCTATTTCCTTTAAAACCAAAATTTATAACCTCCGCTTGAGTTATTCGTCAAGCACTTTAACACTTTGAACGATGACATTAACAGCCTTAGTATCAATTCCAAGTTGATTCTTCAAATTGAATTTAACGCTAGTTTGTACGTTACGGCTAACTTCAGAAATTTTTAGTCCGTAGCCCACAATAATATAAACATCAACCGTAATACTATTATCTTCTGACTTAACAACAACACCACGTTTATAGTTTGCTCGATTAAGAATTCCATCAAAGCCATCGCGAATAGCATTCTTAGATGCCATTCCAACAACACCGTAATTGGATGTAGCTGCACTACCAACAACAGTTGCAATTACTCCGTTTGAAATATCAATCAAACCATCTTTTGTTTTGATTTTAACAGCCATGTTTATCCTCCGAATCATTGTTCTCAATATTATGAATCTATTTTATCATAGTAATCAAGTAATAATACAAAAATCCATTTATAAAAAATACTTTTCAGGTTGCAATGATTTAGAGAATATGCTATCTTAACTAAGTATGAAAACACAAATAAAGGGGGTTTAGCAAATGGCAAAAGATTATATCACTGGTAAAAAGACCACTTTTGGTAACACACGTTCACACTCACTGAATTCATCACGTCGTACGTGGAAGCCAAACCTTCAAAAAGTTCGTATTCTTGTTGATGGTAAACCAAAGCGCGTATGGGTATCAACTAAGACTTTAAAGTCTGGTAAAGTTACTCGTGCCTAATAAATGGACTGACAAATAGTTTGTCGGTCTTTTTTTGTACTTAAAAAGCCACTTTCTCTTTTAAGCTGAGAAAGTGGCTTTTTCTTTATTTTTGAATATTTTGAAAACGTTCGAGATCACGCGATTGGATTATCGCGATTAACCCCTTCTTAAATGATACATTAAACGTATCCTGATCAGGCAAAAATTCATTTGAGCTAAGTGATACAGGATTAGTATTTGAATAGCCTGCAAGATTGTACTTTGCATTTGAGATATTTAGTTCTTCTACCTCATTCAATGGAGCGACACCAAAATAAGTGTAATTTTCTATACGTTTAACAGCATGCTTTCCTGGCTTTAAAAATGAAATATAATTTTGCTGATCAATTATTTGTACCTTTTCAGCATATTGCCTGAATTCAGGTTTTAGCAGCATGAATAAATTAGTCAAAAAATGATCTAGTCTTCCACCAGTTGCACCAATTAAAGATAGTGAGTGGACGCAATAATCATCAAAAGCATAATGCAAAGCAAGTTCGGTATCGGTTAAGTCTTTTTCAGGCACTGAGTAACGAATATCAGAAACACTCTTATTAATCCGCAATAGCTCTTCTTTTTTCAGAGAATCAAAATCACCTACCGCAAGATCAGGAGTTAAATTTAATTCTTCCAATAACAAACTTCCTCGATCGACACCAATAATAAAAGTTCCTTTTTCACGAGCTTTTATTAGTTTATCCTTTATATCAATAGGCCAAGAAATATTTGGACCGCCTAATAGTGCAATAGCCTTCATTATTCTTCAACAACTTTTTCTAATTTTTCAATTTGGACTTGGATACTCTTTTGGCAGAATAGATACGAACCCGCAACAAAAATATTAGCTCCTGCTTCCTTAGCCAGTTGAGCAGTTTGGTCGTTAATACCACCATCAACCTCAATCGGAACTCTTCCTGCTAAAAGTTCATTTGCTTCTTTAATTCGCTCACATGAGCCTGAAATGAATTTTTGTCCGCCAAATCCCGGATAAACAGTCATCATCAAAACTTGATCTATTTTAGCTTGGAATTTTTCTAAAACTGAAACAGGTGTGTCTGGATTAAGAACAATGCCAGCTTTTATCCCATTTGAATGTAAAAAATCAATCCAGTGATTCAGCTTATCTTCAGTCATTGCCTCATAATGAAGTAAAACCAAATCCGCTTTTGTTTTAGCAAATTCTGGTACCAAAACATCAGGATTATTACTCATTAAGTGAACTTCTGCTTCTAAATCAGGAAATTCAGCTTTAAAATCACTGACTAGCTGCGGGCCAAATGACAGATTTGGTACAAAATGGCCGTCCATAATATCAATATGAAAACGCGTAATCCCATTTTCAGCAGCAGTAGCAATATCATCCTTCAAATTCAAATTATTAATATTTAGAATTGATGGTGCAATCATTATTGTCTCCTTATTTTAAATACTCTGGCATCCTACCATTCTCAATTTCTGAGCGCATCTGTAAATAATTATCATAACGGCTTTGTGTGATTTCCTGCTTTTCAACCAGATTTTTGACCTCGCATTTAGGTTCCTTGATATGTTGACAACCACGAAACTTGCATTTAACACTTGCTCGTTTAAATTCAACAAAGTAATTACATAAATCATTAATCTTAATTGGTGTAAAGTCAATTGCAGAAAAGCCTGGTGTATCAGCTAAAAAGCCCTCACCAAGTGGGAACAGTTGAACTGTTCTAGTAGTATGCTTACCTCGGTTCAAACTGGTAGAAATTGCAGCAGTTTCCTGCTCTATATCTTGTTTCAGATGATTAATCAATGTTGATTTTCCGGCACCAGATTGACCAGCCAGAGTCCAAATTTGTTGAAACTCAATTGCCGACGGCAATTTTTCCGCTAGTTCTTCCCATTGATAAAAAATTGGGTAACCTATTTTTGCGTAATAAGACAAATTAGCTTTAATTTCGGCCAATTTTGCTTCATCAGCCAAATCACTTTTTGAAAGATATATACTAACTGCAACTTTTTGCCAAGAAAAGAAGGTTAGATACCTATCTAATAATTGAAGCGAAAAATCAGGCTCAACAGCTGAAATCACCAGTAAAACATGATCTACATTTGCTAGTGCAGGACGGCCAATCAAGTTAACTCGAGGCAGGATTTCTGTTAAATAGCTTGTACCCTGCTCGTCTACTTGAATTTTTACATGGTCGCCAACAGTGGGCTTTTCCTTATTTTTCCGGAAAAGTCCTCGCGCTCTTGTGCGAACAATTTGGTTTCCAGTTTGAACATCATAAAAACCAGAAATTAGTCCAACAACTATCCCATCAGTTTGTTTAATCATCTATTTACCTTTTCGTTTAGTATAGTTTGGCCATCCCTGACAACACGTAATTCACCTGCTCCATCCTTTAACGAAAATGGAATTGAGAAGTTCATGTCTCTTTTTATGTACAAATCACGGTAAATATTATTAATTGAATGATCGTCATCAGAAACATATATTTGAATGTGATTGCCTCTTCTGTTAGGCGAATCATCATCATTATCTTGATACGTTACTGTAAATGTTTTAATCGCAGTATGGTCTCGTTCAATTTTTGGACCCTCAGAAACACTAACCATTATTGTACTTCCATGAGGGACATGTGTTCCGGGGGCAGGACTCATGGAAATAACCATGCCCTTCTTTACTTTCTTTGAATAAGCAGGACTGACTTGCAAAATCAAATCATGCCGACGAACGTATTCTTGAACTTCTCGCAATGTGTAATCTTTAAAATCAGGAAGCTTAACAGTATCATTTTTTTCGTGATCATCTTGTCCCTTTGAAACGACCAAGGTGATCGTTGTTTCCGCTGGCTTTACTTCTACTCCAGCAGCAATACTTTGCGAAACCACATGATCAATTGGAACGCTATCAGAAAATTGGTTTTCGCGGATAACGTCAAAACCCATTTTTTCTAGTTTAGCAACCGCTACTTGATACGAATCGCCTGACACATCCGGCACTTTAGCCATTCCAACGCCATCAGAAACTTTTAAGTCAACAAATCTACCTTTTTTTGTCATTCTACCGGCTGGTGGTGATGTTGAAATAACTTTACCTCGACCAATTCGTTCTGAATTTTGGTGCCTTATTTTGCCCACCTTCAGACCGACTTGTTCAATTTTTTGGCGCGCAGATTCTTCGGACAAATTAGTAACATCTGGAATTCTTACTTCACTTTGGCTGTTACTGGTAACAACCAAAAGCAATAATCCAACCACTAAAACAGCTGCTAGCCCCATAAAGAGCCACCACCATTTATGAGTTTTTAACGTTTGCCAAAAATTACCTTTAGTTGAGGGCTTATTATTTTTATCGCCTAATGTCTCTTCTTTTGCTTGATTACTATCTTCTCGCTGACGATTAGCCTTAAAATCAGGTAAAATTATAGTTTCATCGTCACTTGTGCCATGTGTTGGTACAAAAGTAGGTTCATTAACTCGTGCAGGATCCAAACTGGTATCAATGTCCGCACGCATTGCACTTGCTGAAACATAGCGATCCCGCGGATCCTTAGCGGTTGCTTTTAGCACAACATTTTCTAGAGCTTGCGGAACCTTCGCATCTTTTTCTTTAATCGATGGAATTGGCTCCTGAGCATGTTTAAGAGCAATCGCGACTGCAGAGTCACCATTAAATGGAACTGAGCCAGTTATCAGCTCATAGAGAATGATTCCAAGTGAGTAAATATCTGATTGTTTAGTAATTAACCCACCACGTGTCTGTTCAGGAGACATGTAATGCACTGAACCGAGCGCAGAATTTGTCTGCGTAATTGAATTTTGGTTTAATGCAACTGCTATGCCAAAATCGGCGATTTTAATATTACCGTGTTTATCCATCAAAATATTTTGTGGCTTTAAATCACGGTGTATCACATTATGCTTATGCGCCAATGTCATTGCACTAAGTATTTGATCCATAATTCGAATCACATCATGCAAATTAAGTGGTGAATTCTGAATAATATAGTCTTTTAAATCAGGTCCATCTACGTACTCCATTACCATGTATGGCAAGCCCTGATCAGTGCCCACATCTAAAACCATCACAATATTAGGATGACTTAATTCACTGGTAGCTAGCGCTTCACGTTGAAAGCGTGCTACAGTTTGCGGCTCTTTTTGTAGATCTAGCCTTAAAATTTTAACGGCAACTTTCCGCTGTAAAATGATGTCTTCAGCTAAATAGACATTTGCCATTCCGCCTTCACCTAATGTATCGATTATGCGATAGCGGTCACCTAATAAATAGCCTTTATTAATCAACGTGAGCCACCACCTTCATTTAGGACTAGACAAACGGTGATGTTATCACCGCCACCAAGACGATTTGCTTCATTAATTAGCTTATGGCAGCGGTCTTTGAGTGATAGATCCTTAGTGGCTAAAATTTGTTGAATTTGCGGATCAGTCAAAGAATTGGTTAGGCCATCTGTACACAGCAAAATAAGGTCATCATCATTGAAGGGGATTTCACGAAATTCAGGATCAATTGTGCTTGAAACGCCAAGTGACTGTGTAATGATATTTTTTTGCGGATGGGTTAAAGCCTGCTGCTTAGTAATTTGCCCCATTTTAACTAGTTCATTAACAAGAGAATGGTCTTCAACTAGTTGAACAAATTTTCCTTCTGCATAACCGTAAGCACGTGAATCACCCAAATGAGCAATCAAAGCTTGATGGTCAAACACAACTGCCAAAACAATTGTAGTGCCCATTCCATTTAAATCAGGAAAACGATCTGCTGTGCGCAAAATCGTTTCATTTTCAGAGCTTAATTGGACATCAAGCCATTTATGAGCATTTGCACAATCACTGAAATCGGTCTCGCTAAAGCTGTGACCTAAATGGCTAACAGCCATGGTTGAGGCAACGTCACCACCTTGGTGACCACCCATGCCATCACAAACGATTGCCATCGTCGCTCCACTTTTGTTTTTAAAAACTTGTACAAAATCTTGGTTGCTTTTACGTATTCGTCCAATACTTGAAGCAAATGCTGTTTTAATCAAAATGTTAACCTCGTGCTATAAACTTGGCAATAAAGAAGCCATCACTGCCATAACTGTCCGGTAAAAGCTTAATTAAACCATTTGGCGCATCCATATTACCTGTAGTGAATGACTGTAATTCAAACTCCGGATGCTCTTTTAAGAAAATTTCTACAACGTCTTCGTCTTCTTCACTTGCAATCGTACAGGTAGAATATACTAGCTCTCCATTCTGCTTCAGTAATTGACTAACATGATCAAGAATCGCCAACTGAATTTGTTGCAGCTTGGTTAGATCAGCCAGGGTTTTATTGTAGCGAATTTCTGGTTTTCTTCTAAGTAATCCTAATCCTGAACAAGGAGCATCCACTAAAATCTTATCAAAAGAATTTTTGCTGAATTCACTATCCACCTTACGAGCATCCATTTCCTTGGTGATTACCCGCTCAGCTACATTCATTCGTTCAGCGTTTTGCTTAACCAAGCGTAGTTTATTGGCATGAATATCTAACGCCGTAACTGTGCCACTGTCTAGGTTTTCAGCAATCTGCACTGTTTTACCGCCTGGGGCACTACAGGCATCGAGAACTTTTTCATTTCCTGTAAAATCAAAAGCGCTCACTGCTAAGCTAGCAGCTTCATCTTGAATGGTTAGTTTGCCAGATTTAAATAAGTTAGTTGAACTAACACCGCCATGATCCAAAACCAATTCTTCACTCGTCAATTGGGAAGGTTGTGGCGAGAAGCCTAATTCATTCAATTCACTGACAACTTTATTTGGATTCGCCAACCGAGAAAGACGAACAGTATTTTTAGCTGGTTCATTAATACTTGCCAGAATACTTTCTGTTCGTTCAATTCCCCAATGATCAACTAAGTACTTAACTAACCATTCTGGGACGCTTTCTTTGACGCTTAAATAATTTATCTGCTGCTCTTTTTCAGGTAAAACTGGCCCACGTCTAATTAAAGAGCGCAAGATTCCATTAACTATTTTATAGCCAGTCGAATTACGCTTTCCAAACTGTTTAGCCAAAATATTAGCTTCGTTTAAAACTGCTCGGTTAGGAACTTTATCCATAAAAAAGAGTTGATAAGCTGACATTAATAACAATGGCTTTAAATAGTCTTCTTTTAGCTTGGTTTTGATTAAATCATGCAATTGAAATTCCAAATAAATCTTATATTGAACCGTACCATAAACAAGCCTGGTAGCAAAGTTGCGGTCAGTTTCCGATAAACTAGAATTGCGCAAGCTATTATTCAAGCTAATATTTGAATATGAGCCATCATTAAATATGTGTATTAAAGTTTCTAAAGCAATAAAGCGAGCACTTTTATCCGTCAACTACTTGTTCTCCTACTTTAAACTTACTACCTTGACCATTCAAAAAGCTCTGAATTGACATTTTCTTCTTTCCAGCTGGTTGAACTTCAAGCAGATTCAAAACGGTGCCTTCCGCAAAACTAATTGCGAAACGATTATCATTAGCAACTAAACTTCCAGCGGGCAAAGTTGTTTTTTCTTCAGAAACTTGAGCTTGCCAAACTTTAAGTCGACTGTTTCCAAGCATTAGGTAAGCACCTGGATCAGGATTGAGTCCTCTAATTAAGTTATTTGCTTGTGACGCAGTTAACGTCAAACTAATCTTTTCTTGTTGCTTGCTGATATTCGGAGAGAAAACGACCTGGTCAGAATCCTGC
>SKEH01001153.1_pt1 | contig 12217 bp, 10 predicted proteins | sample 4826571 | NCBI WGS metagenome assembly SKEH01 (sample SAMN11008814, study PRJNA524170) | human gut metagenome | biome: Human fecal sample; material: Feces; isolation source: fecal sample from pouch patient p29 | host: Homo sapiens | place: Israel: Tel-Aviv | collected 2016-09-14 | reverse complement strand
ACATGTATAAATGAACATAGAATAAATCACGGGTTTATGAACAATAAAAGTAAATGATTTTAAGAATTTTAATAAGAAAAGAAGAGTGTCCAGAAAATGACCATTTTCTGAACACTCAAATATTGAAAAAATATAGCTCATTTTATTTCTTATTATTTGATAGTGGTCCATTACCCAATAGATTAATATCAAATGGTGAAAATCAACGAAAAAAGGAGATCTATCAAGCAATCTCCTTCCCAATAAATCTCCTCTTATATAAAGTTATTTATGAACACTGATTTAAGCTAAGCTGCCGATATCACAATCTCAGCATCCACTAAATCAGCCTTCAAGTTTTTGACATCTAAGTGGTCAAGGTAGAAATCCGTTACCTTATCACGAATTTGTTGTTCAATTACTCGCCGTAATGGCCGCGCACCCATTGCTTCATCATAGCCTTGTTCCATCAGCCAATCTTTGGCCGCTTTAGTTACCTCAAGTTTGATGGATTTTTTGGCTAAAGTTTTTTGTACATCCGCCAACATCAAATCGACAATTTGACTTAAGTCTTGCTTAGTCAGATGTGAAAATTCCACGATTCCATTAAAACGGTTCAGAAATTCTGGGCGGAAAAATGGTGCTAACTTATCCATTAATGACTGATCTCGTTGCTTGTCACCACTTAATGCTTCATTACCAAAGCCAGCATTAGAAGTAGCAATAATAATCGTATTTTTGAAATTAATGACATTGCCTTGTCCATCGGTTAAGCGCCCATCATCCATCACTTGTAACAGTAACGTTAATACTTGTGGATCAGCCTTTTCAATTTCATCTAATAATACAATGGAATATGGATTACGCCGAACCCGTTCAGTTAGAGTATTAGCATTATCTTCATAGCCTACGTATCCAGCCGAGGTACCAATTAATTTCGACACAGCTGTACGATCAGCATATTCACTCATATCTAGCCGAATAATCGCATTTTCATTTCCAAACATATCTAAGGCTAATTGCTTAGCTAATTCAGTCTTTCCTACGCCAGTTGGACCCACAAACAGAAAACTTCCAATCGGCTGATCACCCTCTGAAAAGCCCGCACGGTTACGCCGAATTGCTTTTGCTACCATTTCAACCGCTTCATCTTGACCGATTACCTTACTTTTCAGACGCTTATCAAGATTTTTCAAGCGCTCAATATCATTAGCGCCCATATCAGAAACTGGTATACCAGTTAAACGTTCAACCGATTGTGCCACATCATCAATCGTGGCAGTGATTTTTTCTTTTTGATCCGTTTCTTTAATTTTTTGCTCGGTTTCCTCGATCGACTTCTTGATATCAGCGGCTTTTGTAAAGTCCTCCGCTTTAATGGCGGCCTCCTTAGCTGCCTCTAATTTTTTAAGGCGTTGATCCAATGTCTCAACATCAGTTTGCGAATTTTTAGCCGCTAAATGAGCCGCAGTCATGTCGATCAAATCGATAGCTTTATCTGGCAAAGTGCGTTGTGGTATATATTGGATTGAATAATCCACAGCCGCCTTCAAAACATCATCTGGTAATACAACATGATGATGTTTTTCGTACAGCTCTTTAACACCTTGTAATATACGTAAAGTGTCAGCGGCCGTCGGTTCATTAATCACAACATCATTGAATCGCCGTGCCAAAGCCGCATTTTTCAAAATAGTATTGCGATATTCATCTTGAGTCGTAGCCCCGATTACACTCAGCTCGCCACGTGACAAAGCAGGTTTAATGATATCAGCCAATCCTTTGCCACCATCTTCACCACCAGTGGCACCCGTGCCGAGAATCTGATGAATTTCATCGAAGAATAGAATAATATTACCAGCTGCTTTAACTTCCTCTACCAGCTGTTTAATATTTTCTTCAAAAGAACCGCGATATTGAGTTCCCGCTTCCAAAGACGATAAATCAATCGAATAGATTTCTTTATCTTGAATCGTTTCTGGAACTTTACCAGCCACAATTGCTTGTGCCAGACCTTCGACGACTGCAGTTTTACCTACACCGGCATCACCAACTAAGATTGCATTATTTTTCGTTCTACGACTCAAAATTTCTGCAGTTTCTTGAATCTCTTTCTCACGTCCAATCACTGGATCTAGTAATCCATCACGAGCCTGTTCCGTCAAATTGGTCCCTAACTTTTCTAAAATTCCTCCTTTTTTAACAGCCTGTTTACCATCTTTAGATACTTCTATTGTTTTATTATTTTGGGGTAGCTTACCAGTTGCTCGGTATTGAGCAAACTCATCCGGTGTCAACGATTGTCCATTAACTAAATACCGTGCACGCTCCGAATTTTGATTATCCATGCGCCGAAATAATTGATTGAAAACATCATCCCTATCATTGTTGAAAAAAGGATCATTTCCGTAAAAATTTGCCATACTACAACACCTCCATAAAAATTTATATGTGTAACTTAGTGACCATAATATCCTTTAAAACTACAACTTAATTGTATCACAATTTTTATGTATCGCTGAGTAAAGCGCTTTTAGAATCAATTAGAAATAATTAGGATAATTTTGTTTAAACAAATGAGAAATCACTTTCATAAAATGAATTGATTTCCCTACAAGGTTTCCTATTTAATAGCCATTGATAAAGAACTTGAATTAAGAAGTTACTTTCCAGACCAATTTTAATTTAAGAGACTAATACTCATACGGGTTCTGTTGCAAAGTTCCCCATAACACCTGATTTATTGTAAAATGTAATAAAAAAGAATGCGAGGACAACAGAACCGTGTCGATTTGCTTTACGCAAACGCCACCTACCCATTTTATAAAAATAAAATGGGCAAAAGATCTTTCTTTTTGTCATACAAAAAGAAGAAAAAAAAGAGACGATTTTCTTCTTCCGAAATCGTCCCTCTTTTTTCTAAAACCATGGATGAACGAACAAAAAATCTCTCGTATTTTGTTTGTTCATCCACTAAAAATATGCGAACAGTATGGCTTCATTCAATCCTGTTCTTACAAGTCAAAAGCATTGAATCGTCCAAGGACGATTCAACAAAAAAAGTAGTTGTTTTTGGACGACTACTAAGTTCTAAACATTCATTACCCAAAATCAATTTGGTCTAACATCGTTTCTCGACTAGCTTGATCTAATCCAAGATACGTTAAGGTCATAGCTTCACTTGAATGGTTTAATAAATGCATCACTAAACCAATATTATAGTTTGACTGCGTATAGACCCGATAAGCGCCTGTTTTACGCATGGTGTGTGCCTAGATAGTTGATACCTAATAGATCACCAACACGTGACAAGACCCGGGGTCAGGGTCGTCGGAGCGTATTTCAGAAGCCGAAGGGTGCTCAAAATAGCATAACTGCTCAACTATACACATTCCAAAAAAGTCCCCCACCCAGCAGCAAGTCACTCACCCATCACATCTTCCGCCAGAACTTCAGCATAATCAGCATCGCCACAATCAAGGCGACAGAAATCCCCAAAGTCAGCATCCAAGCATCTTGCATCCCGGCTAACGGGAGTTTCTTCACGTTCATCCCATAGAATCCGGTAATGATCGTTGGCACAGCCATGGTCAGTGACCAAATTGTCAAAAATTTCATTGTATCGTTCAGGTTGTTATTAGCAAGGCTGTTGAGGGTATGATCGATTCGGTCAACGACTTGGGTTTCAATCTCAAACATCCGTTGGACCTGTTCTCCTTCAATTTGCACGTCTTCGAATAAATCAATTTTATCTTGGTCAGCACCGACACCAAAATGGGTCTTTGGCAAACGATCGAGTTCACTGAGATTGGTTTGGACCGCGCTGGACAAAAAGGTCAACGTCTGTTGAAGATATGAAAGTGAAACCAAGTCACTGTTCTTCGTCTTCCGGTTCAACATTTTATCCAAATAGTTGCGTTTCTTGGTAATGGCGCGAGAAATTGGGATAAAACTGACAACAACTGTAAACAGTGTTTGCAGAATAAATGCATCGACGCTCTTAACCTCGGGATTATCCAATGCCGAGTAAAGTGCCGTGTTGACTTCAGGTATGCCGCTTTGATTAAACGTGAATAAAACGCCCTTATGGAGCAACATGCCAAATGGCTGGGTAATGTATCTCAGCGCATCTTTGTCGAGGGCATACGGCGCCAGAAAGATGAATAATTGGTAGTCCTCATTGATATCATAAACATAATTAGTACTTTCATCATTATCAGTGACGTACTCAATAATATCTTCATCGATGCCATACTGATCTTCGAGGGTTGCCCGTTCTTCGGCATTGATTTGAATCGTTTCAATCCATTTGGTTCCATTGATTGTCTTTTCGGGTTTGATCATTTAGTAATTCCCCTGTTAGTTATTAACCTCTATTTTAGACTAAAAGAAAAGAAGCTGCAGACAAATTTTTAAATTGTCAACGATTCCCAACTGCTAAACACTTTTATAAAGAATATAACGGAAACCTTGTCGGGCTGTCATTTTGTCGGTACCGCTCATATCAAGGGTTTCAGCCGTTTTATTAGCAAAATCCTTTTTAATATACACGTCTTTTGCTGTAACTTCTAAATCTGCTAAATAAAGTTTGTTAGGTAGGTTTCGTTTTTTCTTTGGGTTAAATCCTTGCTTGATTTGAAATAATAGTCCTGCTATATATGATCCATTATACCATTTAAACAAAAAAACAGCCCCCATTATCTACCTAGTAGATAACGGGGACTGTTTTAATAGGTTTTCACAGGGGCGATTATCTAATTATAGACCCTAAGTTAAGGAATGTACTGATGTTTTCTAGTATAATCCCTAGTTTGATAATATTTATTGTATTTTTCTGTATTTAGTTATTCGATGATATCGAGGCTAATATGTCAGTCTTCCAAGCAGCCATTGGTTGGTATATCAATTTTTATAATCGCAATCGTATCTCAAATGTTGCCTAAGTAACTGAATAAAAATAGTCCAATTTATTGACTTCTGAGCAGCCGCTGAAGCTATTAAATTATTGAAAGGAATCAGCCTTTTAAAAAGTCAACAAAGAAATTCTGCTTTAAATCATATTGGGGTATCACAAATACTTTACAAATATGTTTTGCGTCGCAGCAAAAACCAGCAAATTAGGCTTAGTATAACAGAGATAATCAGCACAGCAAAAACACCATAAGAAGATTTTTCAAACGGACCATCGACATTGACTCCCCAAAAACCAAAAATGATTGCTGGAATAGTCAAAACGATTGATATCTCTGTTAGAGTTTTCATAATCATGTTTAGCTGATACGAAATCATATTGTTTATCATATTTTCCAAATGATCCAAATATTGACTGTAACCTAAAATAATTCTATCCATTGTGTCGCTTGTATTGTATATCTCATCAATTATTTTTTGGGTGGTAAAATCAATATCATTAATAGTTGTAAAATTTTTTTTAATGAAATCCAGCGCTTTGTGATTAGCGCCATAGGTTGTTGACAAAGCTATCATGTATTTTTGAAGAGTCAATAAATCACCAAACGTTGGTCTGAGTGAACCGGACGTTGATATTTCTGAGTCTAAATCATCAATTTTTTCCTTGACTCCACGAAGGTCGTCAAGCATCACATGGAAATCTTTTTGCATGATCTTTAAAAGTACTTCCTGCATGAAATTATCGACATCATGTAAAACCATATTGGATAAGAGTTCGGGAATGAATTTTAATTTTTGTTTTGTAAAAATTATCAACTTATTTTTAAATACCAAGAAAACAACAGATGTCGTCAGATTATCTAGATGCCCACCTTCATGTATCTCGGGAAACAAAAAACTTACGAGCAAACTTTTTTCATCGTTCTGATCTATCATCGTGTCATATGCAACTCGATCATCAAACGTTAGTATATTGTCTATGTTAAAGTCAGATTTATGTTCAAAAGATTCGATATATTCTCGTTCGTCACCATACACATAAACAACAGACGAATTTTTGATATTTGATTCTGACGAAACTAATAATGTATCTTTTGTTAAGGAATAAGTTTTCAGCATTGTAATCCTCCTGCTTTATATTTTTCTCAAAAATAAATGCGTAATTGTTGTGGAATAAATACGTTATCAGTTTTAAAAACATTTTGTCTTATGTATGATAACCTGCTAAAAATTTTATCTCGCACATTATCTAGACAATCTCGTCTCCAGCTTCTAATGTATTATCTAATTTATAATTTTAGACCCTAAACGAACATCTTTTGTAAAAAGCCTTTTTTCTGTTCTTTCAACAAATCTAACTTACGTTGATGAAGAGCGATAGTCTTATCTAAAAGACTAAATAATGAACCGATTTTTTCTTGTTCGACAAAAGTTGGTAACAGAATATTTAATTTCATCATGACATCTGCATTAAGTTTTGCACGTCCACCACCAACTAAGAATGGCTCTATGTTGAAATTCTTAATAGCATTCATCAAGAACTTATTATCTGTAATTGTCTTTTTACCCTGAAGAACATGTGCATGATTATTAACCCAAACCTTGCCATTAACGTATTGTACGGGATAATTTTTTAGATCATTTGCTCCATCTTCTGCTACTAAAATGAATTCACCATTATGCGTAAATCCTTCAACATAATCTTGAATACCATTAGCTCCGTAATATGGGGTATCTCCAGGTTTTCGATCGGATGCTGTTATAGGTACACGTAAGTTATCAAATCTATCGACAATGTCTGATAACTTACGCTCTTCCCAATCGTCAGCAAACCCCGCAAATCGCAATTCAGGAACTTTTGCCCCATTTTTAGGGAACATTTTTTGCAAGTAGCCTTTTTTCTGTTCCTTGAGCAAATCTAACTTACGCTGATGAAGGGTGATAGTGTCATCGAGTTGTTTGAAGAATGAGCCTATTTTCGTCTGTTCTTCTAGTGTCGGAACATTGATTGGAACTTGACCAATCTCATTCTTGTTAATTTTCTTTGGAAAGGCGATATGCAAAGTCCTCTTCCAAATCTGGTCTTGTACAAATGGTGCATAAATACTTGCCTGCAAGAAATAAGGATTTAACTCCTCAGATTTGAATAGTGCAAGACTAACGTAATAGGCGAGGTCTTCGTCTGTTTCAACGACATTCGCAGTTCCTATATCCCCGATTCGAGTCATCAAGACATCACCTCGTTGTGGTCTTATTTTGAATTCATCTTCAAAAGCCTCACGAGAAATGAACTTATTTGAAGTCAAAGTCTTGATATTCTCAACACTAAGAAACATCACACCATCATCTTGATACTTAGGAGTTTGGTGGGTTCCATCATAAATATCGGAAACCTCGTTCAACTTACGCTCTTCCCAATCATCCGTAAAACCTTCAAACCTTAATTGTGGACTTTTTTTACTCATCATGACCGCCTCTCAAAAGAAGACGCATCGATTCAATCAAGGCTTGATTCTCTTCACTTTCTGAAAAATCGTTAATCAACGATAAGAGCGTTTGATCTTGTTGAACTAATTCTTCATTGATCTTAAGGAGATTGGTATTCACTGCAACCAAATCAACCGGTTCTTCTTCCTCAAAGGTATCGACATAACGAGGGATATTTAAGTTAAAGTCATTTTCTTGGATCTCATCAAAACTTGCAACATGAGCATATCTTTCAATATCTTCTCGCTTTTTGTAGATAGAAACAATTTTATCAATATGTTCATCCAACAGGACATTTTGATTTTTTCGTTTTTCAAAGTCTTGAGAAGCATCAATAAACAAGACATCACGACGAGAGCGGTTTTTCTCCAAAATAATAACCGTTGTCGGAATACTCGTTCCAAAAAAGATATTGGCCGGCAATCCAATGACTGCATCAATGGCTCCCATTTCTAAAAGAGATTGACGGATGGTTCCTTCCGCGGCTCCTCTAAAGAGCACGCCATGAGGCAGGACAATCCCCATTGTTCCCGATTCTTTCAAATGGTAAAAACCGTGAAGGAGAAAGGCAAAGTCCGCTTTAGATTTAGGCGCTAATTTTCCAAAACGCTCAAAACGAGGGTCAGAGAGAAATTTATCTGCCGCTGACCATTTCGCAGAGTAAGGAGGGTTCATGACCACAGAATCAAACTGATAAGGCTCTTCTGAGGGCCAATCAGCGTCTAAAGTGTCCCCGTTATTCAGGTTCATGCGTTCTTTATCTACTCCATGAAGGATTAAGTTCATACGTGCTAAGTTAAAGGTCGTCGTATTTAGCTCTTGGCCATGATAATGGACTTGATTTGGATTGATGAGATAGCGACGGATATTAAGCATCAAAGAACCTGATCCCATCGCAGGATCTATTTAGACGTTGTCGGTGATACAATGTTATTTTTCTCGTGTACTATGTCATTTATCTCGATACTTCGTCATTTTTCTTTTTTACACAGAAAGCACTCAGCCGTTATTTTGGGACTGGGTGCTTTGCTTCCTAAAGATAGCTAGAAGATGAGCCTAGAATCTTTTTTTTCTTTGCTAGTGGAACATCAACTACTCCATTAATTAAATCCTCTATTACTTGTAAAGACTCGGACTTCACTTCTTCACGAGTCATCATATCAAGGATTCGAACGCCTCCAACAAAATTGAAATGTTCGTTTATAAAGGAATAAGCTTCTTTCAGATTCCTCACCTTTCCTTCTTCGCTCGATATTTTTACCGCTTCAGTGATTCCGAGTGCAAAATTGGGGTTGTTAGTGAACTTACTTGCAAAGAAAGCAACTGCTTTACCAGAAGGGTCTGATTCAGTAAAAAAATCAGTTAACCAATACGGATTGGATGAATTGAATTCGTCATATGTTCTAAATCCAATCCACCAGTATTTAGCAAGATGCTGCACTACAAGGGACCTTACGTTTCCGTGATTGAAAAAAATGGCGTTTTTGATCTTTTGTGCTACATTTTTATCTCCCTTGATGGTTCTGATATAGTCCATCAGATAGTCGATAAAAACTGTATTAATTAAAGTGAACCACAATTCTTCCTTCGTTGCCTGCGTCCTCGTCAATCCTTTAAGCATGGAATATACTAATTTGCTGTTTTCTCTAATATATTCCGATCTACTATCAAACTCATCAGATTGATATAAGCGTTTATATTCAAACTCTAAATCACCTTCGAAAGCAATATCATCATTAAACAGACTTAAAATTTCAGTTTTATTTCCAGAGAGGTAGAGGGGCAGATATTCAACTTCAAAATTTGCCTTGTATAACGTCAAGAAATCTTCTGAGCAATATCTGATTTTAGTCATCACTACCCCCCATCCCTTCTAATTCAAGAAACATTCTATCTAAAGGATTCTTCAATATCTCTTGAGTTAGCAAAATGCTACTAATATCCTCATTGAAAAGCTGGTTCATCGAATAACCTAGTAATTCGAGTTTCTTCTCAATCACCTGATACCACTTCCTATCTTGCATATTTGCACCTTTATTACGAGAAACCGCATCTAGCACATAAATCAATGTTGGTTGAATTATTGATGATAGCATTACCTCCCCGAATATTGATGGATATTTCAGGTAATTGCTATATTGGTTTTCTGGAAGATAAACAAAAATGGTGTCCTGGTCATAATCGACCCTCATTTGCTTTTCTTTCGTTCGAGCAACTTTAATTATGGAGGCTACTTGTGCAAAATCATCAATTTCATCAAGTTCAATTTCTACCGTAAATGAAACAGCTAAAGGATCACCAGCCTCTAACTTGGGAAAAATATAATCTAGGCCATATAATTCCTCATTCACGTTAGGGTTTGAATAATTTTCAATGCTATCCGTTGATAAAATGAGTCCAGTCACTTCAACTAAAGTCCTCATGTTTTCAGGTTCAATTTCAATTTCTTGAAAGTCATTCTCAACACGATACATTTTTCTGTACGCAGCCCTTGGACTTTCAACATGCAAAAACATCCCCGCCTTGCCAGAGTCAATCAATTGTTCTATTGACGAATCTACGAGATTAAAGCTTGCTGATAGTTTAGCTTTCCTGAAAGGTGTGCCCTCAGATAAGTTATACTCTACTTCGAATGAAGAGCCATTCTTATAGTCGTCATCGTTTGTCGACAAAACTGGATATGGATATAAACTATTCAAAATTAGCATAAACTTCCACCTCCAATTTCAATCGATTGTATTGATTAACTTTTACATCAATGGCTTGCCACTTGCCCCTTACTAAGTTTGGCACATAAACATTATTAGCTTTAGCTTGTAATGAGCCTATATTTACGTTGAATGCAGATTTTACTTTTACTTTTGTTTTATTTCCAGAATCTCCAATAATTTCTATGCTAATCATCACATCTCGTATATTCTTCTCCGGGTTCAAAACAATTCTATATTTTCCTTCACTAGAATCGGATTCGATTACGCGATAGTGCATATTAGCAATCCTTTTCCTTGATATTTTGTCTGAAACTAGCATTTCATCTCCCTCAAAATCATTTGAGCTATGACCTGCTTCATCTCCTCCGGCAAAGTCATTGTCGCCAAATCCTAAACCTCCGCCTTCACCACCATCTAATCCATGTCCTCCAGAGTTACCTTCGACAATTCCTGCTTTTTTCAATTCTTCATCTGATAATTCTCCTGTTTCATTTGAGCGAATTGGGGTAGTATTAGTAATATCAGAGGATGTATTTTTAATTTTAATCGTAGCATTCCCACTAACTAAAGGCTTCTTCTCTTCTGCTTTAGCACCTTTCAAAGCATCTAAATTGCTAGGTAAAAAATCACTTACACCAAATGCATCCACTTCCTGAGTTATTTTTTCTTGGTATTCATCAATTACAGCTTTTTTTATAAACTTCGTTACAAAATCCAAGAATTGCTTAGCTCGCTTTTTATCGCTTGCTCTATCAACAGACCATTTATCGTGATTCGGATTCTCGATTTCCTTCAACACTTTATTAATATTAGGGCCTGTTGCTTGAAAAACTCCAGAAAATTTTAGAACCCCGCTAATAGATTTCTTATCAAATATTTTCATCCCTGCTTTCCGAGTCATCAAAACTCTTCTGTTATTCTCAGTCTTATTAGATAGAACAAGGACTGCCTCTCCAGATTCTATGGCATAAGGCTCAAATTCAGGCATGTTAATTACAATGTGATCCTTATCTGCTAAAACCCCATAGTAACTAATTAAGTCAATGTATGTTTCCTCAAGTTTCTTGTCATTTATGATTTCACTCAAATACTTAGAAATGGTGTCTTTGTTTAAGACTTCACCTTCAACAATCACCTCTAATTGATTCCTTTCAATAGAAACCAAAAAGTTATCTAAAATTGAATACATTATCTCTGACTTATAATCTGGAAAATCATTAATATCAAACCCAATTACATATACATCAGTACCCAGTTTGCTACGAGTAGATGGGTCAAAACTTACTCCATGATTAAATGGAGTTTTTTCATTCTCTCCAAAGTATCCTGTTCCTTGCGTGGTTTCTCCATTCGGTAAGTCAAAAGAAACAAACTTTGTTACACCTATTGACTGTTCTGATCCTTGCTTAGCTAAGGTATTATAGAAAACCATTCGTAGGTCACTAACCGCAAACGGAGCGGCCTTACCTATACCGAAACTCCCTCCAGATTCCTCACTACTCTTTACTGAAGAACCTGCTTGCTCAATCAATGATTCCCAGTTTTGTGGCTCTAATCCAGTCGTATTTTCATCACTAATTTTTAACACGCTAATTTCAGGCTTACTCAAAATCGAATTCATTTTTCGTATTAGCTTTTGCGTTTTTACTTCATGTGGCCAAGCAGACTCTGCTTTGGGGATGATGGTATCAATTAATTCTTTATAGCCAGGGACAGTTTCTGCTTTAATTTTGATCATATCAAACGATACCCGTACAGGCTTCCCATAACCGTCAGAAGCATCTAAAGAGTTTTGACAAATTTCTCTTGCCAAGGATTCGATTTTTTTATCATTAAATGTTTCTACATATGCGTTACTTGCAGAAGTTTTTTCTAGATTTCGTCCACTAGGAAAATACCATCTCCCCATAGTGGTTGAAGTATTTCTGAATAAATTGCCAAATGCCATTTCATCTGCCTCCTCGAATGAGCTGTTATTATAATTATATCACTCATGTGGGTTCTGTTGCAAAGTTTTCCAAAAAATCTATTTTAGTGTAAAATTGAGAAAAAAGACAGAGAGGACAGAGTAATGAATCATTTTAAAGGTAAACAATTCAAAAAAGACGTCATTATTGTCGCTGTTGGTT
>SKEH01001150.1_pt1 | contig 12253 bp, 11 predicted proteins | sample 4826571 | NCBI WGS metagenome assembly SKEH01 (sample SAMN11008814, study PRJNA524170) | human gut metagenome | biome: Human fecal sample; material: Feces; isolation source: fecal sample from pouch patient p29 | host: Homo sapiens | place: Israel: Tel-Aviv | collected 2016-09-14 | reverse complement strand
TGCCGCACTCCGGCTTCGGGATGGGCTTTGAACGGGTTATTGCCTGGATCTGCAAGCTGGACCACGTTCGTGAAGCTGTCCCATTCCCAAGAATGATCAACAGAATGCAGCCATAATATATACGAAAAATAGCTTGGAGAAAATCAATCTCCAAGCTATTTCTTTGCTGTTATTATGCTCTATGCCCTTATGCTTTTGGGCAAGATTCCCGGTAAACGAGTTTTGTTGGGAAAGTGACCTTGTAAGTGCCGGCTTCATCATCATCCAGCAGGTCTTTCATGACCTTGACGCTGGCCCGGCCCATCTGCTGGGTTTCAACATGTACGCTGGTCAAAGCCGGGTTGGCAAATTCTGCCGCGGTCGTGTCGTTAAAGGAAATCAGACTGACCTCTTCTGGGACTTTGATCCCGGCTTCTTTAAAGGCCTTCAGGGCACCGATGGCCATGGCATCATTGGCCGCGATCAAGGCTTCCGGGAAGGATCCGAACTTAAGTGCATCTTTAATGGCTTCATAGCCAGACTGAGGGGTGAAGTTTCCAACATAGACTAAGTCCGGGTCGTACTGGCCGCGGGCCGCGAGGCTCTTCTTATAATCGCGGAAGCGGAAGTCGACCAAGTTGTTTTTATCAAAATTACTGTCCAAATCACCATCCAAAAGGGCGATCCGCTCCCTGCCCTGCCCCCAGAAGACCTCTAGCGCCTCCTGCATGGCCTGGCCAAAGTCAGCCACAACTGAGCAGTAACCCAATTTTAAGGTGTCAGTATCGACAAAGACCAGGAGCAGGCCAGACTTTTTGACTTCATTCAAGCGGTCTGGCGAATACTGCTGGTAGCCAATCATGATGATCCCGCTTAAAGCAGCTGGATCGGGCAAAGGATCAGCCGGATAAATGACCTGGCTTTCAAGTCCCTGCTTCTTGGCCTCTGCTTGCGCGCTGGTTCTGATTGAATAGTAATAGAGGTCCTTGATCTCCTGGTCTTGGTCACACCACAGGCAGATCGCCAGGCGCTTTTGCTTGCTCTTTCTGGTCTTCCGGCTCTTATGGTAGTGCATGGCTTCAGCAGTTTCAAATATCTTCTGCCGGGTTGCCTCATTGACTGACAGGGTCTGGTCATAGTTCAAGACCCGGGAAACCGTCGCTGGCGACACGCCGGCTGCCTTGGCCACTTCTCTGATCGTTGCCATCTTCCTCACTCGCTTTGCTTTTACTAAAATTTCATCCTGTTAAGTCAATTGTAGCATTTATTTTAGTAAAAGGGGCTGAATCACCAGGCGGAGCTGGCGGGCTTTTTGGGCATCCAGGCAGAATTCCGGGTGGACCTTCTGCCCCCAGGAGTCATCCCCGCCGACCCCCATCTGGGCGCTTAAGGCTCTAACCCAAGTGTAATTGTTAGTCAGTTCAAAAGCGTGGTCCGCTGCTTCAATTTGGGCGGCAGAATATGGCAAAGCAGACAAGTTCAAGTCTGCCCCATTGGCCGTAAATTCCAAGCCGCCCTTTTCATCAAAGAGCTGATACCAGCGAACCTTGCTCCGGTTGCCCGTTTCCTGCGGACGCAGGTATGGGCTAAAGTTCTTTTTTACCGCTCCCTGGTAGAGGCCCAGGTAATTACCTTCCAAGCGGTCTGGGTAGCTCTCATTAGGTCCCAGACCATAGTAGCGGTAATCGGTCAGTTCTTTTGGCAGGGCCAGGTTCAAGCCAAAGGCTGGCAAGAGACCGGCTTCTTCCGCGCCTGGGAAGTCAGCTGTTACAGCAATCTTGCCCCGTCCATCGACTTCATAGGTCACGGTTAAATCACCCTTTAAGGCGACAGGCAACGTAAAGGCAGTCTTGACCAAAACGGAGTCTTCCTTGATCTCGTAGCTGATGTCTTTCAAGCGGGCATATTTGCCGGCATTTTCCCACCGGGCCAGGTCATAGCCGTAACCAGCTCCCCGGTCGTTGTCCGTCAGGGCCCGCCAGAAGGTAAATTCCGGCAGCCGCTTCAAGTATTCCCTACCGGCATACTTGAGGGAAACCGGCCAGCCCTTGGCCTTGGAGAAGAGAATTTGGAAGTTATTTCCTTTCAGGCCTAGGTTGAAGTCGGAATCAACTAAATCTGGCCGCCCTTCCGGCTTAAATTCCGGCAGCTTTTGAGCTACTTCTTCTGCTTCAGCCACAGTGAAGCCCTTATCCGCCCAAGGCAAGTCTTCTTTTAAGTGGGCCGTTACCTGGTAGACAACCTCCCCTTTTTCATCAGCGACTTCCGGCCAAGGCAGGGCAAAGGTCCCGGATTCGCCAGGCTCCAGGCCAAAGGTCAGAGGCCGGCTCTGGCAGGTCAACTTGCCATCGACCAAAAGACTAGTCAAGAAGTAGTAAGATGAGCTGTTGGTAAATAAATTGTCGTTTTTGAGGAAGAGCTGCCCATCTTTTACTTCTAACTTAAGGTTGGCGTAAAGGGCCTTGACATTAGCCAGTTTCGGCGATTCAGTCCGGTCAGCAAAGACCAGGCCGTCCCCGCAGAATTCATAGTCGGTTGGCCGGTCATCGAAGTCGCCCCCATAAAGCAGGTGCCCGTCTTTTTCCAGTCCTTGGTCAATCCAGTCCCAGATGAAGCCGCCCTGGTAGTGGGGGTATTTTTCCAGGGCCGTGTAGGCGGCCAGGTCACCGACGGAGTTGCCCATGGCGTGAGCGTATTCAACTGAGATAAATGGCTTGGCTGGTTTATTGGTCAAGTATTCTTCAATTACCTTGGCCGGAGCATACATCCGGCTTTCAATCTGGGTGGCGTCGTCAAACTTCCGGTTGTGGGTCACCCCTTCATAGTGCTGAACCCGGGTCGGATCAGCCTTCCGGACGTAATCAGCCATTTGGGCAAAGACAGTGCCGGCGTAAGACTCATTGCCTAAAGACCAGATCAGGATTGAAGCATGGTTCTTGTCCCGAGCCATCATGTTCTTCACCCGGGATAAGCTGGCTCCCAGCCAATGCTGGTCATCGCCTGGAACATTGAAGCTAGGATCTTCGTGGCCGACCTTTTCCCAGGTACCATGGCTTTCCAGGTTAGCTTCATCAATGACGTAAAGGCCGTACTTGTCACAGAGCCGGTAAAAGAGGGACTGGTTCGGGTAGTGAGAGCAGCGGACAGCATTGATGTTGCTTCGCTTCATGGTCTTGATGTCCCAGATCATATCCTCTTCCGTGATAGCCCGGCCCAACTTACTGTCAAATTCGTGCCGGTTGACCCCCTTGAAGACGATCCGCTGGCCGTTAAGGTACATAATCCCGTCTTTTAGTTCAAAGTTGCGGAAACCCACTTCCTGCCGGCTAACCTCTAAGAGGCTGCCTGCCTGGTATAAATACAGGCGGACCTGGTAAAGGTTAGGCTTTTCCGCGCTCCAGGCAGCTACTGGCAAATCAGCCAGAGTGAATTCCAGCTGCTCGCTTCTGATTGGGCCCAGCTTTTCAGCAACCAAGTCATCTTCACTATCCCGCACTTCCAGCTTAAAGCTGGCATTTGGCAAGCGGTAGGCAATATTGGCTTCGACTTCCAGCTTTCCTTTTTGGTAGTTATCGGTCAAGCTGGCCGTAAGCTTAAGGTCCTCCAAGTGCAGAAGCGGCTTGGCCTCCAGGGTCACTGATCTGAACAAACCAGACAAGCGCCAGAAGTCCTGGTCTTCCAGCCAGGAGGCGGAAGAATACTTGTAGAGTGCCACTGCCAGGCGGTTATTTTCTTTCTTGAGGAACTTGGTAACCATAAACTCGCTTGGGGTAAAGGAGTCTTCCCCGTAGCCGACGAAGTGGCCGTTCAGCCAGACATAGATGGCTGTTGCCGCCCCGGCAAACTTCAAGCTGACTTCCTTGTCCCAGAAAGCTTCATCCAGGTCAAAGTATCTGACATAAGAAGCAAGCGGATTTTTGCTTGGAACCTGCGGCGGAAAGATCTCCTCGCTGCCATCCCATGGATATTGGATGTTGACGTACTGCGGCTGGCCAAAGCCTTGCAGTTCCAGGTTGCCTGGAACTTTGACTGACTTAAAATTGCTGTCGTCAAAGTCTTCTGCATAGAAGTTGACTGGTCCCTGGCCGTTTTCAGCGTAGTCGATCAGCCAGTCCCCGTCCAGGGACTGAACCAGGCTGGACTTACCCTCCTCCAGCTCTTCCAGGCTTTGGAAGGACTCATGATCTGAGTGCGGGGGAATTGTATTGACTTCGTAAACTTCCGGGTCAGTCAGCCAGGCCAGGTCTGCCTGATCAACTCTTTTTTCTTTTACTAGCTTATTGCTCATTTTCTAATTCTTCCCTTCTAACTTGAATACATCATCCAGGGCTTGGACGCTGTGGCCGATCGGCAAGAGCAGCTGGCTATTTGCGAAAGTTTCGCTGTTGATGACGGTCACGACTACCGTGTCGTCCAGCTTGGCCTGCTTGATCACCGGGTCCCAGAATTCCAGGATCTCCTGGCCGGCTTCTACCTGGCTGCCCTCTTCAACATAGCTGACAAAGCCAGTCCCGTTTAATTTGACCGTGCCCAGGCCAATGTGAATCAAGACCAAGACCCCATGTTCATTTTCCAGGACGATCGAGTGCCGGGTCTTGGCCAGCTGGCGGACAGTACCGGCAAATGGCGCGTAGACCTTACCGTCTGCTGGCACCAGGGCAAAGCCGTCGCCTAACTTTTTGTCGGCAAAGACCGGGTCGTCAACCATGTCCAGGCTCATTAATTGCCCGGAGACTGGGCTGGCCAAAGTGAAGCTTTCAGCTTGCGCCGGCTTTTGGGCATGGCTTTGGCCGAATTGAGCTTCCAGCTGGTCGACGATTTCGGCGTGCTTTTCTTCAGTCAAGAGGACCTTTTTGGCGAAAATAGAAAAAGCGATCAAGAGCATGACTGCCGGGAAGGCAAACATAGCTAACTTGAAGACCATCTGGCCATGAGCGGTAATTGTTGAGGCAGTCGCCCCAGTGGTCATGCCGGCAGTTACGGCAATCAAGGAAACAAACCAGTTGGACAAGGCCCCGCCCAGCTTGTCGACCAATGGCCGGACAGACAGGGTCAAAGCTTCGTCTCTGTGGCCAGTTTTCAGCTGGCCGTATTCAACAGCGTCAGAGATGATCATCAAAACGACCAGGAAGGCCAGAGGCTGCGGAATAAAGAAGAATTCTGCCCCAACCAAAGACAAGGCTAAGGAACCGCTGGCAAGCGAGAAGACACCGATCCCTAAAAGCATTACAGCGATGCAGGCGTAGAAGAGGCGCTTTCTGTTGAACTTCTTGGCCAGTGATGGGAAGAAGGATACAGAGATTAAACCGACAAAGGTGTTGATGGTGTAAAGCAGGCTGTAGCCGTGGGCATCGCCTAAGATGTATGAAAAGTAGTAAAGTTGCAGAGCGTTCAGGGTGTTGACACCCAGGCCGTAGAACCAGTAGGCAAAGGCCAGCCAGAGGAGCTGGTCGTTTTGCCCCAGGACCTTAAAGACCTGCTTCAAAGTGGTCTTTTCCTTGCTTTCCCGCAGGGCGGATTTTACTTCGTGAGTACCAAGACCAACGGCAATTGAGGTCAAGATGCCGACAATGGCCACGATCAAGGCAAAGAAGAACCAGCCCTGCTTATCCCCGTTGGGGTTGGCCTTGCTGGCCGAGAAGAAGAGGACGATTGGGGTGATGACTACCCCGACCAGGTTGGCCCCGATGGTGGAGCCGACTCTGGCGAAGGTGGAGGTCTTCTCTCTTTCCCGGGAGTCCAGGGACAAGGCCGGGATCATGGACCAGAAGCCAGTGTCTTTAAATGAGTAGAAGATATCCATAATCAAGTAAACAATACCGAAGATTACTAAGTAAACAACGGGGTTGCTTTGATTAAGGCCGCCAAAGTCGGTAAAGAGGGCTAAGAGGGCTAATGAGCTGATGATCCCCCCGCCCACAACCCAGGGCTTGAACTTCCCCCACCGGCTTTCGGTCCGGTCGATGGCGTTACCGATCAAGGGGTCGATCAGGACTTCCCCGATCCGGATGGCGGCGATCAAGTTGGTGATGATAAAGATCATCTTGTGGTCACTGGCATTAAAGAGGTGGGTGGTGACGAAGACGATAAAGTAGGTTGACAGAGTCGCGTAGAAGACGTCGTTGCCAAAGGCACCGGCCGCGTACGACAAGCGTGAGCCAAGCTTTTTCTTCATGATTTTCTCCTTTAGGTGTGCTAACTTGTTTACGCTTACAGTATAGACCTGTTTACTAAACAAATCAAGATGTTTTACCAAAATACTTTTAGTAAACAAAAAACGACTCTTTTTTCAAAGAGTCATTTCCTGCTATTTACTTGTCTGCCTAAATTCTTTACTGATTATGCTTATCTCTTACTTCTTCCAGTTTAAGTCACTGTTTTTATCAGCTTCAGTGATTTCCCGGATAACCCGGCAAGGATTGCCAGCGGCTACGGAGTTGGCCGGGACATCTTTAACAACGACGCTGCCGGCGCCGATCACGGAATTGTCACCGATTGTGACGCCAGGCACCACCCGGACTCCCCCGCCGATCCAGACATTGTTGCCAACAGTAATCGGGTAGGCATATTCCAGGCCGGTATTTCTTCTGGCCGCGTCCAGCGGGTGGCCGGAGGTGTAGAAGCCGCAGTCAGGGCCGATGAAGACATTGTCGCCAAAGGTCACTCCCCCAGCATCCAGGACGGTCAAATTATGGTTGGCGTAGAAGTTGTCGCCAACCTTGATATTCCAGCCATAGTCACACCAGAAGTTGGATTCGATGTGACAGTTTTCCCCGCTTTGGCCCAGGATTTCCTTTAAGAGTTCCTTCTTTTCCGCTCCAGCCGGCAATTGGTTGTAGCGGAGGCACTTGGCCTTGCAGGCCGTCAGTTCCGTCACCAGGTCTTCGTCTTGGCCAGGATTATAGACCTGGCCAGCCAGCATTTTTTCTTTTTCAGTCGGCATTTCTTTCCTCCAGTCCCTGCCAAATCTTTTTAACAGTAGCGAGCAACAGATAAGCTGAATAGATAAACATCAAGGTGATCATCTTCCTCACCTCGTTCTGAATGCTTTTTATCCATTTTTAGTTATCTTGCTCGTTATTTTACTCTAAGAGTTATTTTTGATCAATTAACTATTTGGCCAAAGGAGCCAGAAAGTTAATCGAACACTTTATTAAGCCAGCAGACCTTTTGCTAACATTGTTTTGATGGGCGCGGCGAAGCCGCGCATTTGTGTTATAATTATTGTAGTAACAATTAGGATGGTTAAAATAATGGTTAAAAAGAAAGGAGCATGTCATGTATCCCCACCAGGAAGGTTTTGAGAATTGGTGCCGGGGTCCGCAAAGACTCAGCCCCAAGTCAATTGAGAACGCCGATTACTGTTTGGACCACTTCTTTACCTATGCAGAAGTGAATTTCCCATCCAGTGACGTTAATGAAATCACGGCCAGCAATATCCGTGACTACCTGCAGCAGTTGGCAACTAAGGAAAATTTGCAGGTCACGACCGTCAACAAGTATGTCTCCTACATTAAAAAGTACTTCTACTACCTGGCCCTGGCTGGAATTACCCCAAGCTATCGTTTACTAGACCTCAAGGGCTACTCTTTTGAGCGGCGGAAGACCTATGTGATCGACTGGCCAGAGCATTTGCCTGCCCTTATCCCCTATGTCAAGCAGCCGGTGACTCTCTGGCTGCTGCAGCTTTTTGCCCTGGGCTATCAGGCTAAGGAACTCTTAGGGATTCGCTATAGCGAGGTGAAAGACAATTTGGGCGAGATGACTGACTACCTAACCAGCTCTCTTTCCTTTGAAAAGGACCCGGATCCTTATATTTTCGCCTCCAGGTCCGGTGAACCATATGCCAGTACCAACAACATCATGCAGCTGGTCAAGACCGACAAGGATCTCCTCTCCCCCATGCCAATCACTCTGACCAATCTCCGCCTCTCTTATGTCTATTCCTTGATCAGCCAGCAGAAGTATTCTGACAAGGAACTCCTGGAGATTTTCCGCTGCCCGCCAAAGCGTCTGGCCTACTACCAGTACAACGCTGCCCAGTGTAATCTCATTCCATTTTCTGAAGAGATGCTAAAAAAGGCTGGCCCAAACGCCGCCCCTGCAAGAAAATAGGCTATAATAAATTAATAGTCAGTAAAGGAGATTTTTAATCAAATGAAGAAAAAGAATAAGCAAGCCGCTGAAGAAGAGAGCTGGGGCAAGTTTTTCCGGGACGTCCTCGTCATGTTCCTGGTCCTTGCTTCAATCTATTATGTTATCTTCTCCTTCTTCTTAGCCAATGAAGTGGTGTCTGGCCCATCCATGCAACCGACCTTTGAAGACGGTGACCGCTTGATCGCCGTCCGCCGCTTCACTCCGAAGAGAAACGATATCGTCATCATCAAGGCTCCTAACCAGCCAGGTGCCATGTACATCAAGCGCTTGATTGGCCTGCCGGGCGACACGGTCCAGTCCAAGAACGACGTCCTCTACATCAATGGCAAGAAGGTTGCCCAGCCGTATTTAAACAATAAATACCAAAAGGCGGACCATTTAGCAGGCGTAACTTATACTAATAACTTCAAGGTCAAGCTGAAGAAGAACCAGTACTGGGTCATGGGTGACCACCGGGACGTTTCAAACGACTCCCGCTACTTCGGCCCAATCAAGCGGAGCAAGATCTTAAGCAAGGCGGTTCTGCGCTACTGGCCAGTTACCCAGATCAGCAGCGACTTTTACTAAAAAATTCTGAAGCTCCCTCAACAACTTTTCAAAAAATGGTAAAATAAAGTTATTAAGGAGTGAAAATCAATGAAACCAGAAGAACTTTCGGATGCAATCATCGAATTTCAGAGCAAGCACACTGTGAACGATACTACCCTGGCCTTTGCCAGCCACCTCTCAGTGGAAAAGGTGCACGCCATGAAGCAAGGGCGGGGCAACTTTACCAGCGATGAAATCAATCAGATGCTGGACTATCTCCAGAGCTAAATGTAAGCAACCGGGCCAAACGGCCCGGTTTTCTTTTGCCCTTTTTTCTCTGCTTTTCCCCTCTCTCATTTCTTTTTATCACTTCATTGTTTCACGCTAACTATTTTGCATTTTGCATAAAGTTTAAAATAGTAAGAAGCTTGTTATGTAAAGGACAGCGGCTATTATTTCTTAACAGCTACCATTTTTATCATTTAGCTTTAACCCGCTATCGCAAGCGATAAAGATTGCTATTACAGCATTTCTATTTCTAACTCTGTAAGCCTTTTTCTCCGATTTTTGTTCCACGGTCTCCTTTTACCCTATCCCCGGCCAAGTTATTCACAGGTAAAAAATAAGAGCCACCCTAGAGCAGCTCTTATCCTTTATATTTAAGTTATCTTGTCTTACTTGTTCCGGTCAGCTTGCAGTTCAGCCATCTTGATCATGACGTCAACAGCCTTCCACATTGATTCCAGAACCGTGTATTCGTAGCGGCCGTGCATGTTTTCTTCCCCGGCAAAGAGGTTCGGGCATGGCAGACCCATGTAAGTCAGTTGTGACCCGTCCGTACCCCCTCTGACTGGTTCTTCATTGATTTCAGTCAAGCCGCAGGCTCTGTAAGCATCCCGGGCCAGGTCAATGATTTCCATGTGCTTGGCCAGTTCATCAGCCATGTTGTAGTACTGATCCCACATCTTCAGCTTGATTCTTTCCCCATACTTGGCGTTGAGTTCAGCCACCTTTTCCTTGACCAGGTTCTTCCGGGCTTCCAGGCCGTCACGCTTGAAGTCACGGATGATGTAGGCCAGGTGGGCATTGTCAACAGTACCAGAGAAGTCCATCAAGTGGTAGAAGCCTTCTTCGCCTTCAGTCTTTTCCGGCACTTCGTCTTGCGGCAGGGAGTTCTGGAAGTCGATCCCGACTTGAATGGCGTTGATCATCTGCCCCTTGGCTACAGCCGGGTGGACGTTAACGCCTTGAATATCCAGTTCAAACTGAGCTGCTGAGAAGGTCCCCCAGTCCAGCTTGCCCGGGCCTTCCCCGTCAACCGTGAAGGCAAAGGCAGCGTTGAAGTCTTCCACGTCAAAGTGCTGGGCACCAGTGCCGATTTCTTCGTCTGGCGTGAAGCCCAGGCGGATTTCCCCGTGCTTGATTTCCGGGTGAGCCAGCAGGTATTCAGCAAAGGTGACCAGTTCGGCATCCCCACACTTGTCGTCCCCGCCCAAAAGGGTGTCACCGGAAGCAGAGATAATGGTCTGCCCCTTGTACTTCTTCAAGTTCGGGAAGACGGCCGGGTCCAGGTAGAATTCGCTGTCGCCCAATTGGATCTTGCTTTCCCCGTCGTAGTTTTCAGTAATCTGCGGCTTAACGTTTTCTGAATTGAAATCAGCCGTGTCGCAGTGAGCCAAGAAGCCCATAACCGGCACGTCCCAGTCAACATTGGAAGGAAGAGTTGCAATGACCGTACCGGCCTTTTCATTGTAGTGAACGTCACTTAAGCCCAGTTCTTCCAGTTCCTTCATGATGACCATTTGGTAGTCCACTTCTCTTTGGGTGGATGGGAAGCGGTCAGTATGTTCATCTGACCGGGAGTTGATCTTGACGTACTTCAAAAATCTTGGCAGCAAAGTTGGGTATTCCATCTTTTTCTCCTTATTCTTTACATAAACAAAAATATTTCACTTACTAAAAAATGTTCTGGAAGGGATCGGTTGATTCAGCGCTGATTAAGCACTCTACGCTCCAGCCCTCTTCCTTCTGCCAGGCACTGAGCCGTTTGGCAGCTTCATACTTGAAGAGCTTCTCCGTATAGTGGCCCGGATCAACTACTACCAAGCCTGATGAAATCATGTCATGGCCAGTGTGGTAGTAGACGTCACCGGTGATGTAGGCGTCGCATTTGTCAGCTAAGGCCTGTTTCCAGAACTTGTTCCCGTCCCCGCAGACGAAGGCAACAGTTTCCACCATTTTATCCTGGTCAGCGCAGATCAGGCGAACCATGTCCACCCCCATCTTTTCCTTGACGTAGTGGGCAAAGTCGATCGCCTTCATTGCTTCTGGCAGGCGGCCCTTGCGGCCAATGGCGATGCCGTCCTCGTCTGGGGCAAAGCCGGTTACGTCCAAAAGGCCAAGTTCTTCAGCCTGCCAGTCGCTTGACCCGTCCTGGGCCTTGTCGGAATTAGTATGAATGGAGTAAACGGTGATGCCATTAGCAATTATCTTGGCGTACATGGCCTTTTGTGGGTCGCTGTAGTCCAAGTTGTTAACCGGACGGAAGATCAAGGGGTGGTGGCTGACGATGAGGTCAGCACCTCTCCTGATGGCTTCATCAACCACATTTGGCCGGACGTCTAAAGTCACCAGGATCTTGTGGACTGGTGCTTCCAGGCTGCCGATCTGCAGGCCGACCGGGTCACCGGCACTGGCGATACTTTCCGGGAAAGCTTCATTCAGTTTAGCTACAATGTCTTTTACTTTAGTCATTTTCCCCACCTAATTCTGTCTTGATCATAGCCAGCAAGTTTTCGACTTCCTTGATCCGGGTCAGGTCCTTTTCCCGAGCCTTGTTGAGGTTAGCCAGCAGCTTTTGGTAGTAGGCTTCCTGTCCCTGCCACTTCTTATAGAAAACATCAGTCTTGTTCTTTAAGAGCAAGGGACCAAATTCCTGCTCGCGGACAGTCAATTCGTGAACCTGGTCAGTTAAACGGGCCTTGATCAGCTCATAGATGTGGCCTGCTTCATAGACGATATCTTCAGCGACGATCTCGTACTTGTTGGCCATCAGCCAACGGCGGACGGTGTTTTCCCCAATATTGGCTTCAAGGACCAGGCTTGGGTAGTAAACGCCCCGGGAGGCGGCTTCAGAGAGCAGGTTGACCATCAATTTGCCGCCCATGCCGGCGATGACGACCGTATCGATTTGGTCACTTTCCTTAATGGTTTCCAAGCCTGAACCCAGCCGGGTTTCAATCTGGTCAGAAAGTCCCGCGGCGGCGATGTCCGTTTTCGCGTTCTCTAAGGGGCCAGCCGCAACGTCACTGGCGATAGCGTGGCTGATCTTGCCGCTCTTTACCAGGAGGATCGGCAGGTAGGCGTGGTCGGTGCCGATATCGGCCAGGCGGCTGCCTGGATCAACCATCTCGGCAAGTCTGTTAAGTCTTAAATTCATTAGTAAAACGCTGCTGCAAAAAACGTGTGCAATGTAGCCAAATAGTAATCTTTGACTATGTATTGTCCGAAGACATGAATACAGACATTTTTCTTATTGCCGTCATCACCGGTATTCCGATATCCCAACAAGGGGGTAACCGCATTGACC
>SKEH01001145.1_pt1 | contig 12292 bp, 8 predicted proteins | sample 4826571 | NCBI WGS metagenome assembly SKEH01 (sample SAMN11008814, study PRJNA524170) | human gut metagenome | biome: Human fecal sample; material: Feces; isolation source: fecal sample from pouch patient p29 | host: Homo sapiens | place: Israel: Tel-Aviv | collected 2016-09-14 | reverse complement strand
GGGCATATTCCATTGTTGTATTTTATTATTTGTTTTTTATCATTAACTTATTTTGATGTTTGAGTCCGGCCTTCGCACCAAAAGTATGTAAATAGACCTCAACTGAGGTCTTTTTTTATGCCTGAAATCCGCGCCACGCAAGGCTTTTCCAGCTTCTCTCCTCAACTGAAGTCAACCTGACTCAACCCACATCAACAGGCTTGTGAGTATACTAATGAGTATATTTGCCGATTCGATATTGCTTGTATACTCACGAGATACCAATGGAAGGAAGACCATTATGGCCCTAACGGATACTAAAGTTCGTTCTGCGAAACTTGAGGAGAAAGAGTATTCACTTGTTGACGGCGACGGCATGTCCTTACTTGTAAAACCTGGCGGTTCAAAGTATTGGCGATTTCGTTTCCGTTTTGGCGGTAAACAACATTTGATGGCGTTCGGCGTTTACCCGGATGTTTCACTGGCGGATGCGCTGAAGAAAAGGGAAGAGGCCAGAAAGCTGGTAGCTGCTGGTATCGATCCTCGTGAGCATAAGCGTGCTGTGAAAGAAGAGCAGGCGAAAGAGATTATTACTTTCGAGAAGGTTGCCAGAGAGTGGCTCGTAACCAACCAAAAATGGTCGGAAGATCATGCTAATCGTGTAAAAAAGAGCCTGGAGGACAATATCTTCCCGGCAATTGGTACTCGCAACATTGCTGAACTAGGCACCCGCGATCTGTTAATTCCTATTAAAGCCGTGGAGAAATCCGGGCGTCTTGAAGTGGCTTCCCGCCTTCAACAGCGCACCACGGCCATCATGCGTTATGCAGTGCAAAGCGGGTTAATTGATTACAATCCGGCGCAAGAGATGGCGGGGGCGGTTGCTTCCAGTAATCGACAGCATCGTCCGGCACTGGAGTTAAAGCGTATCCCTGAGTTGCTTGACAAAATAGACAGCTACACCGGCACACCGCTAACCCACTGGACGACAGAACTCACTCTGCTTATCTTTATTCGGTCCAGTAAGCTGCGTTTTGCTCGCTGGTCAGAAATCGATTTTGAAACGTCAATGTGGACCATCCCTCTTGATTGGTATTGCAGTAAGCTGAGGGTTGGACTGGTACTGTAAATATCTCGCATAATCGTGCCATTCACATTTAGAGATCCTCCGGCATAATCAATCTGCCAATGAAGGAGATCGCTATGCGTAAAGCCCCTTTTACTGAGCATCAGATTATCGCCGTGATTAAATCGTTTGAATACGGGCGAACTGTTAAAGATGTGGCTTATCTGAAGCCACTTACTACAACTGCAAGTCCAGATACGGCGGTATGGAATCTTCTGATATTAAAATAATCAAGGATCTTGAGGATGAGAACCAACGTTTCAAATAGATGTTTGCTGATCTCATTATTTGGTCGGGATTTTTAAAGATGTATGGAACTAAAACGGGTCTATTTTCAGAGGGATTTAACTGAAGCAGAAATTAATAAATCATAATTTATAGGTGGCTGGTATTTAATATTCCTGCATCATATCTCTGATGCAGGAGCAGAGAATGGCTATAAATTATTAGTAAACAGAATGTCTATCTCTCACCTGCATGGCGGTACTTATGAATAGGCTCCCCTGTTTGGGCGTGCACAGCTAGAACAGGGTAGATAAAGGGGCCGTGGCTGCTGGCGTCAGTAGCTTGTGCATATTCATCATCTGTTTTAGGCAGATTGTTTTCAGGGCATAAATAAAAAATCATTGGTGCACGAATGTTGAATTCAGATGGTTCAAGTAAATAGTCCCGCTTAATTACCTCTTGTTGCGCTTTGTTTAGTGTTGGATTTGCGATAAAACGCACGGGGATTATGACCTCCCACGCGGTATCTTTGCGTGGCGGGGCGGGTGCAGGAACAATCAGTTCCGGCAAGTCCAGAAATCGTGCCAAAACAAAGTCCTTAAACGCCGAACTTCCCCAGTCATAGGCTCGCACATGCTGGCGCCCGTTAACGGTGATAATTATCGTAGGGCTTAGTGTACGGGATATGCCTTCCGGGTTTTCCATTGACGCATAAGTCACTTTTACTTGTCCTTTCTGTTCGATTGCTGACAAAAAAATTGCCAGCGTGCGGCTATGCACTGCGCGATGGATGAGCGGAATTTCCTGCGCGTGGGCCGCTTGCGGCGGTTGAAATTCTACCGTCGCACGCCAGACCAGATCGTTGTCTCCCAGCAAAACAGGCGAAAACGTTGTACTGGGGAAATACCCTTTTCGGCCGGCCCCCTTCTCAATAGCATTGCCTGGAGCGACCTCCATATAGGTTCTTACATCAGTACGAGCTTGTTGCGCCGAGACGCCAAACTCTTCAGCAATCATGCGCGAAGTGACTTTTCGTTCCCACAGTAGCTGGCGCTCAATATAGCGTAAGCGCAACCATTGTGCGTGGCTGAGGGGGGATTTGTGTTTCTCAAGAAACTTTGAGTAGTACATATCAGTTTTATTCTTATTTGCAGGTTAATCAATTGCGGTTTGATATACCGACTGAGTATAGAAGGCGAATGGCATCAAAACAAATAACATTGCTATATAAAAAAATTAAGCAAAGTTTCTTTGCTTAATTGGTGGGGGAGTACTATAGTGGCTTCCGTCTCAGAGGGAGAATGTTATGTCGCTAGGGTTTTTGGAGCAGGCTCGTAATGAATCAATGGCACGTCGCGAGCTGTCTATTCAGTCTCACGCCTTGCTGGTCGTGCGAACGCTGGATTCAATATATAGCGCCCTTCAGCGAAATCCGTTCGATGGTGTTGAGCTTGATGCGCTGGCGGCAATCATGTATCTCTTTGACGCCATGCTTTATTATGCTGACCGCGAGCGCCAGCCTGGAATGACGCGTAAGGAAGCGGAGTTATGTCTGGTTGGGCACCTCAATGAAGCCTATCCGGGACAAGAAGAACCCGACTATGCACAAGTGGCCAGCAAGATTTTTGCGGCGATCAAAGATCCTTTCCGCCTCCGTTATTATGATTTCTCGCAACGAACGCATTCCGAAGAGCAGATAGTCCGTCTGGTACGCTATGACCAGCTATCCGGCTCAGATGATATTCTCTGGTCGCTGACCGATGACGGAATGTTGTTCTATACCCTGCGCTTGGATGAAACGCCGATAGAACGCGCAGCTATTCTGGCCTGGCGCACGCTTAAAACCATCCGTCGCGGTGAGATCGACAAGGCAGTACACCAGATCCAATCAACACAGCGGCAACTGGAGCAATATCTGATTGGAATGCGGATGAAAGTGCGAGCCGCCCAGTCTGGTGATTTGAGTGCATCCTATGCACATGATATTCGTCCCGTACTCAATGATTCCTTTGATAAAACCCGAGAGGTTTTGGAACATATCCAGAACTCAATGTCGGCCATTACCGAAATGCTGGTTGAAGGAAGTTCAAAATTAAAACCCGACAAATTAAATAAGCTACGTAAGGCACAGGAGATTTTTGCTGAGGTCTGCGCTTTTACGCAGCGCTATCAAGACTGCTTACTGGATGTGAATAAAGATTTTGAGCGAGCTCGTCTGAAACTCATTATTCCCAGAGATAATACCCTTTTCCGGGAAACGCTGGAAAAAGGTGCACTCATACCCTTGCTGTCCCATTCCCCCGACATTGTCGAAAAGGAAATCGATGGTCTCATTGCACGCCTGTTGGCTCCCCGAAGACAGGATGATGATCGGCACATTCTGTTTGACCCTGAAGCGCTGCTGAACCTCTATCTCGATAGATTTGAACAGGCGCTTCCATATGAGATACAGGACCTCACCGATCAGCCTGTAGCTATTGAAACCAACCTGCGAAATATCCCTGAATCCGTCATTAAAAAATGCAGTGATTGGGTTAGTTACCGATTGAAGAATTGGGGGCATGTGAGCTTTAGAGATGTTTTTGACGCCTATGAGTGCGAAGAATTATCCGAACAAGAACAACAGGTTTGTTTACTTCATATTGGCAGCCTGGCAGCTAACAGCGATCCCGCAATAGAAGTGGAGATAGACGAAGCTATCGAAACAACTCTGTGGCGGGCTAACAATGTCAAACTGTTAACGGTCGCTCCCTTAGACCCCTTTGAGGAGTAGTTATGTACGACAACGCGCATCAACAAGCTAAACGCTACGCCGAGATTGCCACGCAGGCAATTATGAATTCACTGGGATATAAAATGGGGGATGAGCTGATTCAACGTGCGCTTGATCTGCAAGGTGATGCCCTGTTCGCAGAGATTATCCGTGGCGTCGCGACAGGTATGAAATTGCGGTATCTCGGGATTCATGAGACCTACGGGGTATTACTGGCTGCAGATGGCCGAGGTCCGTTTTCCCCATCTTTGGGTTGGCTGAACAAACGCTTGCTACCTGAAACAATGGCTGAGCAACAGGGTAAGGAACGGAAAGAACAGCGCCTGTTTGCAGGCTTAACTCTGATTGCGCTGCTGGCTGATTTGTTTCCTACTCCAGATACTGTTCGTGTCGAGTTCGGTCAGAGTAGCGCCATTAATGCCGCCTCGGTGGTAGCCAAGCTCAATGATGTTGCAGACCAGGTGATTGCCCAGCGCAAGGTCGAGGGAGACGATACTGTAGATGGCCTACTTATGGCAGCCAGGTTTGTGCAGGAAGAACGTATTCCCCGTATTCACGACGAAAAGGTAGGGCGCGTCTCGAGTATTCGCTCGCAAATAGAAATGGCAACGCGCTGGATACAACTGCTGCAGGAGGAAGGTTTCCTGGCCGAAGACAGCAGCCTGTCGGGAGAGTCCGACTGGTATCCGACCCAAAAACTCAAACATTATCTGCGCCATACTGGCATTGAAGAGACGGTGCGTTTTGTCATGAACATCAGTCCAGCCACAGAAGAAAGATCCTCCGATTTAGCAGAAAGCGATATTTCAGCATTAGCAAATACCCTGGAGTTTCCTTCGCTCAATGAACGTCCAGTTACAACTGGAACCACAGAAATGCAACGCTTGACGGAGATTTAAGTATGTGGCTGATTAAACGGGTTTATATGGATGGCGCAGGCCATGAAGAAGCTTTCTACAAGGACCTCACACTGGACTATATTGGCCTGTCTCAAGCGGTCAGTAGCCCTGTTGTTGAAGGCCTGCGCTCGCCCGTCAGGAATGCGACGGTGGTGACCAGTACTTATCAGCAGCTTGTGAATGGGGGCGGTAAGTCGACCTACATCGCGCTGCTGTTATCGATTTTTGAGCCGTCCGTTAGTGACTTCACCCAATATCTGGCAAATCATCGCCAGAGTGAATACCACTACCGCAATTACTTCTATAAAGAACTCTCTGTTGTTTTGGTTGAGATGGTCAATGAATCAGGACAAACATTATTACTGGGGCATGCTCATCAGCGTAATGGAGATGATGTTGACCGCACACTGTTTATTTGTGATGCGCCCGACTCCCTGATGGGCGCGCCGTTTGATGAAGTCCCTTCTTATTCCCGCGCGGAACGCAATTCTGAGCTGCGCCCCTATGCCAATAGCCTGCGCAGTTTTGATAGCTGGCTTAATCTCAAGGCTGGTAGTGAAGGCGGTATGCATTGGCGTAAAACCACCAGACAGAACGAGTGGCGCGCATTTTTACTGGAACAACAAATTAACGTTGATCTTATCAAAACAATGGTGACCTTCAACTCCGAAGAAGGTGGTCTGACCCGTTTTATCGAATACAAAACTGAACATGATTTCCTTGGCGCGTTCTTCGCCTGCACCATGTCTAAAGATGCGGCTGAGCGGCTGCGGGAACTGGTAGCGCATGAAGTTGTACGTCAGGGAGAGTTAGAGGGGATCCGTCGTAACGAGTCTTTCCTGAAGGATGTGTTGGCCAACTGGCTGGCGTTTCTTGATCCGGCTAAACAGCTGGAAAGCATCCAGGCGCAGCAGCAACTGCTGGAGGACGGCTTCCGAGAAGCAATGCGCGATCTCGCAGCCTTTGTCGGGGATGCTCAGGTTGAACAGACGCAGCTTGAAGATAACATGGATAGTTTGCAAACGCATATTGGCCAGGCGATGTCTCTGCGTGAGCAGTTAGGTAAGCGCAGAGCACTGCTTGAATATGATCTCGTGCAGCATCAGTTCAACAAACAAAAAGCGATAGTCGATGCGCTTCAAGACGAAGCCGATACCAATCGGCACCAGAGTGAGATTACTCACGCTGCTATAGACTACAAAGCCTATGCTAAGGCCCTGAATGAGTACCGCCAGGCAGATGAAGATCTGAAGGTATTCCAAAGTGAAACGGAAAGGCCGCTACAGGTGATTTTCGAGCGTACTGCTAGCGAAGCCTTGGGCACATTAGAGTGGGCAATCGGCAGACATCGCCAGCAGGAGGCTACGCTTGAGGAAGAATTAGGGCAGATGGGCAGGGAAAGCCATGTCCTCAGACAGTCATACGATAAACTACAAAAGACGTTGGGTGGTCTGGAAACGGAGCGTGACGGATATAAAAGAGACAAATTTCAGGGTGAATTGCAACGGAATGAATTATGTGAAGCAGGGTTGATCCAGAAGGATGAAACACCAGTAGCAGCCCAATACCGACTGGAATTAACCTTACGCGATGCGAAGCAGAGTGAAGAACTGGCTAATACAATTCTTCATCAGAAAGAGCAGGCGCTGGAAGCGCAGCTGCATGTTGTGCGGGAGGCATCAATTGATAAAAGTGAGGCCCGGCAAAAACTCATTCTGGCTGAACAAAAACACCAGTCAGCTGTGGATAGTGCTTTAGTTTTAGCAAAAACCTATCAAAAACTGCCAACGTCAATGCAACATGATCTAGATATTGAAGACACGAGTTGGCACAGCGAGTTGTGTGGATTGCAGTTCGACAAGGTATTGAATGCGAACTCTCAAACGCTGAATGGAATGAAAGAGCGTTTACTGCAAGCCCGGCACGAACTGGACGAGTTAAGGATGACGGGGCATGAACTGGTCGCTAAGCAGGTCAATGAGGCACTCGAAGCGTTTTATGCGGCGGGCATTGCACGGGATAAGCTCTGGACATTTCCACACTATTTGGCCTCTGTTTACAACGATGATGCACAAAAGATTGCAGCGGTGATCGATCAAAACCCTGGTCGCTACCTGAGCCTGGTCGCACTCGACAATGTAACGTTTGAACAGGTCCATAAAATTAGTGAGATCCTGCCCTGGAAGAAGGCACCTATTGCTATTTACTTGCTGGATGAAGCACAAGATCTCCGCCGAGAAACGTCTGAATTAGTACAGGTCGTCCTCTCAAACCCCGATAAGCACGGATATAGCCAGGCCGCTTACGAAGCTCGGCTGCAAGACCTGGAGAATATCGTAGCGTCGCAGGAAATCAGTGTGAAGGCTGCGGAGAACGCCCTTAATGTACTGGAATCTTTCAGGAATGACTGGCGTCTGCATTACGAACAGTATGGTAAGCATTGGGCGGGACTGCTTGACCAACGGGAGCTGGCTCTTTTAATACTGGAAAATGCTGATGCAGCACTTAAGCAAGCTGAGCATGATGAGCAAACACTGCGTGACGAGAAGATAGATGTCCAGGTGCGGTTAAACAACGCCCGACAGCAGAAAATTCAGGCAGAAAAAGCACATGATAAACTGAGTCTTTTTGTAGAAACAGAATGGGCGAAGCGTGAAACGGCGATAATGAAACTGGAGCAGTTATCTGCACAGATTCAACGAAGCAAGGGCACTCTTTGCACCCAGAGAGAGAGACTGGAACGACTGAGCGAGATCGAGAAGAACAAGCTCTCCGAGAAAACCCTTTTAAATATCCAGATGGGCAACTGGAGTAATCTGTGTAACGAGCCGTTCTATTCAGAAATTACGGCGACTGAAGGTATGGCAGGACGAAGCCCCGAAGATGCCCATGAGATGGCAGCTCAGGCGCACAAAAAATTGCTCGAAGCAGCCAGCGGTGATCAAGTGACCGCTCTCAAGCAACAACTGAAAGATGCTGAAAAGGCACAACGTTACGCCTCTGAGCGTTTGACCGCTCAACCCACCTACAATATATATCCGGACGAAGTAAAAGCGGCGGCCATCAATGAGCTAACGGTAATTAATAACCGCATCGTACGCCTCAACGAACAGCAGAAGCAATTCACGCAAAATCTAATTCATTCTCAGGTAACTCTGCAAAAATTTTCCCAAAGCTGTGAGGAGGCTGGTAAAGCACTTGACGAGGATTTTGTCTGGGAAGAGAAGCCCATTGAGATAGAGGCAATCCAAACGTCTCTGGCTGAAATCGTCAATAACCTTTATGCGATTGAACACCAGATCAAGGCCCGACTGGAACAAAAGACACTGCTGTTGAGAAAGATTGAAAATGTGAAAGAGCGGCTACAGAACGCCAAAACAGCTCAAGCGATGATCCAGCCCATTACGCCGAGCTCTGCCGCGGGTCTACCTGGTAGGATCCTGAGCATCACAGAATATGCTGACGATCTGGCTGCACAATGCCAAATGTATGCAGGTTTAAATGAAACGCTAAAACAACAAAATATACGCGTCTCTACGGTTTGGGGATACTTCCGCAAACGGATCGAAGAAGAGTTGGCCAAGGATCCAGACGCCCGAGCCAGTCAGGAATACTTACGGCAGTTGGACTCAATCGCAACTTATCATGAAGTGCTGGGCGATTTGGATAGGGTCGGTACAGGGATCTCGCAGGTATTCGAAGCTGTGCAGGACAGCCTCGAGCAATTCCAACGTTCGATTGATCTGACTGTCACCCATCTGACTGCTCATCTGGAAGGGGCGATTAAGCTTCTCAGGCGCGCGATGTCGGTCAAAATTCCTGAGGATTGCCCCGTACTGCCTGGTCGGCCCATTATTAAAATGACCGACCGGTTGAATGATGTTGCCGCTGATCTCAGGGGTTTTGCCAGCAGCCGCTTGCAGCAGTGGATAGCCAGGGGACAGATACCCCGAGCGCCCAATCGGGACGCCTTGACAGCTGATTTGGTTCAGTCGGTATTTGGCGAAGGGGAACTGGAGGTGCGTTTGCTGAAGACGAATGCCAGCCGTCCACAATGGACTCCTGTCACCCGACTTGAAGGTTCGGGTGGACAGCGCCTTACATCTGCCTTTTTATTGTTTGTAACGGTTGGTAAAGTACGAGAGTACGATACGGGTATTTCAAGTGCAGGATTCTTGTTAGCCGATAACCCGCTGGGGAAATCGAATGCCAATGATCTAATGCGCATTCAAACCCAAATGGCCAAAGCCTATAAAATCCAGCTCATCTACCTGACTGGTATTTCGGATGAAAACGCCCAATCAATGTTTGATAACCATCTCTTCCTGAACAAAGTTCAAAAACTGAGGCGGCGTGATTTGGTAACCGTTGATAAAGAACGCCATGCCCTGTGGGCGGCTTCTCTGGCTGCTAAGCCACAGTTCGATCCGGTCATTTAAGGCTGATATGAGATGAGTAGCGTAATGATCTGGCTATCCCGACTGGAGTCGACAGCCAATAAACATCGTCTTGCCGCTGGTAAAGCCGCGCGTACAGTGAAAGCTAATGCGGTGCTGGATGAGGTATTACGCGCACACAACCAGGAGGCCTTGAGCCAGGAAGTGCCTGATTTGTTGAGTCAGGCTGTTACGCAACTGCTTGAGAGGGACTGGCGGGCTCAGCCTAAGCACAAAGCGAGTTGGCAGCGCTACTGGCGGGGTATGAGCCTGCCAAGTACTTTTGTTTACGAAGGTGCCATCGTTCCTACGAAGACAACATCAGAAATAGCCTGGCATCCCTGGTTGGCCCGACGTATTACAGGACAACTTACCCAGCCAATCAAGGTACGCTTACAACAGCTGAATACATATCTTTTTCGCCAAACCGGGTGCGACAAGTCACTATTCCCGGGCTTGCTTGGACATCGTGAGCGGTCTCTGCTTATATTTGGTGACGAAAAAGCGCTGGACTCCTTGCCACCTGATGGCTGGAAGCATGTCACTCTGACTTTGGCTGATATGGGCGCGTTTCGACGTGCACCGCCTTTACCGTATGAGTCATCACGTTGTCATGATCTTCCGGCTATCATTGTTGAAAACTCCGACGTGTATTATCGACTATGCCAACTTAATCAAATTCAGACTCGCTGGTCACTGGTCATTTATGGCGCAGGTAACAAAGTTTCCGGTCAGGCGGAGTGCGTGTCACAACTTCTTGAGGCCGAACAGGTAGAACAACTACTTTATTTTGGCGATCTCGATGTTGCGGGCTTAAAAATCGCCCATCAGTTACGTTGTAAGTTGCTTAATGATTACGGTATCAGCTTGCATCTAGATGAATGGCTTTATAATGAACTGATCTTAAATGGCCTGATGACAGCGGAAGGGAACGCCAACAACGAACGGTTTGATTTCGAGTTACAGTGTGGCTGGATGCCAAAGTTTGTTTTACGAGAAATGAAAACTCTTCTGGCGATCCACCGGCGTCTACCCCAAGAAGGTGTGGCTTCTTTAGGTTTAGTTATATAGCCATAATGTGCTTTTTAGGGGATATCATTCCCATTGACTGCATCAGCTTAATCGATTACAGCTCAGGAAATAAAATTTTAACTGTGTTAAAGTCCCTGAAAAATCAGTTAAAAAAGGAAGATAAACGTGGCGCTGTACAATATCGCAAATAAAGAACTACATGCTTTAGAAAAAACGACCTTTACTTTGGAAGGATTACAGGAACGTTATGATTTACAGGAAGCAATCAAAAAAAACATAGATATTATTGCTCCTGATTGTCTGGTGATTTCCGAAGAGTTTTCTGACTGGGAAGATAGCCGTCGGCGAATTGATTTATTGGCAATCGATAAGCAGGCAAATTTAGTGGTTATCGAATTAAAACGTGATGAAACGGGTGCGCATATGGAGTTACAGGCACTACGATATGCGGCGATGATTTCCACAATGAGTTTTGCGAAAGCATGTGAATATTTCCAGACGTATTTGAAAAAACAAAACTGTGATGCCGATGCGAAAGAAAAAATACTTGAATTTGTTGAGCTGGATGAAACTGAGCTTGTTGATTTTGGTAAAGATATCAGAATCGTTTTGGCTTCATCGGATTTTAGCAAGGAACTGACTACCACTGCGATTTGGTTAAGAGATAAGGGGGTAGACATTCGATGCGTTCGTCTGACGCCTTATAGATTTAATGATGATGTTCTTATCAATGCAGAGCAAATCATACCGGTTCCTGAATTGGAAGAATATCAAGTTAAATTTCGTGAAAAACGTGATGAACAGCTGATTAGCAGTCAGAAAAAAGAGAAGGACTATACGTGGTATATATATAAAGATAAAGAACTTAATAAACGTAAATTAGCGCTTGAATTATTACGTGATTGGATAAGACAATTTAATCCTGCTAGTTATAATGATTTAATAAATGGATTAAGTGAAGACTTTAAAAAACGTACAGTTATGCTTGTCGATCAGATACCAGAGAAGCAAAAGAGCCGCTATCATATCAATGAAGATGCGTTGATTACACTCCCTTCTGGTGAAATTGTTGCTATTTCTAATCAATGGGGCATTGTTAATATTGAACTGTTGATTGAGTTTGTGCGGCAAAATGGTTTTGTTGTTGAAAAAGCTGAACAGTAATTTTTGATATTGCTATAAATGTCTACATTGAAAAATGGGGAGAACATTTGTAGCTTTTATCATCTCAATGCTGGAGATGGCAATGTTATGGGGGCGTGGCATTATCAACCTCACCCCCTAAAAACCTCTTTCCGATGCCACTCTACAAACCCCTCATAAGGGTAATTTTTACGCACCTGGGGCAACACAATAGTTTTCCCGTCAAAATCCCAGAATAATCTCTCAACGATCCCTCCGCCGTTTACCGCATCTGATACCAGTACCCGCATATTTTCGTCCAGGCCAATCGATCCTTTATCAAAGGCTTTATGGTGTATTGCGCAAAGCGCCAGGCCATTAGGAATTTCACAAGGACCGCCGTGCTGTTTCCATTTTATATGCGCCGCTTCCAGCGCGACGGTGGTGTCGTCGTGGCGCATATTAAAGCCACATATCGCACACTGGTAGTTATAAGCGCGTAATACATTTTTGCGAAATAACGGGTCGCGCTGTTTACGGATTTGCTGGAGATCAAAACCCAGCTCGTCAGCAATTTCTTCCTGAATACTCTCGGTGAAGTGCGCTTCGAGTATCTGTTGCGCCAGAGTATTGATGAGTTTTTTATTGCCGGTTACCAGGGCGTAGTGCTGTTCATCGAAACCGCCTGCAACGTGGTATT
>SKEH01001141.1_pt1 | contig 12351 bp, 13 predicted proteins | sample 4826571 | NCBI WGS metagenome assembly SKEH01 (sample SAMN11008814, study PRJNA524170) | human gut metagenome | biome: Human fecal sample; material: Feces; isolation source: fecal sample from pouch patient p29 | host: Homo sapiens | place: Israel: Tel-Aviv | collected 2016-09-14 | reverse complement strand
TTTCAAAAATTTTATCTGTATATTATACCATTTCCAGAGGATTTTCTCCACTCTGAAATCAGCAGGCACTTACTTGCGATATTTCAAAACCGCCTCCTGTATCTCGCTTTCAATATCTTTCAGGAATTTTTCTTTGGAAGATTTCCCTTTGGCAATATCCGCTAATTCCATTTCCCACTTTGCAGTTGTTTCCGCTGACTTAAAGTTATCAGCTACAATCGTTACAAGGCTAATTCCTTTATGTTTGGCTATAAGATTTTTCTTATCTCTTTCTACAAAACCCTTAAAGATTAGATTTTCAATAATCCCTGCCCTTGTTGCAGGTGTTCCAAGTCCTTTTCTTTCCACTTCTACACCTTTTTCTAAAGCATCATTTCCTGCAATCTCCATAGACTTTAAGAGCGTATCTTCAGTAAAGTGTTTCGGAGGTTGGGTAAATTTCTCTTTAATCTCTTTATCTTCAATGCTAATAACACCGCCAACGATTACATCCGGAAGTTCTGTATCCTCATTATTTTGGGACTTATATTCCTTCAAATACTTTGTAAATCCCTCGTCTTTTATAACCTTTCCTGAACTTGTAAATTCAAAGCCGTCAAATTCAGCTACTATCTTCGTTATATTTTCAATGAGTGGATAACCTACACTTGCGTGAAGCTTATTAGAAATAAGCCTATATACCTTTGCTTCACTCTCAGGAATACCCGATAAATCTTCACTCAGTGAGCTTACTGTCGGAATAATAGCGTGATGATCTGTAACCTTTTTAGAGTTAAATACTACCTTGATACGCCCTGTATCAAAGTCATTTTTACCCAAAATGTTATTGACCGTACTTACAATCATATCTTCCGTTAAACATCTGCTGTCTGTTCTTGGATAGGTGATGAGCTTTTTCTCATAAAGGCTTTGGGCATAATCAAGTGTCTGTTTAGCACTATATCCGAAATACTTATTGCACTCTCTTTGAAGTGTTGTAAGGTCAAAGGGTAAATCAGGTTTAGTAATCTTTTCTTTCTGAATGACATCGGTTATTTCAATCTTATCACCTACTAAATTGATTAGCTGTTCAGCAGCAACCTCATCATCAATTCTATCTGTTGATAGTGTAAAACCATCCATAGATAGCTCTACTGTGTAATATTTTTCTTTCTGATAATTTGCTATCTCATCATCTCTTTTTACGATCATGGCAAGGGTAGGTGTCTGCACTCTGCCGACAGAATAATTTTGCTTGTATAGGCAAGAATAGAGCCTGCTGATATTCATTCCGACTAACCAGTCAGCGATTGCTCTTGCCTGTGCTGATTCAAAGAGATTATCATAGTCCTTTCCGTCTTTTAGATGATCAAAACCCTCTTTAATCGCACTATCTTCCATAGATGAAATCCAAAGGCGTTTCATCTTCTTTTTGCAATTTACCTGATCATATACAAGTCTAAAAATGCTCTCTCCCTCACGACCTGCGTCGCACGCATTTATAACCGTATCAATCTCTTTGTCGTTCATCAGCTTTTTAAGGATGTTAAATTGTTTCTTGGTTGACTTTGCTACCTCATACTTATATTCTCTTGGAATAATCGGTAAATTAGCCATATTCCACTTGGCGTACTTTTCATCATAAGCATCCGGATTTGCCATTTGAATTAGGTGTCCAACGCACCAGCTTACCCTATATCCGTTTCCTTCATAATATCCGTCTTTCTTTTTATTTGCTCCAATAACCTTTGCAATGGAGATTGCAACACTCGGTTTTTCTGCAATAACTAACTTCATCTGTGTTTTCCTCCTGTTATAAATCAAAATAGGGCGAAAGATGTTACTCTCCCGCCCTAACTTTGCACCCAAAATAATATGTTTTTAGGTGCGTTTATTCTTCATCTTCTACTTCATCTGCATCATTTATTTCTTCCTCACTTTCTGCTTCAGAAAAGAAATCATCATCTTCTTCCTCTAAGGCTTCAAGTTCTTTATCTTCTTTCTTTTTTACAACCTTAAAATAGTAGCCTGCTCCTAATGCACCACCTACTACAAGAAGCAAAATAATATAGGTTCCTAAATTACTCTTTTCGTCCTTCTTCTCAGGCTTTACTTCTTCCTTAACAGGTTCTTCTTTTACTACTTCCTGCTTTGGTGCTTCTTTTTTCTCCACCATGTTAAGCAAATCATCTTCAGATACTTCCGTAAGAAGCATTACATTCTCACTATCTTCATCATGATTGATGATTAAATAAAAGGTCTTACCGTTTTTAGTCTGAAAGGTAATAAACTGCCTTGCATCTGCCGAATATTTATCAGTTTCTTTATTATCCTTATCATCGCTATGATGAATCGGATATTCCTTATTTGCATTATCCTTATTTTCCGTAACACTTCCTCTTGCCTTAGACGGTGCAGAAGCTACTCCCTTATTGGTATTTACACTCTTACTTGTGCCATCCATAGCTGAATCTTGGCTGTTATTGTTAGCAGGCGTTTTAGCTGTCAGCTTATTAGGATAACGAATTTCCTTTTCTTTATCTTTTGATTGTTTAGTATTTTCATCTTTTGTAGTATTTCCAAAACTTATCTTTGGTTCACTTCCCTTACCTGTATTTACAGGTGGCTGAGAATTTCCTGCACTTGTTTTTATACTGCTATTTGGTGGAATTGGTGTAACAACATTAGATGATGCCGGAGCTTTATTCACTTCATTAGCCTTTTTTTCAAGATCTTTAATCTTTTCATTTAGCTTGTCCATTTCCTTTTTAATATCAGAAGATAAATCTTTGTTATCCTTTTCTTTTTTCAGTTTTTCTTTCAGACTTTCAATTTCATCTTCAAGAGCTTTGATTTTTTCCTTCTGCTTATCGCTTAACTTATCTTTATCCTTAATCTTACCATTTAGCTTATCAAGCTCCCCTTTAAGTTCTTTTGCCTGCTTTTCCATCTTGGAAATATCCTCTTTGGAAAGCTCTGTCTGCGTTGACTTATCTTTCGTCTTTTTATCTTCCGTCTGAGTGCTTTTGTCCTGCTGTGGCTTTTTTTCTTCCGTCTTAGTTTCTTTATCCTTAAGTTCAGCCTTTGCTACCTTACGGATAATCTCATCTTTTCCATCTCCCTTTACCTCATAAAACAGAAATTCATCAATGAATTTCATATTATCAGGAAGCATTGGAAGATCTCCGCTATCAATAAGTTGTCCTTTCTCAGCCTTTATCTTTTCTTCCTTAAAGACCTTTTCATCTTCAAAGATATACCTTACATTTACTTCAACTTCCGTTTGAACAGCTTCGTTTTTTGTTGGAGCTTCAGATTTTTGCTCCTGTGCATAAACAACCGTCCAAAGACCTAAAATACAACTAATACTTACAATTACCGCAAGTGCTACCGTCCAAAACTTATTATTCTTTTTCAAACTGGTTTTCATTTGTTTTCTCCTTTTTCATTTCTGCTTTTTGTCTGTTTACCTTTGCCATCAAATCGCTGATTGTGATGTTATTCTTTCTGCAAATGGCAATGATTTCTTCATTTTCAAGCTCTTCTTCACGAATGAATAAAGGCTCCAATTCTTCATCAATCAGAGCCTTTTTATCATTTAACTTCTTTATTCTGTTTTTTACTGCTATCAGTTCCTTTTTCAAATTGTTACCTCCTATTTCTTTACATTTGGCGGAAAACCGAATCCTACGGGATGGTGCTTACAAAATGTTGCTATCCAATCATCTAAGGTAGTTACTCTTATTCGACCGATGTTATCAATCACTTTTCCATCTCCAATGTAAATACCTACATGACCATAGGTAAGCCCTGCACTGCTTCCGCTACTGCTGCTTTCGACTGCCACAAGCATTCCGACCTTGAGCTTTGACCTGTCTGATGTAAAGGTATAGTTTCGGTACATATCACAGGCATTCCCGCCTATATATCCAAGTCCTGCATTTTGATAGACCTGTGATACCCACATGGCACACCAGCCTGCACCCGGAGATGGCGTAATGTATGCAGCATTAACAATCTTCTTTTGTACTTCCGTAGATGCCTCATACTCTTTTCCACCGCCGATACCACCATTTGCACTGATAAGGTCAGAATTACCAAAGGCTTCTCCCATATTGCCTTGTGCAAGAAACAAGGCTTCATAGTGCTTTAGATTATCGGGATAGTTTGCAAAGACCTTTCGGATAATGCTGTCCATCTCTTTTTTATGAAGCGTTACGATGAGTTTTTTATACTCATAAGGTTCTTCGTGGCTTTCGGTATATTCATTGCCATCTTCATCGGTATAGGTTTCCGTAACCGTCCTGTATCTGATTTCAATTTCTTCCCTATACTCAAGGTCATACATGGAATCAAATAATTCTTTTAATATGGATTCTACTTCCGATACACTCTTTACCTCTCCGCACCTTGATGTAATGTAGGATAAAAGCTCATGAACATTATGACCGATATACTCTGTGTTATTTAAGATGTACTCATCATAGCCGGGATGGTTACTTTTGACATTATCAACCTCATTTTGAAGTTCCTTTTCCATAGCAGAAAAGTTCTGATTGATTTCACTTAGGACATTTGGCTTTGATAAATAGCTTGTTGTAAGCACAGAGCTTGTAGAGTTCATAAAGCCTGTCATTCCCGTTCCTGCAAAGTTAATCACAAAAGTCCCTAAGATAATGATACCTATGAAAATAAGCATTAGTCCTTTTGCTTTTCGGATAATCATATCCTTTGAGCTTTTCAGTGTTCCGATAAGTCCCTCTTTAATTCGATCTCTAAGCCTTGACTTATTCTCACGAGAAATTGCTGCCTTTACCTGATTTTTCTTTTGAAATCTTTTATATGCACTTGCTCTTTTATACTCATCCGTCTTTTTCAGTTCCTTTTTGGCATCACGAAATTCCAACTTTGACTTACGCTTTCTGATTTTATAGTCCTTATTTGTAAGGTCATAGCCTCTTTTAGCTCTTTTCTTATCAGAATACTTCTTTATGCCATGAATGAGCTTGGAGCTTGTATCTGCTGTCTTTTCTCCTGCTTCCACTCCTTGATTTTCATCACTTCCATGAGACAAGTAATCTCTTACAGTTTCACTTCCTTTGGCAAGTCCAGAAAGTGCAGATACTTTTACCATATCTTTCTTTAGCTTTTTCTTCTGCTCTTTATAAATACTGCTATGAACTTTTTTGCTTGCAGCATCTTTTCCCGCCTTTTTATCTTCAGGCTTATTCTCCTTTAACACATCATCCTTTTTCCTTGTATAAAGGTTTTCGGTATAGTTTTTTCTCTTATAATTTCTCTTTTGAGCTTTTTGGCTTTTTGAGAAGCTATTTGTATTTTCTGCTTTATGATGAAGATTATCCTCGACATCATAGGTCGATTCAAAATAGTCGCTATCCCTAAAGTCATTGTCGTATCTGTCTATAATCCCATCATTATCAAGGTCTTTTCCTAAAGGATCATAGATTTTTCCATCCTTAACCTCCGTAGTATAATCTGATCTTCTCGTTTCAATTGCGGAATTTACGTCTCCCTTATCTGAAGCTCTATATTTTTCGTTTCTCTTGGATGTTCCATAAGACTTTTCATTATCAGCACTTACCTTACTTGTTTTTTCATGCACTTTATCCTGAAACCGTTCTTTCTCATGAACGATTTTACCTCGGTAATCATCGTTATGTTTTAGCTTACTTTCTTCAGGTATCGTATCTGTTTTACTATGAAACATCTCTCTTTCAAGGCTTGCCTTATGCCTTTCCTTAAAATCCTTTTTCAGCTTCTTTCCCATAGGCTACCTCACTTCTTCCGGCTTGGTAGTCATCTTCTGATAAAGAATCGTATCTTTCGGGAACTTATCAAGGAAAGGCACAATGGTATTTCCAAAGAAAAGTAATCCCTCGCCCTCATTGGAGTTGGTAACATATCTAAGCTGAGGAAGTGAGATTTTAAGTTTTCTTGCAAGTATCTCTCTATCTCCCGATGCTTGATTTAGCATTAAGACAAAGTCTGTATTGTCAAAGATATTTTCTATCTCCTTACTCATAAGTAGGTCTTTGACATTCTGCGTGATACCTGTTGGAATACCTCCCCATTTACGAAATCTTTTCCAAATCTCTACGGAATAGGATGCTGTCTGCTCATCTTTTAAAAGCAAATGGAACTCGTCGATATAGTACCTTGTAGCCTTGTTTCCTCTGTTTTGTGACACCTTATTCCACACCTGATCCTGAATAACAAGCATTCCTATTTTCTTTAACTGACTTCCAAGTTCTTTAATATCAAAGCAAAGGAGCTTCTTATTCAAATCCACATTTGACCTGTGATTAAAGACATTAAGAGAACCCGATACATAGATTTCCATCTCTGTTGCCAGCTTCTTACCAACCTTTTCTTCCTGTCCTTTTAACATATCGTATAGGTCTTGTAGTATTGGCATATTATAAGGCTCTGGGTTTTCAAAATACTTTTCATAAATCTTTGGCAGGCATCTGTCTATTACAGACTTTTCTTCTGCTGTAAGACCACTACCGCCTACTACAAGCTCAAGCATACTCATGATAAAGTTTGCCTTGTCTTTCAGCGGTGCATCCCCATCACCGTAGTTCATGTTTATATCAAGGGGATTCAGGTAATCCTTTGACTTACTGCTGACCTTAATGACTTCTCCCTTAAACTGCCTTACGAGGTTTCCATACTCTCCTTCCGGATCGCAGATAATCACATCATCATCCGTTACTAAAATCGCATTTGCCATCTCTCTTTTGGCACTAAAGGATTTACCGCTGCCCGGAGTTCCGAGGATTAGACCGTTTGGGTTCTTTAATTTCTTTCTATCTGCCATAATCAGGTTATGGCTTAGGGCATTTAGTCCGTAGTAAAGACTGTTACTTGAATTGATAAAAAGCTCCTCAGTAGTAAATGGCATAAAGACTGCTGTTGAGGAACTTGTTAGTCCTCTGTCAATTTCTATCTTGTTCACACCTAAAGGAAGTACACTCACTAAGCCCTGCTCCTGCGTATGGTCAAGTCTTTTCAGCTTACAGTTATGCTTGTTTGCAATAGAGCTTATCTGAGCAATGGTGTTATCAAGCTTTTGCACTGTCCTTGCAAAGTTCATAAAGACGATACTTACCACAAACATTCGCTCATCTCTTGTCTGTAAGTCTTTTAAGAGGCTCTTTACATCTTCTCCGTAAGTAATTAAATCACTTGGAAGAATGTCCATGTCATATCCTGACCTTACAGCCTTTTTGTTTTCCTCAATCTTCATCTTATCAATATCAGTGTTTTTTCGTTTTACCATCTTAATGGCTTCCGATTGGTCAATCGCCTTGATATGAAAAGAGATATTGATGTTATCGTCAATATCCAAAAACTCGGAAAGCATACGGTCTGAAAGCTCACTGGCAAGGATTTGAAAATGACTTGTTGCTCCGATGAATTTGCCGAACTTAAAGTATCTACTCGGTGTAAAGTTAAACTCATCAGGCACAATATATGTCTTTGTGCTTTCCCTTTTCTTTAGGTCTTTGTAGGAAAATTCAAATGTTTTATTTGGATTTAAAACATCGTGGAGTATCTTTAGCCTTTCTTCTCCGTTTAGGCTTTCTGCTCTCACACCCATGCTCTTTAGATTAGATAATATATCTATCTCCAGTCTTTCAAGTTTTGATGTTGCCTGCTCTAAATTATCCGCTTCCACTGTAAAGGTTACATACTTTGATTTTTTAAGTCCGTTATTTCCCTTTACAATCTGGCTTTTAAGCATCTCTCTAAATTCAAAGCGTATATCGTCGAAACCGTCCTTTTTATCCGGTATCTGAATTGCCGACTTCATTTCTTCGTTTCGTCCGAGCTGATTGATATATGAAAACTCAATGCTGATGCTCGGATCAAAGGAATTTAGAAAGTTGGCAAACTGATTAAAAATCAAGTCCCTATCTTCATCTAAAGCAAGCTGATAGTTAATGTCCTGAAAGGCTATACTTTTACTGAAGTGCCTTTCATCAAGCTGGCATATTCCGCTTTTTAAAAGCCTTAGATAGGGAATGGTATCTTCTACCGTATATCTTTTCGGTTCTTTCTTAAAGATAAGGTCAAGGATTCCTCCCTTATCTTTTTTTGACTTGCAATTACTTTTCTTTAAGTCCCGCTTTTGACTTCTCAATGCCTTTTCGTTTTGCATGAGTTTTATTTGCTGAATTTTTCTTTTCTTGTTCAAGGTAAACCTCCTTTCTCACTCTCTTTTTTGGCTGATAAAACTTATGAAGGTAGATGTGCTTAAAATATTTCTCAAAGGTCAGTCCGTCCTTTTCAAATAGTGTGATGAAAAAGATAGGAAGCGTGGACACGATAAGGAATATGACAGCTATGTCATTTGGCACAAACTTCCTCATAAATAAATAGACTGGTATTCCAACCAGTCCTGCAAGTGTGAAGCCTATGAGCTGCCTTTTCGTTAGGTTAAAAGCAACCTTTGTCTTTACCCTATTTAAGTCTTTAGGGATTGGTACATATGCCATATCTTACCTCCCATCTTCTTTACCCTTTGACAGCTCCTCAAAGTGTTCATATACAGAGCCGATTTCTTCCTGAATACTCTCTATCTGTTCATTCGTACTTTTGTTATATCTTTCCTGCATTAAGCAAAAATCATTATGGCAGCGACCGATGTCATATGTTCTTTCTTCCAATTCTTTTACCTTGTTATGAAGCCTGATTCTATCAATTATCGCCATAATACCTGCTCCAATTACTACTGCTGTAAATACTGTTTTTCTTTTATTCATACTATCTTTCCTTTCTTTTAGTGTGCATTTAATACGCTTTTGGCCAGTGTTCCGCTCTTTAGCATCATTAACCCCAGCAAAACCGCATAGCCAAGTATCGTCATTGTACTTGTGTGTATATCTGTTATCTTAATCGTCTTAACTAAAACTGCGTAAATTCCAAGACAAACCATTAAAAAGAGTCCTTGTAGTCCAAGTGCAAATAGTCCTTTGATGTAGTTTGTTCCAATCTGTCCCCACTCCTTGTTTCCCATTGTGGCAAATGGAATGGCTGAAACCGATGAGTAAACATAAATCTCAAACATTCTTCCGTAAACTACAAGCATAATCACAACGGATATTACCTGTATAGCAACCTTGATGAGTGAGGTTTCAAAGAGAATCATGACAAGTTCTCCAAGCCCCTTTTCTTTTAGGGTATCCATCATTGCTACTATCTGATCTCCGGAAACGGTAGCAGAGGTGTTTATAACCCCTGCCGCCTTATTTACCATGTGCTGTGCCACATCAAAAACCGCCATCGAAAACTCAAAGGCATGGGATACTAACCATACAGCAATCCACATCTTGATGATGTACTTGAAAAATTCAAAGGTATCTGTATCGTGCATATTGTTCTTTTGCATTACCATATTGATAAGCTCGATACAAAGAACTGCTGTGATGATTAGTCCCGCTATTGGAATGATAACGGAATCGTTAATGCTTTTGATAAAGGCAAATACATCTCCGTTCCACCCCATAGGCGTTTTACCTACATCTGTTGCAACCGCACCAACTTTGTCGTTGATATCAAGAAACATGGACTCTAAGTTTGCTTGGATACCGCCCAGTAGAAGCTCCTTAAAGAATTCTTCTATCTTGTCGAATATTCCAAACATCTAAGCTCTCCTTTTCTTCTTAATTGAGTACACCCGCAAGTAGTGGAATGAGCTTAAGTCCGATAAGAACGATACCTCCTCCAGCCATAAGCTGCTTAATACCTTGGCTCTTAGCACCGGGATTGTCATTACCATATCCTTCCATCAAGTTGATAACGCCCCATGCTCCAAGTCCTGCTCCTACTGCCATAACCAAAATCTTTAATACATTAACTGCCTGTGTAAAAAATGCCATAAGTTATTCCTCCTCGTTTTCTTCTTTCTTTTCAATCTTGTTATATGACTTCACTACAAAGTTTTTGTAAGTCTTTCCCTCTTTTTCACGCTTCTTAAAGTAGCCGAAGATATGAATCAAATCGCCTTTCTCAAAGGCTTTTGCTATTTCTGTCTTTTCTCCATAAGCTGCACAGTTGATGTACTCCTTACCCTTTCCGTACTTTTTTACAAGCGTGAAGTTTGCAACTTCCACTTTCTCTCCTTCATTTTCAAAACTTGAGAAAGTAGGCTCTGCCAATAAGTTGGCGTTGATGTTAATCATTTCCTGCTTCATTAAAAATTTCTCCTTTTCATTTCAATAAAAAAAGCGACCAGAAGTATTACTTTTCCAATCGCTGATACTCTTACTATTTAGTTTTCGTTTAAGTGGGACTTCTGATCCTTATCATCTTACCTCCTGATTTTAAGTAATAAAAAAGCAGCAAATCTATGTTCTTTAGACTTACTGCACTCTTGTAATAACCGTTTCTCTATTTAATTTTGCTTTCCCTTTTCTCTTGATATATTCCTCAATATCAAACACATTCTTCTTATCATAGTCCTCCAAGAGCTTGTAGTTCTTATGCTTTGTAATATCAAATTTGTCTGATAAAAACGGTCTGACACCTCTAAGCTGAAAGATACATTTACTGCCATCCATAACCGTTATCTCATCTTGACTCATCAGCTCTTTTCCTGTCTTTTGGTAATTCAGTCCATAGCTATTGGCATTGGATCGTGTTTCCGATGTGTTATACAGATCTATGGTTTCTTTACCAAGTGTTTCAGATAGCTCCTTTAGTGTGGTCTTTTCCTTTCCACCAAGAAACAAAGTGCTATCGCAGTTGCCTACAATGGTATCTGCATTATCCTTGTAGATTGCCTTTAGCTGAGATTGTGCCTGCAAGATAATACTTGCTGAAATCTCTCTACTTCGGATTGTTGCAATCAATTTCTCGAATTTAGGAATTAAGCCGATGTTGGCAAACTCGTCAAGCAAGCACCTTACATGAACAGGCAATCTTCCCCCGTATTCGTCATCAGCCTTATCACAAAGTAGATTAAAGAGCTGTGAGTACATAATAGACACCACAAAGTTAAAGGTATCATCTGTATCAGAGATAATAACAAAGAGTGCTGTCTTTCTATCTCCAAGTGTATCAAGCTCCAGTTCATCTTCTTTCATCAAGTCCCTAAGCTCCTGAATGTCAAAGGGAGCAAGCCTTGCACCACATGAAATAAGAATAGACTTCGCCGTTTTTCCAGTAACAACTTGTCAAGGACTTTCTAATCATTTTTATTACCTTTTTGATGTTTTTCTCTCTCCATTTCTCTAAGCATTATGCGTTTTAATTTGTCTTGCATTGTTTCAGTAGCATTTTCATTAAAGTGGATAACTACCTCATAGGTTACTTTCCCAATCTTTTTTATCGTTTTTGTTCCTGTATTATTTTCTTGCATATCATCATTCCTTTCCTTGCAATAAAAAAGCGATTAGAATTTCTACTTTTCTAACCGCCTTTACTCGTCTATTAAGTTTTGTGCTTTCTTCAGCTTTTCTTTGCTTTGTATTTTTCTTCTATCAAGTCCTATTACTCTAAGAGGTAAACACATCTCTATTATCCTTGAATAAATCCTGCCAAGCATTATATCTTGCTGTTCTTTTTCTATATCTTTGAAATTAAGGTTTGTCGTTATTATGGTCGGTCTTGCCTTTAGGTGTCTTGCATTTACTACATTGTAGATCTGCTCTAAGGCATATTCTGTGTTTCGCTCTATTCCAAAATCATCAAGGATTAGTAGGGTAGGGTTTGTTATTTGCTCAATATATTCATTTCTATCAAGGTTAAAGCCGCCTTTTTGTAGGTCGTTTAATATCTGTGCAAAGTTTCTCATTTTTACGGAATATCCATACTGACTAATGATTGCATTAGCAATAGCACAAGCTATATAGGTCTTGCCACTTCCTACATTTCCATATAAAAGCAAGCCTACATTGTCTTTTCTCATTTCTTCAAAATGCTTTACATAGTTTTTTGCTTTTTTGATGATGTCTTTATCGGTATCTTCATCAGCATTTTCAAAGGTATAGGTTATTTGATTTCTGGATATAAAGCAGTTTTGTCTTAATCTATCCTGTTCAATCTGCTTTTCACTTAACTTTTCCTGTTCTGCTCTATCCCTATCACATTTGCAAGATATTCTAAAAATCATCAGCTTATTTAACATCGAAATAGGCTTTCCGTCTATTCTTTCATTACAAGCCTTGCAATAGGTATGTCCGTCTTTTTCATAGTGAGTATCTTTATTGTAGGTAAAATCCGTACCTTGAATTTTTATTGTTATCATATTTGGATTTTCTTTGTTATTCATAACTTTCAATCTCCTTTTTTCGTGTTAAGTGATGGAATTCGTTTTAATGCTTATTTTTTGTCTTAGCTATATTC
>SKEH01001139.1_pt1 | contig 12370 bp, 12 predicted proteins | sample 4826571 | NCBI WGS metagenome assembly SKEH01 (sample SAMN11008814, study PRJNA524170) | human gut metagenome | biome: Human fecal sample; material: Feces; isolation source: fecal sample from pouch patient p29 | host: Homo sapiens | place: Israel: Tel-Aviv | collected 2016-09-14 | reverse complement strand
AATATATTGGTGGAAGGTGAATAAGCATGGATGTTTATGCCGCGAGGACGTTATGTGTCTATAAGCTAGTATTTAACCAACGAAGAAAACCCGACAATATTCTAGATATTCACGATTTGGATGGGTCTTCTGTGATTAAACACTTCAGCAATTTTGCTAATTCACCAAATTCTCGATCAACTAATACCGGGGATTCAGTACGAGTTTATAGACTGAAATCAACAGGTGAAGAGGATGACGAATATATACTCGCCAATATTGAATCTGGTATTGCGGGAGAAAACAGAGTTGTCTTTGATACCGAATCAGAATTAGATGTTTCTAAAATGACACCATCACAAGCAGCGTTAGTAGCAACTAGAGTACTTCTAACAACTAAAGGCACAGGAAATGAATATGCTCTGCTCTGCGTTGAGCACGCTTCCGGTGCAGGTGGTGATACGGTCTCTATTAGTGCTTTCAAAAATTACCTAGGCAGTGCGGCTCCAAATGTTGTGATGAAGCATGAGCCCGTTATGGAGAAAGAAGCCCTTGATGCATTTGCATCTATAGAACAAGTGGCAATCAAGTATTATCTTAAACAAGGTGATATCGCTGATAGTCTAATCAAAGAGAGTGATTATATTACCCTTTCTTATAATCATAAAAGGAATCGACCATTTAGTTTGTCGTTACTGGAACATATCAAAACTTTGCAAGATCGACGAACTACTTTGGTCGGTTTAGAAGGCTCAATCGTCGATAATGACGCCTCTATTGTGGAAGTAAAAATGAAAGACAATACAGGTAAGACGAAGAACTTCCTTATCGATGAGAGCTTCAGCATGAAGGTGTCTGAATTGCTGAACTCTCGGGGGAATGGTCCTCTTTCAAACGCTGAATTTAAGAAAGCCTGTTTTGATAAGTGTGAAGATATTTCTTCAAGATTAGGTAGAATAGTATAGAACGTAGGTTCTATACTAGGGGGCATGAAAATGAGCAAGATTAGCTTGTGGGGAATCCTCAGAGGATACCTAAATACGCTGCATAGCGGATCAAATAAGCAGATCTTGATTGGAGATGTCGCTGCTCAGATCTTTCTTCCACTTGGATGTTCATGTCTTGTTTTTCTCAATGTCTTTGGTAGTAAAGATGCTGTGTCAAATATGCTTCAGGGTATTCTTACATGGGTTTCAATCGCATCAGCTTTACTCTGCGGCGTTGCGATCATGATCTTCCAGCTAAGGCTTCAGCTGGCATCGCAAAAAGATCCGGAACCGACAGAAAATGAAACTCGTTTGATCGACGAGATCTTTAGTGATACGTTGTGGGCAGTTGTGGCGGGATTTATCGCTGCTTTTTTGATCATCATAAACTCGATGCTTATTACTCTTCATCAGACATTAGCTGATATATGTATGAGCCTTTCGATTGGATTTGCATTCAATCTTGTTCTCGTTACTTGTATGGTTTTGAAGAGAATGGATGTTGCTTACAAGATCATTGCAAAGGTATGGAGCAAGTAAGGAGCTTAGTTTATCCGTTATTTCTCGGTAGAGAAGGCGCTACCAGTACAAATGATTGAGAAGACCTCTACAGGCAAGTACCGTGTTCGCGTTGATATGGGACGGGACCTTCACGGCAAGCGTCTTCGGAACACCAAGACGGTTCCAACCATGAGGGAAGCACGAGCCCTTGAGCATATGTGGGCAGAGATGGCGAGAACTGATGCCGTCATCCGGGATCACATGCGCTTTGATGACTTTGTGAGCCAGTACTATCTTCCTGATAAGGAGAAGCACCTGAGGTACAACACCGTAAGGCGATACAAACTGGAGATCCGCAAACGACTTCTGCCGGCTTTTAGTCATAAATATCTTGAAGATATCAAGAGAAGGGATGTCCAGGCGCTGCTTGACTCCTGTGACACAAGATATATGGCCAAGGTAGCCCGAGACGTACTGTGCCAGATCCTCAACATGGCCATGCAATACGGATATGTCAGGCAGAATGTGGCTGCATTTACATACGACTTACCGGAGCGATCCATCAAGCCTGAGGATCACAATGGCACGTGGCTCACGAGCTTTGAGCAGCATGACGAGTTTATCGCCAAGATTGACAATCAGCTTTTCAAGACCGTGGCGGTCCTTGGACTGAGCTTGGGCCTTCGCAAAGGTGAGATATTCGGGCTTGACTGGGAAGATGTCGACTTAGAGCGCCGTGTTGTCCACGTTAAACAGACCTATGTTATGGAAGACGGCGGTTACAGGCTCATGGCTCCAAAGACGTCCAAAAGTGACAGGTACATACCATTGCGTCGTGCAGCTGCAGAGTATTTGCAAGGTCTCTATGAGCGTAGGGGAGAGTCAACAGGAGCGATTGTTGTCAATCAATACGGGCATAGAGCGAGTCCTAATAAGGTAGCTCTCAGATGGACAGCATGGCTGAGAGATCAAGGCTTGCCGTTGGTGACTATTCTCAATATGAGACACAGTTTCGCTACAGCATGCGTTAATATGGGCATGGACATCGTTAAAGTGTCCCGTATGCTTGGACATACGCAAGTCAATACTACGATCAATCGTTATGTGCGCTACAAGTCAGATGACATCCAGGAGGAGTTCGAGCGTTTGAGTATGGGACAAAAAAGGGATTAGGAAACAGTCGAAAAAGCTCATTTTTAGTACTGTATCAGTGGAAATATGATAGAACATATATTCTATTTTTACGGCTTCGAATCCCTCCTCCTCCGCCATGTTGTTTGTTCTTTCCTACAAAAAATGTTAGCCTTTTTTACAAATACGCCTACTGTTTAGGGTATTTGAAAGGAGATTTTATGACTATTAACGATCAAGAGCTCGAGGGTTTTTGTCGAGATCGTTATTTTGTTCGCGCACTGAGACTAACTACCAAAGAAAAGGGCTGGTGGAAGACACCAATTCTTCTCTTGCTTGCCTGCTTTGTTCCTATTGTTGGTCCTCTGGGAGCCATTGGATATGTCCTTGAATGGATGAGGTCTATCGCATGGGGGAACAATACTGGGCTTCAAGGCAATAAGATTGGAGTTGCTCAGTCGATTGCAAGCGGCTGGCGAGCTTTTGTGATAAACCTTGTGTATCTTGTAGCATACGGCTTGGTAATTTTTATTGCATTTTTGATTCCGGTGCTTAACGGTAGTCTGGTACCACTTTTGATTGTCTTGGGGTTGCTTCTGACATATTTCGTTGGTATCGCACAACTTCGTGCAACCATCTATCAGAAAATCGGTGCAGGCTTTGCCGTGAAACCAATTATTCAGATGATGAAGCATGACTTTTTAGGACTGGGTCGTATTTTCTGTCTTAGTGTCGTTATCAATTATGTGGTCAGTATCATCAGTTCTATCTTTATGGCAGGTTCTTTTTTCTCATTTGTGGTTGCCCTGATGGGAGAGGGATTTTTGCCCGGAAAAACCATGACGGTAAGTACGGCTTTGCGTATGGTTTCAGCGGCTTCATCAATGAGTATGCCATCGTTTATTTTGAACTTTATTCTTGCAGGTACAATCGGCGTTGCGCTCAACCTTATCGTTAACGCAGCGCTTGGCCTCTGGATGCGTCAGTTTAACCTTCCTGCGTGGGGACAGAGCAAAGATCCGCTGCCTCCGTTTATCTATGATCCTCGAGATGAAGCCTTGTCACAACAATGCGCCGCACTCCTGCAGTCCGTACAGACCGAGACTCAAACTGAGCCAACAGAGAGCGCCAACACAGTGGCTTCCGCTGAGCCGCAGCCTACGTATGGAGCTCCCACAACGGCGGCAGAGTCAGGAGACAATGTAGCCGCGCAATCTGATTGTGCAGTATCGCAGCCTGATGTTGTTGAAAATCATAGTGAGGAAGCTGGCGAGAAGAACACCGGCAACGATCCGTTTGCTCCGGTACAGTAATTGTTTGACGGATAAATAGCGCAAAAGACAAAGCAAGTCTTTGTTCTTGAGGCGGTCATCATGCAGATTGTGTGATGACCGTTTTTCTCACATAACGGATGCTCCCAAAGAAAACCACTCTTTATCAGCAAAATGTTGAAAACCAAGGAAAAATTCGTCAGGTTTTGGTCAGAATTCGGTCAAATTGATGTAATAGGCTTGGTATGTGGATGTGTATTTGGGAGTGAATCTGGGGATATGGGCTCCAAAAGCGCGTTTATATGGTATGATGCTTGGTCGAACCTTTCCTGCTTCGGATGCACCTTCACTCTCCGAAGCCATTAGCCCAGAGGAGGTGACTATATGAAGGCCTATGAACTGCTGTTTTTTGTTGACCCTTCCTCTTCAGAGGAAGTCCGCGCTGGCGTCATGAAGCGTATTGATGTAGCTATTGCTGCTGAGGGCGGTAAAGTCGACAATGTCGAGGATTGGGGCAAGCGCAAGCTCGCTTTTGAGATCGACAAGCTTACCGAGGGTGACTATACCCTCATCAACTTCCATGCAGATCCAACGCAGATTGCAGAGCTCGATCGAGTTTTGCGCATCAATGACGCTGTTAAGCGCCATATGATTGTGCGTCGTGTTGACAAGGACTAAGTCCGAATGGAAGGTGGATGTAGCAATACATCTGCATTGAGAGGTAGTGAGAGTATGAGCATTAACAGGGTAAATATTTCGGGTAACCTTACGCGCGATCCCGAGCTTCGCTCTACAGCGGGCGGCACTCAGATTCTTTCGTTTGGTGTGGCCGTCAATGATCGCCGTAGAAATGCGCAGACAGGAGAATGGGAGGACGTTCCCAACTTTATTGACTGCGTAGTATTTGGCCAGCGTGCTGACGCACTTTCCCGCTTCCTCTCCAAGGGTTCGAAGGTTGCCATTGAAGGCAAACTTCGCTATAGCACTTGGGAGACAAGAGAAGGTCAGCGTCGCAGTAAGCTTGAAGTTGTTGTTGATGAGGTTGAGTTTCTTTCAAGAAATCAGCAGAACAACGGAGCTCCTGCGCCGGCTCCTACAGCCCCAGCCGTTGGTGCAACGCCAAATGCTCCAAGCTATTCTGCACCGGCTCCACGCGCTGCCGCTCCAGCCCCGCAGGCACCAGTCGCACCGGCGGCCGATGTTTATGACGAGGATATTCCGTTTTAATCAAAAGGATCTTTTCATACGAAGGATCGAAGAAAGGTACATGACATGGCTCAGCAGAAGCAAGATTTTCAGCGCCAGCCGCGTCGTAAGTATTGCCAGTTCTGCAAAGAGGATACTGAGTACATTGATTACAAAGACACTCAGCTTCTTCGTAAGTATATGACCGATCGTGGCAAGATTAAGCCCCGTCGCGTCACTGGCGCTTGCACGCAGCATCAGCACGATATTGCACTCGCTATTAAGCGTGCTCGTGAGATGGCGCTTCTACCGTATACCGTTGCGGTAGTTTCAAGCCGCGGAAACCGTAACCGCGGATAACCTGAAAAAAGAAATGATGCACTAACGTATGGATAGCAAGCGTGACAATGCCGGGACGCCCCCTGTTCCGCAGGGAGTAAAGAGAAGCTCAAACGATGTCTCTCAAACGATGTTTGGCCGCAAAGGTCGCATCGTGATGCCCGGCGCCGGACGCGTAAAGGCACAGAAACAACCGCCTCTGTGGCAAGGTCTCCTTCTGGTGGCTTTGGGAGCGCTTGTCTGCTCATATTTCACTTTTATCGGCGCCGCTCTTATAAGTTATGGGGCCGTTGTTACGTGCTATCAAAAGACCGTTAAAGAGGCTCTGTATACTTCAGGAGTCGTACTTCTTGTTGCCGGAGGAGCGAGCTATCTGCTCGGTGAGCCAGAAGTGCTGATAAGCTCAATTGGTGCCGCCGGCATCGCAATGAGCATAGGTGTTTTGGTTGCGCGAGGATCGCTTACCGTCGGCAAACAGATACTGATTGTTGGCGTGGGAACGTTGGTTCTTTTGGGTGGCTATGAACTTCTCGCCGCCGCGGAAGGGTCATCCGTATCCGCTCGCGTACAAGAGGCATTTGAGTTTTACCGCACGCAGTATGTGGGGTCGTCGGTGAATAGTGCAGAAGGCTTTTCCTATCTGAGGGTGTTTATGCAACTTCTTTGGCCAACGGGCTTTACGATGGTGTCAATTTTGTACTATCTCATTGCCCGCATTGGCGCACGGGTGGCGTATCACTCTCTTGGTGGCGAGAAAAAACATCTCTCGTGTTTTGTGGAGATGGACGTGCCACTCTGGTTTGTGGCACTTGGTATTGCTGCACTCGCTGCATATGCGGCGAGCCCAGAGGTTCCTCTGTACAAAGACATAGTGCTTATGAGCGCACTCAATGTACTTGTCTTTGTAAGGCTTGTCCTTGCGGTGCAGGGGATGGCCGTTGGCGTTTGGTTTATGCAGCGTCGTAAGGCTTCTCCGATAACGACAATGCTTTTCTTTATTTTTGCAGCATTTCTTGAAATTCAGGTTGGTATGTTAGCTTTTGTTGGTCTTATTGATATCTGGGCAAACTTTCGGCATATATCACGAGGAAGAATGCCTGATAACAAGAAGACCACTGACACAGAACATCAATCGGCTCAAACCGATTGACCTAAGGAGTTCCCATGAAAGTAATTCTTTTGGGCGAGCTTCGTGGTAAAGGCGGAGAAGGCGACATTGTAGAGGTCGCTCAGGGCTATGCAGAGAACTTCCTGTTCCCTCAAAAGATTGCCCAGCCTGCTACCCCGGGTAATATCAAACAGCTTGAGGAGCGCCGTCACAACATTGCTAAGCGTGAGGCTGAGCGATTTGCAGACGCAGAGGCTACCAAAGCTGCCCTTGATGGTAAGCTCGTCGTTGTTGATGCCAAGATTGGCGAGGAGGGCCAGCTCTTTGGTTCCATCACAGCAGCACAGATTGCTGAGGCAATTAAAGAGCAGCTTAACGTCGAAATTGACCGCAAGCGTATTGTCCGCAGTTCCTCCATTAAGACCGCAGGCCGTCACAATGTTGTTGTTGATTTGTATCGTGAGGTTGAGGCAGTGGTAACCGTTCAGGTTGGTCCTGATGAGACTGCAGAGGTTGCCGAAGAGCCAAAGACCGATGAGGCAGAAGAGGCTCCCGCAGCACAGGATGTGCAGCAGGAAGAAGTTGCACCTGAGGCTGATCCAGCGGAGTAGTCTGGCGGATTTTTAGAGGCTTTGAGGTAGGCGATGGCAAGCTTTTTGTCAACTGGGGTTTTCTACAAAATTACCAGTTGAGCGAAAGAAGCAACCATCAAATATCATGAATGGTATGCAAAAACGCACCCCGGATACAGAAATGTATGCCGGGGTGTTTTACCTTTGGTTTTATGGAAAGGCTATTTTTGGCATAGATTACCTGCGGTTTTTCAAAGTCAATGCATAAAACGTGCAGGAATCCTGCAAGGATGGAGCACGTTGTGCATAATGCGGACAAATAACAAGTTGTGGAGGTTTTGCCGTTAACCAAAAAAGATGAAAATGTTGAAAACGTTGAAAACTTATCGAGATACCGCTCAGGGATGGCATCCCATCAAAAACAATGTTGAATACTTTTTTGGGCATACCATTTGCCAGAAAACTCATATTTCTTTGGTGCAAAGTGCGCTAGTATTCTCTTTCACGGATTGGTAGTGATTGGATAGGTATGCCTGAAAATAACGTCAAACAAGATCTTGTACGGGACATTAATCCCACGCGCCTGACGGCTCTTGAAAAAGTTGCCATGCCTCAAGATCCTGAGGCGGAAATGTCGGTACTTTCTGCCATGATGTACGATGAGGACGCTCGCTCGGAGTGCATTGTGCGCCTGACGGAAGAAGATTTCTATACGCCATCCAACCGCTATATCTTTAAAGCGATAAAAACCCTTTTTGAGCGCAACAGCGCCGTTGACCCCCTTTCGGTTTCCGATACGCTTAAGAGCAACAGAGAACTTGAAAAAGCAGGCGGTCCCAATCGCATTGCAGAGCTTGGCGGCGATCCTCTTGCGCGAGTGGGCTGGCAATATCACGCGGATATGCTCCACCGCGACAAAACGCTCCGCAAGATGATTTCTGCGGCAGCGCAAATCTCGGCCCTTGCCTATGATGCTCCGGAGGATACAAAAGAGGTTGTTGACGCGGCACAAAAGCTCATTTTTGACGTAACGAACGCCGACGTATCGAGAAGTGAGCAACCAATTTCAGACATTATGGGAAATCTGTATCGCGAGCTGGCAGAAAACGCGAACAAGTCCGAAACAGAGCTTGGGGTTGAAACAGGCTTCCCTTCGGTGGACGCAGTTCTTTTGGGTTTGCGGCCCGGACAGATGATAGTTGTCGGCGCACGCCCGGGTGTTGGTAAGACCTCTTTTGCACTTAACCTGGCGGTGCAGGCAGCTGCCAAGGGTGCAAGCGTGGCGTTCTTCTCGCTTGAGATGAGCAAAACCGAGATTGCGCAGCGTCTTTTGGCGGCATCGTCACGAGTTTCTTTGACATCCATCCGTTCGGCCAAGATTGCCCCTGACGATTGGCCCCGCCTCGCGGCAGCCTCATCTGCAATCTCCAACTTAGACGTTATGATTGACGATACGCCCGGCATTACCGTTACCGAAATCAGAGCAAAAGCACGGCGCATGCTCCACGGGAAGAAAAAAGGCATTGTAATCATTGACTACCTGCAGCTTTTGTCGCCCCCTTCAGGGCAAAGGCGTGCGGACAGCCGTGCCACCGAGGTTTCCGAAATGTCGCGCGGCATTAAAATCATGGCAAAAGATCTCCAAGTTCCGGTTGTGGCACTTTCGCAGCTGAATCGAACGCTTGAAAACCGTACCGATAAGCGCCCGCAGCTTTCCGACCTGCGCGAATCAGGAGCTATTGAGCAAGACGCAGATATCGTCATCTTGCTTGACCGCTCCATGAATGAAGAAGAGGCGGCTCGGGAAAAGAGGCCTGACATAGGCGTGACAAACCTTATCATCGCCAAGAACCGCTCGGGCTCTCTTGCCGACATTTCTTTGACGTTTGTGGGGTCCTCCACAAAGTTTGTAGAGGTTGTGTCGGGCTACGATGATGCCGATGGCATTGCCAAACAACAAGAGGAAACCGGCGCGTATGCGCAATGATGTCTCTGTGATGTGAGATGTGCGATACATTCCGGCACGTCGGTGTTCTATACTGGATAAGCAACCCGCTGTGGTTGTATGGTAGGTAATAACATACTGCGATAGGGGAGAAGTTATGTCAGCTTCCGTTCTTGTGGGCACTCAGTGGGGCGACGAAGGAAAAGGGAAAGTTACCGATCTTATTTCCGGAGATTTTGACGTTGTGTGCCGGTATGCCGGTGGTGCAAACGCAGGACATACGGTTATTGCCGGAGACACTAAGCTTGCGCTTCATCAGGTACCTTCTGGCGTTATGTATGAGAATACCTATCCCGTTATTGGCAATGGGTGCATCGTTGATCCCGAAATTCTCTTGGGTGAGATAGACATGCTGGAGGCACAGGGTATTTCGTGCGATGCGCTGAAGATTTCCGGTAATGCCCACATCGTGATGCCATATCACAAAGATTTGGACGGAGCTCACGAGAAGAAGCTTGGCAAGAATCTTATCGGCACCACCAAGCGCGGTGTGGGCCCTACGTATATGGATAAGATGAATCGCACGGGTTTGCGCATGCAGGACATGCTTGACGAGAAGATCTTCCGTAAGAAGCTTGACGCCGCACTTGAATACACAAACCCCATTCTTGAACTGGTATACGGAATGCCCACCTATACGGTCGAGCAGATTTGCGAGACGTATTTGCCTTATGCGGATCGTCTGCGTCCCTATATCGTCGAATCTTCTCTGTTTTTGAATGAGCAGCTTGAGGCCGGAAAGAACATTCTTTTCGAGGGCGCCCAAGCAACGATGCTTGATATCGATCACGGTACGTATCCGTTTGTAACGTCTTCCAACTGCACTGCCGGTGGTGCCGTTACGGGATCCGGCATCGGCCCAACCAACATTGACCGGGTACTTGGCATTGCCAAGGCATACCTCACGCGCGTGGGGTCCGGTCCGTTCCCAACGGAACTTTTTGACGAAACGGGAGATCTTCTCGGTGAGGTTGGTCATGAATATGGCGTTACGACCGGTCGTAAGCGGCGTTGTGGTTGGTACGATGCGGTGGTCGTGAATTATGCCGCCCGAGTCAATGGCCTTACCGACCTTGCAATTACCAAACTGGATGTGTTGGGATGCCTTCCTGAAATCAAGGTATGCGTGGCCTATGAGTGTGATGGCAAGAGGTATGAAACCGTTCCGGAGCACCAGAGCGTGTTTTACCATGCAAAGCCCATCTACGAGACATTACCCGGATGGGAATGCGACATTTCAGATGTCCGCAATTTCTACCAGCTCCCACGTGAGGCAAAAGATTACATTGACTTCTTGGAGCAGTTGGCAGGCGTGCGCATATCAATCATTACCGTTGGCCCCGAGCGTGAACAGACTATCGATCGCTACTGGAGGTAATACGTGAGTTCTGCCGTACAGCCACATGATCACAAAACCTTTGCCCTCGTAGCCGACAATCCGTGCGGTTTGAGCCGCGCGGAGTTGGAATCTCTTGGGGTACTTCTTATCCCCAGCAGGCTCAATGCGCGCGCCGAAGAAGTTGCCGCGTTCTACCGATCTCTCTTAGAGGAAGGATATACCGGCATTCTCTCTGTTCACGTTGGCTCTGAGCTTGCCCTTTCTTATAGAACTGCCGTTGACGCACGAGGAAATGTAGTCGGAGAGGGAATATCCAATCGCGATACGGACTGCAGAGTGTCAGGCGAGAAGATCGTACTTCTCGACACGGAAAACGCACCTGCGGCTCAGGGCATTATTATGGAGCGTCTGAGTACCGCGCGTGCTGCCGGGGCCAATCTTGCGGCCGTGGCGGCGTATGGCAGAGAACTGAGCGATGCCGCAGGTACGCTTTTTATCACTATGGACGGCGAAAAGTTGATTCGTCATCAAAAACGTCCCCATCGTTTTTCCCTACAGCAGCGTTTTGAACATGTGCGCAGGCGACTGTCTTCCGAGATGTATTTGTATTTGCTTGCAAAGGGAGTTTTTAAGGAGATTGGGCATAGTCATGATTTGTCCGATCTTACTGCGCGTATTTCAAGGTCTTTAAGTGCCGCTTACATGGTCGAAGGACCGCTCACGTACGTGATTACTTCTTCGGGAGACGGTCGTGCCGAGGCCGCACTTAAAAAGCCTTTGGATACCAATGAGTATGAAGCCGCCTTTCTCGCAGTGCGACCTGCATCAAAAGAGTTTTCCTTACATGTGGGGGCTACGTCGGTGGGCGTTGCGTTTGTGCCTACGGAACTCTATGACAAGGCGGAAAAACTGGCTATGGAAAAAATTGATATCTTGCTGTTAGGGTCCGGCGGGCGTGAGTATGCAATATTAACCAAGCTCCGTGAGTCTCCACACGCAGGAAAGATATATGTTGCTCCCGGTAACGGCGGCATGGTTACAATGGCCGAAGCGGTTGACGTTGATCAGAATAACCCCGAGGCAGTTGCGGCATTTGCTCGTCAAAAAGGTCTTGGACTTGTAGTTATCGGCCCTGAAGCTCCTTTGGTAGAAGGCGTTGCCGATGCGGTGAGAGCTTCCGGCGTCGCCTGCTTTGGTCCAAGTAAAGAAGCCGCTCAAATGGAGGGCTCCAAAGCGTTTGCCAAGCGCATTATGGAAAAGGCAGGGGTGCCTACTGCGGCATGGAAGTCTTTTACCGACGAAGCCGCCTGTGAGGAGTATGTTCGGAGCGTCGGAGCCCCTATAGTAGTTAAGGCGGACGGCCTTGCCGCCGGTAAAGGCGTTATTGTGGCCGCAACGCTTGAGCAGGCTCTTGAAGGCGTACACGAGTGTTTTTCCGGCCAGTTTGGGTCTGCCGGTACCACCGTTGTCATCGAGGAGTTTCTTGAGGGGCCGGAGTGTTCGCTTCTTGCACTTACCGACGGTAAAACGTTAATTCCGCTTGCCACCGCCCAGGATCATAAGCGTGCGTTTGACGGTGACGCCGGTCCCAACACCGGCGGCATGGGTGTTTTTTCTCCCAGCCCACATGTTACGGACAAAGAATACGCCGATATGGTTGCAATCGAGAAGCGCGTTGTCGCAGAGCTTGCTTCCGAGGGAATTCCATATTCCGGCTGCTTGTATGGCGGTTTTATGCTGACAAAAGACGGCCCTCGGGTGCTTGAGTTTAATGCCCGGTTTGGAGATCCGGAAACGCAGGTTATCTTGCCCAGACTTAAAGGCGATCTTGTCGAGATTATGTGTGCCTGTGATGCGGGAACACTGGATACTCAAACAATTGGCTGGTCGGATGAAGTTGCCGTTTCCGTGGTACTTGCAAGCGCCGGCTATCCGGGCTCCATTGAAAAGGGTA
>SKEH01001137.1_pt1 | contig 12383 bp, 11 predicted proteins | sample 4826571 | NCBI WGS metagenome assembly SKEH01 (sample SAMN11008814, study PRJNA524170) | human gut metagenome | biome: Human fecal sample; material: Feces; isolation source: fecal sample from pouch patient p29 | host: Homo sapiens | place: Israel: Tel-Aviv | collected 2016-09-14 | reverse complement strand
ATTATTTCACACATTATTAATAATAAAAGTATCGTGAAGTGATGTCAATCATACAAAAAACCTTGGCAGTTAAAAGCCAAGGTTTAATTGTATTTGTTTACTATTTTTTTTCGCTTTTTTCATCGGCAGCATCTTTATTTGCTGCTTCCTTTTCCTGCTTAATCTTTTCAGGATTTTCACGATCTTCAATTGCTTTAGCATCAATACCATATGCTTCGCGAACTTTTGCTTTTACTTCATCGTAAACATCTGGATGTTCTTCTATATACTGCTTAGCATTTTCACGACCTTGTCCAATACGATCATCACCATATGAATACCATGAACCAGCCTTTTTAATGATATCTTTGTCGGCAGCCATATCAATTAACTCACCAGTTTGAGAAATTCCCTTACCGTACATAATATCAACTTCTGCAACTTTAAATGGTGGAGCAACCTTGTTCTTGACAACCTTTAACTTAACACGGTTACCAATTACATCTGAACCTTGCTTAATTTGTTCTGCACGACGAACTTCTAATCGAATAGTAGAATAGAATTTTAAAGCACGACCACCAGGAGTAGTTTCTGGATTTCCAAACATAACCCCAACTTTTTCACGAATCTGGTTGATGAAAACGGCAATAGTCTTAGTCTTAGAAATATTCCCAGACAACTTACGTAAGGCCTGGCTCATTAATCTTGCCTGCAAACCAACGTGAGAATCTCCCATATCTCCATCAATTTCAGCTCTAGGTACTAAAGCGGCAACTGAGTCCACAACTAAAATATCAATTGCACCACTAGCAATTAAAGTATCTGCAATTTGTAATCCTTCTTCACCAGTATTTGGTTGAGATAAGATTAGTGAGTCAATATCTACACCCAGAGCTTCGGCATAGGCAGGATCCATTGCATTTTCAGCATCAATATAAGCAGCCGTTCCTCCACGTTTTTGAACTTCTGCAACTGCATGAAGGGCTACAGTCGTCTTACCAGAACTTTCTGGTCCATATACTTCGATAATTCGTCCGCGTGGATATCCACCAACTCCAAGAGCAGCATCTAAAGCTAGTGAACCGGAAGGAATAGTGGAAATTTGAGTGTCTACCTTTTCACCCATGCGCATAACTGCGCCTTTTCCAAAGTCTTTTTCAATCTTCTTTAAGGCAATATCTAAGGCCTTCTTTTTATCATCTTTAGCCAAATCTCTTCCTCCTTATTCATTTATTAATAATTATACTTGGTTTGGCTACCTAAAAGCAAGAAAAATACGAACTAGCGTTCAATATCGTATTTCTCTACTTTTTATTACGCTATTTTTCTTTATTTTTTTCAAAAAAAAGAAGCATTTCTGCTTCTTTTAGTCTTAAATTTCGCCTTTAAATACGTCACCACTCTGCTTAAAGTAATCATAACCAGAGTAAATAGTAAAGATTAAGCAAATGTACAATAAAATAGTACCAATATAGTAAACATCGCCAAGTAATAAGAAAATAATCGATAACATTTGAGTTGTTGTCTTAATCTTACCCGGCATCTTTGCTGCCAAAACTTGTCCCTTATTTTCAGCTAAGATTAATCTTAAACCAGTAACTGCAAGTTCGCGGCAAACAATAATTGCTACTACCCATGCTGGTGCTAAGTTTAATGAAATCAAAAATACAAAGGCTGTCATAGTTAACATTTTATCCGCTAATGGATCAGCAAATTTTCCAAAGTTAGTAACTAAATTTCTTGAACGAGCAATATGTCCGTCTAAAAAGTCAGTTATTGAAGCTACTGCAAAAATTACTGCAGCCAATACATGAGACCAATAAATATGCGCACCTAAAAAAGTTGCACCACCAGCTGGCCAGTTAAAAATTAAAACTAGCATAAAAACTGGAATCATAAAAATTCTGAACATAGTTAATTTATTTGGTAAATTCATTAACGGTTACTTTGACCTCCGTTGTTTTGATTAGTAGTTGTTTGTCCTTGCGTATTATTTTGCGTATTTTGTGTACCTTGGGTGTTTTGGGTATTTTGGTTTTGCTGTGTTTGAGTATTTACAGTATTTGTAGTAGTTGAACTTTGAGTAGTTGCACTACTTTGAGTGCTACTGCTTTGGCTAGTTTGTCCAGTAAAAGTAAATCTCACTGTCATCGGTGAAGCTGGATTAGTAGCATTATGTGCGTTTACCTTTTTACCAGCTAAGGTCAAAGTAGTTGAAACGCTATTCCCCATTTGTACAGAAACATTACTTACATTTTGTGGCAATTGAACAGAATGTTTGCCATTTGCTTTTAATGTTCCTTGCCAAACTGAAGAACCGTTAACTAAAATTTGTGCCCAAACTTCATTTTTAGTTGTACCTAAAGTTAAGGTACGATCATTCTTCATCCCGCTAACACGGTAGCTATTATTGCCTAAACTAGAAATCTTAATTTCTGAAGCTGTAGCTTTAGAAGTTGATTTCTTCTTAGATGAAGTTTTAGATTTTGAAGATTTAATACGAGAAGAAGAAACAGTTACATTCTCTGCTTGATTTGCTGATTGTTGATCGGTTCCAGTAAAGAAGCGTGTATAAACGATGTAAACTACTAAAATTACTAAAACAACGCCTACTACCGTAGCAATTTGTGGCAAGTAACTACGCCACATACCTTTACGATTATTGGTAGTTTCTTTAATTCTCTCGCTCTTATTATCAATCGAATTTTCAACATATTCTTCAGGCTTTGCCTCAGGCACTTCAGACTTATAATCTGCTAACAATTCTTTACCATTAAGGCCAACTACATCAGCAAATTGTCTAATAAAAGCTCTCACATAAAAATCTCCTGGCAATTGATCAAAATCATCATTTTCAATTGCTGTAAGATATCTACGCTGAATCTTGGTTATTTTTTCTACATCTTCAATCGACATGCCCTTTGCCTTACGAGCACTGCGTAATTTATCTCCAATATCTGCCATAATATCCTCTCAACTTTTTGCAATAATTCAAATATGAGTATACCAAACTAATCAACCATTAAACAAGCCAACCACCATCGACATAAATCGTTTGGCCTGTCAAATAGTCCGAACGTTCATCAAGTAAGTTCTCCACCCAAAACGATATGTCTGCTGGTCTAGCCAATCGGCCCGCTGGAATCTCATTTTTCACTTCATTTAAAGTCTCCGCATCAAAAATTGCATTCATTGGTGTATCTACTGCTCCAGGAGCAATTACATTTACTGTCAAGTTAGCTGACGCGACTTCACGCGCATATCCTTGTACAAAGCTTGATAGGCCGCCTTTACTTGCACTATATACACTCTCAAGGGCGCTTGCTTGACCTCCGTATACAGATCCAATAAACACTATTCTTCCGTGCTCACGCTTTAAAAGCTGTGATTCTAAAAGCGAAGTTATCTTTATCGGAACTAACAAATTAACTTGCATAATTTTTTCTATTTGGTCTAATCCTTGACTGCCAAGAAACTGATAATTAGTAATTCCTTGAGTAAAAATAGCGGCACTTATCGGTAAAAGACTGGAAATCGTTTTCTTAATTACCTCGTCTTTAGCTAAAAAATCGAGTTTCAATGAAAAGAATTCCTGATCTGGATACCTACTAATTAGTTCTCTTACCATTTCTTCAGCATCCTGCTTGCTATTATTATAGTGAATATATAAGGACCAACCTTTTTCAGCTAATTCAGCTGCAATAGTCTTACCGATTCCTCCTGTTGCACCAAAAATTATTGCACGTTTCATTTAATTAGCTTCCTCTTCGTTTTTTAAAATTGTAGTAAATATATCACTTTTAGCTAGAATATTATCAACTGCGGTATAAAATTCATTAAAACTTAAAGATTGAATTGCTTGCGCTGCTACATTAAAGTCATCATTTTCAAGTCCATATTCGGCTTCTTCAATCGCAATTGTACTCAAATCATCAAATTCTCTAATTGTTTGAGCCAAAGCTTCTTTCTTTTGAAATACAAACGCATCTTCAGATATAGGGACTTCTAAAAGTTGATTTTTAGTGTTTTCTAAAAATAGATCTGGTTTATTAGAAGCGCCAATGATTGTAGCAAAGTTTCCTTCTGTAGTATAAGAAACTTGAAGTTCCATTGGTGAATTTAAAATTCCTTGCTTTTGCATTTTTTCAAACCAAGGACTAGTTACTCCTAATTTAGCCTGAAGCATCATTTCAAGAATACTTTGTGCTGTGCTATTTTTTAATCCTATCTTTTCAAAATCAGGTAATCTAATTCCGACACCAACCCGTGAAGTGGCTAAATCCGATTCAATAACTGTATTATGCTGCTTTTGCGGCTTTACAAGTTTTACTTTTTTTGGAGCAAGATTTTTAGAAGTTAGGTACTTACTTTCAAGCTTTCCCACTTCACGTAGAATCTCTTTTGTTTGATTTTCGCTAAATCCCCCACATGCAACAAATTCCATCCGGCTGGTGACATAATTATCATCATAAATTTCTTGTAAAATATCTGGCGTCATTTTCTTCAGACTAGCCTTGGTACCAGTTAAATCTTCAGCCAGATTCGTTTTTGGAAACATCATTTGCATTAATTCATAATTTACTTGCCAGTTAGGATCATCTTGATACATTGCTAGTTCTTGAGCAATAATTTTGGCTTCTTTAGAAACATTACTCTTAGTAAAGTGTGTTGTCCCAACTAACTCAAAAATTAGAGGTAAAACTTGCCGCCAATGCTCTGTAAAGCTAGCATAGAACATTGTTTCATTGTATGTAGTAAAGGCATTCGTTGATGCCCCAATTGCCTCAAATCGTTGGGAAATATCTCCATTTTTTTTAGTAAATAGTTTGTGTTCTAAAAAATGAGCTCCACCGCATAACTTTTGTGGATCACTTCCACCAAAATCTACAATAATTCCCATAAATTTTTGAGTAAAAAGTGGCCTTCTAATTACCTTTGCTCGAAATCCAGACTTATATTCTCTGCTTGTTACATCTAATTTTTTCATTTTAAACAATAGCTTTCGTTAAAGTACAATTTTTGGCTAAATTCAACTAATTTTTCTATCTTAAATCTATCAACATCGCTGATTCGCTGAGTAAAAGTATAATCGCGTCCTCTAAGAGCGTTTGCCAACATTTGAATCAAAATTAAATCTTGACGATCAGTACTTATTTGATAATTACGTTTTAAAGCTGCCTTAGCCTTTACAAAGGTATCTTCGTCTACCTTACCTTCTTGAACAGCTTTTACACTGCTTTTAATTGCTTTAGTGGCAGCTGTAATCTTATCTTTAGAAATTCCTGTACTTATTAAGAAAAGAGAATTATTAACGTAATTAGTAGCATCAATTGCGTAAGCAGCGCCTAATTTCTTTCGAACTTCAGTAAACAATTTAGATGACTCATCTCCAGCAAGATATTCTCCCAAAAATAAGCCGCCAAATTGTTTAAAATGCACTGGAAGCGATTGATCATAGCCATATCCAATCAAAAGTTGAGCTTGTTCACTCTTAAACTGAATTTCTTTTTCAATTGGATCTTCCTTTGTAGGAATAGACAGCGTTGGAACTACAAAATCATCAAAATATCCGGCCCAATCAATTTGTTGCTGCACCAAATCGGTCAAACTGTCAGGATCTTGAGCTTGACCCAAGCAAAATGCAGGTGCATTTCTCAAAGTATCAAAAAACGATTTAACTTCTTCTAAGCTAGCATTTTTTAAAGTTTCTTTATCCCCAAAAACACTATCTTGATAGTTCGGAGTGCTTCGATACCAATTATTAAAGAAACCACTTAAAGCAAAATTTGCTGGCAATTCATAATATTGTTTTCTTTCCTGCTCAAGCTGTCTTTTTGCCAATTCTAATAATTGACCATCAAAAAGTGGCTCTTTTACCACCTTAAAAAAGGCATCCATTACTACCTGATAATTATAATCAGGATCTAGAATTTCTCTTGGCTCAACAAAATTTATAGTGTAAAAAACCACAATTTGATTTCCAAATACTTCCGGAAAAACCTGCAAACTTACGTTATAAAGGTTTGAAAATGTTCTCGCTTGTACATTAATTCCGGGAAACGCCTTACTAGCGTTACTTTGCATACAGGCTAAGATATTTGCCAAAGCCAACGTTTTCTTATCTAATGGTAAACGCAAAAAACAGCCGAGCGTGGCTGTTTTAAATTTTAAATTATGGTCAATTCTAATATTCGTCATAATTACTGATCCTCGTCCTTTTCTGGTGGAATAAGTACTTGTCTAGGTTTAGATCCCTCAGAAGGACCTACTATCCCCTTAGCTTCCATTGCGTCAATAATTCTTGCAGCACGATTATACCCAATCCTAAATCGGCGCTGAAGCATTGAAACACTTGCTGACTGTTGTTTTCTTACCAAAGCTACTGCCTGATCATAGAATTCATCTTCAGGCTCATCTTCACTCTCTGTTTGACTGTCTGAATCATTTTTCGAAGGAATCATATCCTCGTTATAGACAGCTTCTTGTTGGTCCTTTACCCACGATACTATTTTTTCCACTTCATTTACAGAGATAAAGGCTCCTTGAACACGTTCTGGCTTTGCAGCGCCTATTGGTAAAAAGAGCATATCTCCGCGTCCTAAAAGCTTTTCTGCACCAACTTGGTCCAAAATAGTTCTTGAATCTACACCACTTGAAACAGCAAAAGATATTCTAGATGGAACGTTAGCCTTAATTAAACCAGTAATAACATCAACACTTGGTCTTTGGGTTGCTAAAATCATATGGATTCCTGCTGCACGTGCCATCTGAGCTAAACGAACAATTGCATCTTCAACATCATGACCTGCAACCATCATTAAGTCACTTAACTCATCAACAATTACTACAATATATGGTAATTTTTCCATTACTGAATTACTTTTATCAGCATTATTTTCATCTACCTTTTGATTATATTCAGTAATGTTACGAACGCCGCCCGCAGCAAAAAGCTGGTAGCGTCTTTCCATTTCCTTAACTGTTTTACGTAAGGCATTTGTTGCCAGTTTTGCATCAGTAACAACCGGAATTAGTAGGTGAGGAATTCCGTTATATACAGAAAGTTCAACCATCTTCGGATCAATTAAAACTAGCTTGACATCTTCTGGATAAGACTTCATTAAAATACTGGTAATAATTGTGTTAATTGCTACTGATTTACCAGATCCAGTAGAACCCGCAATTAATAAGTGGGGCATTTTACGTAAATCCGCTGAGATTACTTTTCCTTCGACATCCTTACCTAAAGGGACATCGAGTGAAATATCTTTTGCCTTTGTATCTTGATGTAACATTACATCCTTAAAGGAAACAGCTGAAGTAGTTCGATTAGGAACTTCGATTCCAATTAGAGGCTTACCAGGGATCGGGGCTTCAATACGTATATCTTTTGCAGCCAAAGCGAGAGCTAAATCGTCTGCTAAGTTTACAATCTTGCTTACCTTTACACCAACTGCTGGTTGGACTTCATAACGTGTAACTGTTGGTCCTAAGACCGCCTTTTTTACAATAACATGTACGCCAAAACTCTTAAAAGTAGACTCTAAAACCTCTGTATTCTTTTGAATTAAAGCCTTATCTTGACTCTGATCAACACTTTTTACTGGTGCTAATAAATTAATTGGTGGCTTTTTATAATTTGCATTCTTAGGCTGGGAACTTTGCTTAGTTTCTAAGTCACCATGATCAACATTCTGTAATTCTTGCTTCATCTTCTGATCTTCTTCAGCATAAGAATGTGAAATAGGCAAATCAGCAGTAGCCGGTACTTGGACCTCTGGCTCAGGCGTAGCTGTTTCTTGAGAAACTTCAATCTTAGGCTCAAAATGAGGCATACTTTCAGCCTCATTTTCACTATCCTTTGCATTTGATGAAGAAGGTTCATTAGTAAAATCAGCTGTACTTGGAAAAGTTGAATCATGATCATTTAAAGGATCGGTTAGTTTTTCACGATTATTCAATTTTTCTTGCTTATTTTGCTCATGTTTCTCAACTAAATCATTATATTTGCTCTTTAAAGCATTCCCAGCATCCTTATTTTTTTCAATTACAAGCTGAGATCCCTTTTGAAAACCAGAAAGCAAAGTAGCAAATTTCACGTTGCAGATCATCAGTACGCCTACTAGCATCATCAATAAAGAAATTACTTCTGATCCAACAGTTCCTAAAATTGGAAAGACTAGTTGATAAAATATACTTCCGATAAAACCGCCACCAACTTTAGTTGTAATTTGGGCTCTTGAAAATTCCTCTCCAATTGATGTTAGAAAAGCGTTAACAAATCCCTGATGAATCATCATCTGATTAAAAACACGCGAGCTCTCCCAGAGAAGCAAGCCTAAGTAAAAAATTCCTAATCCGCCTCCCCTTTTTAAAGTAAAGCGAGGTGGTTGATCGTAAATTACCATTACTAAGCCAAATAGGCCTAGAATAATGCTAGCTAAGTAGTGACTATCCCCAACAAAAAAGCGAATTAAATTGATTAGTTGTTGACTAAATAAGCCGAAGTGAACGCAACTTAAAACTGCTACTAAAACAAGGATAATTCCTGTAATAACCCAATCCATACCTTGCTTTTTATTTTTAGTAGTTGACTTTTTCCTTCCTTTTGTCCTGCGTTTTCGCTTTTTAGCCATCAAGACACCTTCTCAATCTTTTTAATTATCATCTTTATTATTTCGATCATCTTTATTCAATTCATTAAAGTTTGATTTAAAGCTCAAGTTAACAGGATGATCTAATGTTAATTGTGTAATTTCATAAGTTAAAGTTTCAATTTGTTCAACTAATGGTCTAGAAAGCAATTGATAATCAGATGGTTCTAAATCTGAACCGTCACCAAAGTAATCAATAAATTGAACAACTCTTGTAATTACGCCGCTAACAGTAAAATCACCAGGTGCTGGAGCAACTTCAAAAGGAACGGCAATTTCAAAATACTTGCCATTCTTACCTTCATCTTGACTACCATCATCTAAATCTTGATAGACTTGTCTCAATGAAACATTAACTTCATTTTTTACCTTTTGCTCATCGTTTAAATCGTAGTGAAAAGAACGCACTACAATTGGGGTCATATTTTTAAAATCCATCTTTAATTATCTCCTAAATTTCTTTCATATCGTTCTGGACGATTATAGTTATCTTTTAGCTTATCATTTTCATAATGGTGACTCTTTTCCATATTTGGAAAGCCTTGCTGTCTTAAAGCTTCTAAAAGAACCATCGCAACTGAATTAGATAAATTATAGCAGCGAATATTATCAGACATAGGAATTCTTAAATTACGGTCATAATATTCTCTCATAAACGTTTCTGGCAAACCCGTAGTTTCTTTACCAAAAACAAAATAATAATCTTTATCAGGATCAGTATAGTCCACCTGAGCATAATTTTTTGAAGAAAATTTTGAAATTAGATACATTTCATCATTCGGACCAAGAGTACTTAAAAAAGCATCTAAGTCATCATGCATTCTAATATCTACCTTATCCCAGTAATCTAGCCCAGCACGTTTCATCTTTTTATTATCAATTTGAAAACCAAGTGGTTCAATTAAATCTAAAACTGTATTAGTTCCAGCACAAGTACGAGCAATATTTCCTGTATTTGCTGGCATTAATGGTTCGTAAAGTACAACATGATTTGTCATAAAAAGCTCCTCTTGTAAAAAAACGCAGCACCTGTAAGAGGGCAAGTGCCACGTTCAATTCTATTTTTATTCTACTCTTTAGCCTTTTGATTATCATCATCTGATGCTGATATCTCATCATAAAGATTAGAAATCTTACGATAATAATTAAATAGTCTAGTTACAATAATTTTAATTACGGCATAAACCGGAATTGCAAAGATTACTCCCCAAAGGCCAGCAACTGCACTTGCTCCAATTAACAACAAAATAGTCGTAACAGGATTCATATTCATCTTATTTCCCATTACTAATGGAGAAATCACACGTCCTTCAAGGGTTTGTTCAATCGCAAAGACTATTAAAACCTTAATTAACATCATTGGTGAGCTAATTAGTCCTAAAATGATCGCTGGAATAAAGGCAATAAAGGTTCCAAAATAAGGAATCATATTTAAAACCCCAGCTAAGACAGCTAATGTAATTCCGTAATTTAGGCCAATTACAGAATATCCAATAGCAAACATTACCCCAACCCAGAAAGCAACCGTAATTTGACCTCTAATGTAAGAAGCAACTGCTCCATTAATATCACTAAGCAAGCTTGAAAAACTTGGTTGTAATCTTTGAGGTGCAAATTTAGTTACATAAGGATTTAAACGATGTCCATCTTTTAACATAAAGAATAAAACAAAGGGTGCTGTTAACAATGTCATAAAAATCATCGTAATTACATTAACAGCGGAAGATAAATTACTCAAAGCCACATTAAAGCTATCTTGACCGGTTTTGAACATCTTAGTCTGAGCATCAGAAATAGCTTGATTAATACCTCCACGAACTCCATTTAGCCGTGGATCGCGAATCATTTTCTCAAAACCCTTTTGCGCGTCTTTCCAATAAGCTGGCCAATTTTTTACTAAAGAATCAGTTTGATGTTGGATGATTGGGATTAAAGTATTAATAATCCATATTAAGCCACCTACTACAATTACAAATAATAAAATAATTGTAATAATTCGTGGTACTTTTAATTTCTTTTCCATCCAATCAACTACTGGATCCATTAAATAATATTGAATCGATGCAACCAAAATTGGCGGTAAAATTGCATTGAAAAATGTCCAAAATGGATTTAACACAAAAGAAATTTGGTTAAATACCAAAATGATTAAGAAGAACAACAAAATATTAAGTAAGGCTATACTAAAACGGTTGTTTAAAAACCACTTAACAAAAAAGTTGTTCTTCTGATGATGTTTTTCTACACCCATAGCTTCCCCTCTTATCTATGTTCGTAGGTGATCCAATCGCCTAACTTAAATTCAGGCATCTTTTCTTTTGGATCTTTTTCTAAATAAATTGCATTTGTCATTGGCTTTTTTGGAACTTCATCAGTAAATACCAAAGTTGCATGTCCAATCGCCTGCATGTTCATTTGCACCATTGGTCCAACATATAAAGCTAAATAAGTAGTCCCATCAATCGTAATTGAATCATCTTTTTTAAAAACAAACTTTTCTACAGGAGTTGCCTGATCAAACTTTTGTAACACAGCAACATCCCTTAATTTATCAGTTGCTTTGTTATCAAATAAAATTACGATATTATCATTTGGATCTAACGCTTCTGATCCGATAGCAGTAATTGTAGAATTCCATTTCATTTTTATCAACCTCTTTTATTAAATTTTACCATATCGCTTTGCCTAGTCGATAATACTTAATTAGAATTGCCTATTTAGGTTAAAAGGTAGAAAATAAATATGTTATGGAAAGTTTTTATCAGGAGGTAAAAATATGAAAGTTTGGTTTGGTGGCTATACTAGTCATGACTCAAAAGGAATTTATACAGCTAATGTAGAAAATGATGGAAATGATATTAAGCTAGCTGATATTAAAAATATTGTTGAACTTGAGCGACCAACTTATTTTCAATTAGTCGGTGATTTATTATTTACTATCATCCAAAAAGATAATCAAGGTGGAATTGCTTCTTACCGAATTAAAGATGGAAAAGCAGAGCAATTAGATGTTTATCTTCATGATGGTGCTTCACCTTGTTATATTAGCGTTGATCCAGAAAAGCATTTGATTTTTACTGCAAACTATCATTTAGCAACTATTAACGTATTTTCTTACGACGAAAACGGAAAATTAACTTTTATTACCAATGACAAGCATGAAGGACATGGACCAAGAGTTGAGCAAGATCAAGCTCACCCACACTTCTTTGATGAGACCCCTGCTGGCAACTTAGTTTCATGTGACTTGGGAATTGATGCAGTTGATTTTTATAAGTTAGACGGAGATAAGCTAAAACATCTCGCTCGCTATCAAATGGAGAAAGGTTTCGGTACTCGTCACATCACCTTCTCACCAGATGGTAAAACTATGTATATTGTTGGCGAATTATCAAGCCAAGTTAATGTTGCGCACTTAAACGAAAATACCTGGGAAATTGAAAATGTTGCAACTTACAAGACCATCCCTGATAACTTCACTGAACATAATGGCGCTGCAGCAATTAGAATTTCTAAAGATGGAAAATTCATCTACGTTTCTAATCGTGGTCACGATTCAATTGCAGTCTTCAAAGTTTTAGACAATGGCGAACTTGAATTAACACAAAGAGTTTCTGTCTTTGGTTCATTCCCACGTGACTTTAACTGGGATAAGAGTGAAAAATACCTTGTTGTAGCTAACCAAAATACTAATAATGCTACCTTATATCGTAGAAACTCCGAAATTGGTAGTTTAACTCCACTTCAAAA
>SKEH01001134.1_pt1 | contig 12391 bp, 8 predicted proteins | sample 4826571 | NCBI WGS metagenome assembly SKEH01 (sample SAMN11008814, study PRJNA524170) | human gut metagenome | biome: Human fecal sample; material: Feces; isolation source: fecal sample from pouch patient p29 | host: Homo sapiens | place: Israel: Tel-Aviv | collected 2016-09-14 | reverse complement strand
GATATGCACTGGCACAAGATATTTCTGCCGATTCATTGCTGGCCGTGGCTAAGGCTGCAGTTGCTTTGAAACTGCTTAAAGCCCCGGCAAGTATCGTTACCATGACCTACTTTGGTGCTGAACGGGCCATCCCTAATTACAATGTTATGGGAGTAGCTAAAGCAGCACTGGAGGCTAACGTTCGCTACCTTGCCCGTGATCTTGGTGAATTCAACGTGCGGGTTAATGCTATTTCGGCAGGAGCGGTTAAGACACTGGCTGTTACGGGAATTGATGGTCATAATGATCTCTTGAAGATGTCTAAAGAACGGACAGTTGATGGTGCTGATGTAACGATCGATGAAATCGGTGGTACCTGCGCATTCTTAATGAGTGATCTGGCAACTGGTGTCGTTGGTGACGTTATTTATGTTGATAAGGGTGTGCACCTTATCTAGAGGTTGAACGATGAATTTACAACAAGCGTTACCGGGATGGCGAGTGTACACTTTTAGGCGAATTAGCTCAACAGAGGATTTCGCTAAGGATTTAGTTCGTCAGCAGCCAACCAATAAGCAACCTTTGTTAGTAGTTGCCGACGAACAAACGAACGGTTATGGTCGCTATGGACGCCAATTCTATTCTCCCCAGCAGACGGGCATTTACTTAAGCATAGCGATGCCGAAAATCGATTGTCCTCCTGGATTATTGACAATTAGCTTAGCCGTTACTGTTGTACATGTTTTAGAACATTATTTTCCTACAAAGCAACTCCAACTAAAGTGGGTCAATGACATTTACCTAGCACAGAAGAAGGTCGCCGGCTTACTGGTTGAACAGGTAGCGGGGATGCTAATTTGTGGGATCGGTATAAATCTCTCCACCACTGATTTCCCATTAAACTTACGGGAAAAGGCAGGAGCATTGACAACTCAACCTATTATTCAACATTCAGCAATTATTAAGTCATTAATTAATGATGCCTTGCTTCCTGATTTAGCTAAGTGGGAAAATGGAGCCGCAGATGTTTTACCAAAGTTAAAGCAGGAACTAAAAGATCTTGCTAAAATTCATTATCACTATGCTCGTAAAGAAACTTCTATGTTTCCACTTATGACTAAGTATGGCATTACTGCACCGCCTAAAGTTATGTGGGGTGTTGATGACAAAATAAGAAAATTAATTGGTCAAGCTAATGTGCTTGTTAATCAAAAAGATGTGGATCAGACTACAGTAGCTAATGTAATAAAAAAAGCGGCTAATGAAGTTCTTGAAATGATTTTTAAAGAAGAAAAAATTATGCTTCCGATGATTGATGAAGTAGCTAGCGAAGAAGATTGGGGCAATGTCAAGGATGAAGAAGGACAGATTGGCTATACCTTAATTCAAAAACCAATGAACTGGAAACCTAAGTTAAAAGCAAAAGCTGCTGGTCCAATTTCTTTAGATAAGCTAAGCAATCTAGTATTAAATTTTTCTGAAGGAAGTTTAAATTTAGAACAGTTGTCAGCAATTTTAGACTTATTGCCATTTGCGATAACTTTTGTCGATGAAAATGATAAGGTTGCGTATTTTGGTGGTGGAGCAAGTATTTTTCCGCATTCTAAAAATGCAATTGGAAATAGTGTATATTCTTGCCATCTTCCTGAAAGTGTTCCTCGCGTTAAGAAAATTTTTGATGATTTTCATCAGGGTAAGAAAGATAAATATGAATTTTGGTTTCGGCCAAGGCACATGGGACGTTACTTATATTTACAGTATTTTGCTGTAAGAAAAAATAATAAATATTTGGGATGTTTAGAGGTTGCTCAGGATGTTACTGACATTAAAAGCTGGAAAAATGAAAAAAGATAATTAAAATACTCGGCCTTTTGGCAGAGTATTTTTACTCTCGTGCAAAAAAATTTATTAATTGCTAGACTGGATGTAAGAATGAAAAAGAAAAGGGTGAGGAAGTTGCATAGTAAAGAAAATATTCAACCGGATGATGAAATAAAGTTACATTGGCTGCTTTTAGGGGAGCTGTTTACCTGGATTGGGGCTAGTTTTATTTGGCCATTAACTTCGGTTTATTTGAATAAAAGGCTTCATGTTTCTTTGGCCATGATTGGAATAGTACTTTTATTTAATTGTTTGGCAAATATGCTAGGCTCGTTTATTGCTGGCTGGGCATATGATCATTTCAATCCATACTATCTAATTATTGCTGGTGCTGGCTTAGATGCCTTAGTGCTATTTGGCATGGCTGCTAATCATACTTGGCCAATTTATTGGATTTGGATGACTTTGACTGGTTTACTAGGTGGCTGGAATGGTGCCTTAATTAATTCAATTGCAACTAGTATCAAGTCAAAGCCGGGTAGATATGTCTTTAATACAATTTATTTTGCACAGAATCTCGGAGTGGTATTAGGAACATTAATTGTAGGTTATATCTATGATTATTCAGTGACGGTTTTATTTGTAATTGCGGCTAGTCTTTTTGTGATCGTGTGTATTAATGCAATCATTAACTACCGTCCAATTATTAAGTTCCATTTGGAACGAAAAGCTCAACAAAATAAGGGTAGTAAGAATAAATCTACCCCAATGCCTAGGGCTAATTTGAAGTTAACGATTGGCTTTTTTACTACTTTAGCCGTAATTTGGTTGATGTACATGAATTGGGAATCAAACTTGTCAGTTTATATGGTGTCTTTAGGTATTCCTTTTCATTTATATAGTTTGCTTTGGACGATTAATGCCAGCATTATTGTGATCGTCCAAGCATTTTTGAGTCGTTTTCCCAATACTTTTAAGAATTTGTTTCACCAAGTAGTATTCGGAGTCACAATGTTTGCTATTTCTTTTGTAACTTTAATTTTTGCAAAAGACTATGCTCACTTTGTATTTTCGATGGTTACCCTAACTCTTGGTGAATCAACAGCGATGCCAGCAATGCCCGCTTATGTGAATGATTTATCACCTGTTGACAGTAAAGGTAAATATCAGGGGTTAACAATTTCAACGTCTGCCATTGGTAGAGCCTTTGGTCCTTTATTTGGTGGTTTAATTATTGATAAGTTTGGCTATATTAAATTCTTTATTGTGGCTGCACTGGGAATCTTTATGATGATTGCAATTCTTATTCCACTACACGCTCAATTGAAAGGAAAACTAAAAACATTTAGGTAAAGTTTTACATACTGTTTCTTATTATATGAAAAGCTTTACAGAATGAAAGCGATCTCTTCTTTTTATGAAAGCGCCATCTTATAATATAAATGTGCGGTTAATTAAAAGGAGATACACAATGAGAAAGATTTCACCTGAAGTTGCAAGACATATGGATAATTTATCTAATGAAGCTGGAGTAATTAGTGCATTAGCTATTGATCAAAGAGGTTCATTAAAACGAATGTTAGCTGAGGCAGCAAATAAGTCTGCTGATGAAACAACAATTGTAGATTTTAAAGAAGCTGTTTCAAGTGAATTAACACCATACGCTTCTGCAATTTTGACAGATCCGGAATATGGTCTTCCTGCAACTAAGGTTAGAGATAAGAACTGTGGTTTATTATTATCTTATGAAAAGACGGGTTATGATACTACTGAACCAGGTAGAATGTGTGATTTAATTGCTGATCAATCAGCTTTAAGAATTAAAAAAGATGGTGCAGACGCAGTAAAATTCTTACTTTACTACGATCCAGACGAAAGCGATGAAATTAATGATAAGAAGAAAGCTTTCGTTGAAAGAGTAGGAGCTGAAACTAAAGCAAACGGTTTACCATTTTTCCTTGAATTATTAACTTATGATGGAAACATCGATGATGCTAAAGGCGAAGAATATGCAAAGATAAAGCCTGAAAAAGTTTTCAAGACTATGCAAGAATTTTCTAAGCCTCAATATGATGTAACTGTTCTTAAGGTAGAGATTCCATTTAATGTTAAATATGTTGAAGGCTATAATGGCGACAACAACGTGGTTTACACTCAAGAAGAAGCAAAGAAGTTATTGAAGAAGCAATCTGAGATAACTGATTTGCCATATATCTTCTTATCAGCTGGTGTAACTAGTGAAGAATTCATTGCTGAAATCAAGATGGCTGAAGATGCTGATGCTGCATTCAACGGTGTTCTTTGCGGGCGTGCAACTTGGAAACCAGCAATTGAGCCATTTGCTGCTGAGGGTGAAAAGCAAGGTAGAGAATGGTTATCAACTGAAGGTAAGAAGAATATCGAGAACTTGAACGATGCACTTAAGGGTGCTAAATCATGGAAAGATAAGCTTGAAGTTGAAGATTAGGAATTAGTTTAATAACTAGAAAAAACAAGGCTAGAAAGTTAGCCTTGTTTTTTTGAATTAATTAATTTTTATAGAAAGAATGCGGTAGTTATGCACTTGAAAAGCCATTCATAACTCATTAGAATAAAGAAGTAATGTTAATTGGAGGAGAAAAAATGAAAGGATTAAAATACACAAGTTTAGCTGTTGCAGCATTAACAGCTACTATTTTGGCAAGCACTAATAATAGTAAAGTTCAAGCTGCTACAACTGACGAAAACGATACTGTTACTGTTGCAAAATCAGATAAGGAAAAGGCTCAAGCTGCTGTTAATCAAGCTCAAAATTCAGTTAATAATGCCCAAGTAACTGTTGATAGTAAAAAGAGCGCATTAAATGGTGCTCAAGCAAAGGTAAAAGCAGCAAATAATGCTTATTCTGCTCAACAAGCTAAAGTAAATGACAGTAAAAAGAACCTTGCCGACAAGCAAGCTATTGCAAAACAGGCACAAGATAAATTAAATAGTGCAACTGAAATTTCTAAAAAAGCAACCCCAGAAAATATTCAAAAAGTACAAAAGAATATCGCTGCTCAACAAGATGCAATTCAAACTGCTAAGCAAAATGTTAGTGATGCAAATGCAGATTTGAATAAGGCGCAAAGTCAATTAGCAACTGCTAGGCAAAAACAAGCTGATGCTCAAAACTTAGTTAATGATAAAAAGTCTGCTAAACAAACTGCTGATAATAATGTCGCTAAGGCTGAAGCTGACGTTAAGAACAGCGGTTTAGATGAAGCAAAGCAAAATGTTGAAAAAGTACAAAATGCATTAAACGATATCAAGAAGACAAATGCTAACAATGAATCTGTTTTAACTAAAAATCAAGCTGCTTTAGCTCAAAATAATCAAAATATTGCAACTGTTAATAATAATATTGCAAAGGCAAACAAGGCTGTGTCAGATGCACAAAATAATGTTACTGCTAAGCAACAAGCATTAGATGATGCAAAAAAGAAATTAAAGGATTTACAGGCTCAAGTTGCTAAAGATCAAGCAAGTGGTGCAGCTGGTTTCTTTAAGTCAATTGCAGATAATAAAGATAATTCTGAAAGTTTAAGAGAAGATGCTCAAACGGCATATGATATTGTTACTGGTAAACCAAATGCTTACCAAGGTATTACTGTAGAGTGGGTTAATAAGGCAGTTAAGTTAGGTCAAGAAAAAGATTCTACATCATTGAGTAATATAGAAAAGGCTCTTGGGTATTATGAGCATTGGATGACATACCGTGATAAGTATGGTTTGAGTCATCCGTCAATTTCTTTGACAGCTGTTGCGATTGCCATGCTTAGTTCTGATTTTCAACATTACTCTGATGAATTTAATCATCCCATTCTGTTAACAGAAAAATATGGCCCATTTTATGAAGATGAAGAAGATATATCAGCTGGCGACATCCATCCAATCGATAATTGGATGGATGAAAAAGAAGATATTGATAACTATATTAAGACCCATCCAAATGCAGCTCCATATAGCTTTGAGAGTACTCATCCCTTAACGGAAGATGAATGGTTAAAAAATGTTGATTTTTGGAATAATAAACCAGTATCTATTGGGCACTATACTTCTATGATTAAGCCAGATGCCAATTATGTTGGACTAGCTGGAAATGAATATGAGATTGAACCATTCATGGATAATGCCGATAGCATGGATGAAATTGAATTTGACCCAATTAACGGTATGGACTTCAGTAGTTACAAAAACTTAGTTCACTCATACTTGCAAAATGTTAAGCAAGAAGACCAAATCAACAATCTCAAATCAAAAGTTGAAACTGCAAATCAAAACTTAATTGCTGCACAAAATGCAGTTCAAACAGCACAAAACAACGTTAAGAGCTTGGAAGCTAACTTAGCTGAATTAAATAATGGTTCTACTAAGATTAACAATGCAATTGCTGATACTCGAGCTGCTCTTGTAAAGGGTCAAGAAAACCTTGAATTTGAACAAAAGCAACTAGATCAAGCAAACAAGAATTTAGCAGATGTTCAAGCTAAAGTTGGTGCAAAGGCAAAAGCATTAGATGATGCAAAAGCTGGTCAAGCCAAAGCTGCTGCAGCCTTAACTCAAGCACAAAATGTTTTAGCTGCAGCTAGTGTCGCAGTTAAGTCAGCTCAATCAACTGTTGATAGTGCAAAGAATAATGCTGATGCTAAGAACAAGGATCTTAAAGCTGCACAAGCTAGCTTAGAATCATTGAATCAAGCTTTATCTAACTTAGAAAATGCTAAAGCTAACCTAGCAGCTGCACAATCAGCTTTAACTGCTGCAAATGACGATGTATTAACAGCAGATAAAGATGCAAAAGCACAACAACTAATCTTAACTTCTTTAGAAGAAGCGAAAGGTAAGTCAGATGCTCAAGTTGCAAGTGCAGAAAAGGAATTGAAGAAGGCAGAATCAGCTTTAGCTACTGAACAAAATAAATTAGCGGACGCTAAGGCTAAGTTAGATAAGTTGAACAAGAAGACTAACACTAATGCTGGTAAGTCAGATTCTAAGCATGAAAATAATAATCAAAAACCTGCTAAACCAGCAACTAAGCCAGGTTCAGAAACTACAAATACTGAAAAGTCAGCAAGTAAACCTGAAAACAATACTCAAGTTACTAATGAACCAGCTGTTAAACCTGAGTCTAATACTCCAAATTCTAACGAATCTGGATCAAAGAAGGAACAAGACACTGAGACTGAAAAGCCAGAGATGAAGAACGAACTTAAGTCCAACAAGACTAAGGCAGAAGCAAAATCATCTACTGTAAAAATTGTTGATAATAACGATAATGCAGCTGCATCTGTTGTTTTAACTGGTTCTGATACCGCAGTTAAAGTTTTTGGTGAAAAGACTGTAAATGGCACAACTTACTACAAAGTTGGCGCAAATCGTTGGGTTAAGGCTGAAAAAGCTCATGTTGTTGCTGTGAATGGTCATGTATCCACTACTAAACAATTGCCACAAACTGGTGCTAAGAATGAAGTAGTTGCAGCTGTTTCTGGTTTAACAATTGCTTCAGTTGGCATTGCAAGTGCAATGGGCATTAGTCGTAAGAAAAAGAATAACTAGTTTATAAAATCTAAATAGCTATACAAAAAGAGTTGATAAATCGACGTTTTTAAGACGAAGATTATCAACTCTTTTTTATTGTCTAGCAAATCCTGTTCTAACTGAATAAGCATCTGAAAATATTCGGGTCATGATCTGTAATGGCAGTCTAGATCGTACCTCATAATCAGGGAAATAGTTTGTCTTAGACATATATCCCATGAAGGTTAATGTGGATAGTGAAGCAAGTTGACCATTAGGATTAGTAGTAAAGGTAATAGTAGGAACGTCGTGGTGGGATAAGCTTCTTGCTGCATCAACTAGTTCGGGTGTATTACCGTTTAGGCTAATAAAAATAACCAGAGCGTCTTGCTTAATTCTTTTTGAGGCAGTCTTGATTATATTAGGATCAGCATGAAATTCGACATATTTACCTGTTAATTGAAGTTTGACCATAATTTCTTGACCAATTGATTCAGATAAACCGCGAGCAAAAATATAAACTACTTTTGCTTGCTTAGTCATCGAAATACTATCTTCAATATTGCTATAACTAAGATTGTGGAGTGTATTATTCATTTCAATTTCGTTTTTAGTAATCACACTTTTAATCTTGTCATCGGCATAATTTAAAACTTCAAAGTTACTATTAGATCTATCTTTTAATTTTAAAGATTCACGATAAGAAGTGTAACCACTATAGCCCATCTTCTGCATAGTTCTTACATGGTAGCTGTAGAAACATGAGCAAACTGACTTAATTTCACTATCGACATTTTTGCAATTTTTTGTGGGTTATTTTGAACTATTTCCCATAAATGTAGTTCAGCATTGCTAAGATCATTATTTCGCATATGAGCGCCTTTCTGTAAAATTTTACCACTTATTTAATAAAACGCTTTCACTTTAGAAAAACCTTACTGTCTTATCTAAGTATACTAATAATGTAAGCGGTAAGAAAAGGAGAAAAGCTCATGATTTATACAATAACACTCAATCCAGCAATTGATTTAGTAATTATCACTAAAAAATTAGAGCCAAACACTGTAAATCGAACTGAGAACTTTGAGCTTCAACCTAATGGTAAAGGTGTAAATGTATCATTTATTTTGAAAAAAATGGGTATAAAAAACATGGCGACCGGAATTGGTGGCGGATTTACGCTCGATTATATTACTTCTGGTTTAGAAGAAAAAGGTATTAAAACTGAATTTCTTAAGGTCAAAGAACCTACTAGAGTTAATGTGTTCACACGTGTTTTAGATCAAAATGCGGAATATAAAGAGGTAAATCCTGGACCAGAGGTTAGTGAAGAAGTTCAAGAAAAATTCCTGGAATATTTAAAAAATACATTAAAAGCAGACGATACTTTGATTATTTCGGGCAGCTTTTCAAGAGGAATTCGACCAGATTACTTAGTTAAAATCGCTAAGATTACAGCGGATAAGCGAGTGAAATTAGTAATTGATTCAAGCACTAAAGTTGTTCTTGATACACTTCAATATCATCCGTATTTATTAAAACCAAATGACCAAGAGTTAGCTAGTTTTTTTGATTTAGATGAAAAATTAGATCAGAAAAAGATTATTGAATTGGCTCGCAAGTTAATCGCTAGTGGATGTCAAAACGTTCTTGTATCTCTAGGTCAAGCAGGTGCGGCTTTAATTAATAAAGATCATGCTTACTTTGGCAATGCACCTAAAATACAAGCACTAAATACAGCAGGTGCTGGAGATACAATGCTGGGCTCTTTTATTGGAGAAAAGGAAAAAGGTAAAAGTGATGTAGAAGCTTTGAAACTAGCAATAGCTGCTGGAAGTGATACGGCTAGTCGGTCTGGATTAACAGATTTTGAAATAGAAAAGTATTTACAAGAAATTCAAGTAAGTGAGGTTAAGTAGAAGGGATGAAAAAAGATGACTCAATATGATTTAGTTGGAGCAACCGGATGTGCTACAGGCGTTGCACACACTTTTATGGCTGAAGAAGCCTTAGAAAAAGCTGCGGAAAAGCTAGGCTATACCATTAAGATTGAAACTCATGGTCAAACCGGTGTTGAACATGAACTTACACCAGAAGAAATAAGAAATGCTAAGGGAGTAGTTATTGCTTCTGACGTTGATGTTGATCCAGATAGATTTGCCGGAAAAAGAGTAATAATGGTTCCAGTCGCAAAAGGAATTAAAGAACCAGAAACTTTGATTAGAGAAGCTCTAAATTCAGAAACGCCGATTTATAAGCCAGGGCAAAAAGTTGAGAGCTCTAGAGAAGCAAGGAGCGCTGGTGCAGAAAAGTTAGGTACCAAAATTTACACTTCATTAATGAATGGTGTTTCTCATATGTTGCCATTTGTTGTGGCTGGTGGGGTATTGATTGCTATTTCTTTCTTCTGGGGAATTTATTCAGCAGATCCAAAGAGTAGTCAATATAACCAATTTGCCTATATGTTAAACACAATTGGTAGTACAACAATGGGATTGATGGTTCCAGTTTTAGGTGCATTTATTGCCGAAGCATTGGCTAAGAGGTCAGGCCTAGTAGTAGGTTTTGCGGCTGGAATGATAACTAGCGTTGGTGGTGGTGGATTCTTGGGTGCGATCATTGGTGGTTATTTAGCTGCTGTTGTAGTACTTTTACTTCAAAAATTAATGAAGCCATTGCCGGATAAAGAATTTAGAGGATTGAAGTCGATTTTCTTACTACCCGTACTAGGTGTCTTCATTACTGGTGCAATTATGTTTTGGTTGAATGGACCAATTAAAGCAATTAACACAGGAATGATGTCTTGGCTAAAAGGATTTGAGAATTCAAGTCCAATTCTGTTAGGAATTATCATTGGTGTAATGTGTGCTTCCGACTTTGGTGGCCCAATTAATAAGGCTGCTTATGTAACTGGTACTGCCTTGCTTGCTCAAGGAAACTATTACTTCATGGCTGGTGTATCTGCTGCATGTATTGCCCCACCTCTAGCTACTGGTTTTGCAGTATTATTAAACAAAAAGGCATATTCTAAGAATGAGCGAACTGCTGGTTATGTCAACTTTTTATTAGGATCAACTCATATTACTGAAGGTGCAATTCCATTTGCAGCTAAGCATCCATTATGGAATATTCCAGCATTTATGGTTGGTTCAGCAATTGCGGCAGCCTTAACCTATGTTTCTAGAATTCAGGTTCCTGCACCGCATGGTGGTTTTATTATTTTGCCTTTGGTTAATAAGCCATTTTTGTGGGTATTGTGGATTGTACTTGGTGCACTTGTTTCAGGAATTTTACTTGCTTTAATCGCTGGCAGATTCGCTAAGAAAGAACCACAATTTGAGGATGGTCCGGATATTGATGTCTTCGGTGAAGAAGAAAATGTTAAAAAGCCAGTAGCTGAAAAAGAAGCTACTGACTATAATCCTAAAGATATTTTGAAAACTAAAAATATTGAAGTTAATGTTGATGTACCAAATAAGGATGCTGCTTTGAAGTATTTAGCTAATCTAGCAGTAAAGAATGATCTAGCTACTAGTAGCCAAGCTGTTTATGATAAGTATTTAGTTAGAGAAGAGGAAAATTCAACAGGAATGACTGATGGGCTTGCAATTCCACATGCTCAGTCTGATGCTATTAAACAATCTGCAATGCTAGTTTTGAAGTTAAAGAGTCCGATTGAATGGAATTCTTTAGATGGGCAAAAGGTTGATACAGTGATTTCTTTCTTGATTCCTGAAAAAGATAGTAAGACTCACTTGCAGTACTTATCTAATACAGCTAAATTACTTACCCATCAAGATTTTATTAAAAAATTGAAGCAGGCTAAGACTCCAGAAGAGATTGAGAAGTTGTTTGATGAAGAATAAGTAAAATTATTTAAGTTTTAGACGTTTAATTACTAAAAAAGTTAGTAAGCCTGTTAAACCTAAACTCATTCCTATTAAAGTTGACTTTAATAGGAATTGAGTTTAGGTTTTTTCTTATCTTTTTTGTCGAGTTTTTTATGTTGTGTGTTGCTGTGTGTTGCCTTTTTAGAAGATGAGTTATTAATTGAGTTTTTAGCCGATGACGTAGATTTGGAAGGCATGTCTATATTAGAAGATGAAGTAGCGTTAGTTGAGTTTTTATAGTTTTCTTCTTTAGTTTTATAAGGATCATAACCTAGATATTTTTGAAATAAATAAAGAGCATGCGAACTAGGATGATACCCAGCTCTATCAGAAGGAAGGGGATGTCCTAGAAAAGACATATAAGCATGATAAAGATCATGAAGATTTACGTTCCCCTCATCGTCTACTTGTAAGCCATCTTCATTAAGTTTAGGATTAGCTGTTTCATTGCTATCTTTATTATTTTTTATATTATCCATAGCCTCTTGAGATTTTTTATAGGTTTCAGAATTAGTTTTAACCATCGTCCATCTAATCTCTGTTACTCCACTTTTATTGTTCCATTTTACTGGGATCATAGCTGAAGGATTACCTACAAATGCATAACCATCAATATGAATAGGGGTAATACCATCGGCATCGAACATACGATGAGGACTGTCTGTATACCCGACTTGAGTAGCTAATAAAAATCTTCCGAGATATTTATTAGTATCTTGATCATAAACTTTTGCATATAGTTTTTGTACACTACGTTCATGAGTGGAGGAAGATTGAGTTTCAGGATGAGTATTTACATCTTCAGCATAGACGATATTATCGGAAGAAGTGTATAAGATGGCTGTAGTTGAAGCTATTATGAAGGTTACTTGAAATATTTTTTTGCCATATATTTGAAGTAATAAACTTATTCTTTTCATAATAATTTTCTCCGTTATTTAATACTTATCTCTATTATCTAGGAACATGGATAAAAAGACCAGTGAAGAATAAGTAAAAGCTAATTTTTAATAATAGACTAAAAATTTTAATAATGATACCATTTATGTAACCACTTATGAATTACAAGGAGGAATTAATTAATGGCATTATTCAATGTACGTGGCGGTGCTGGTGATATCACTAAGCCAGATCTTAACGCAAAACCACAAGATAATCTTTAC
>SKEH01001131.1_pt1 | contig 12417 bp, 13 predicted proteins | sample 4826571 | NCBI WGS metagenome assembly SKEH01 (sample SAMN11008814, study PRJNA524170) | human gut metagenome | biome: Human fecal sample; material: Feces; isolation source: fecal sample from pouch patient p29 | host: Homo sapiens | place: Israel: Tel-Aviv | collected 2016-09-14 | reverse complement strand
GCTTAAAAAACATCACTTTCCGCTCTTTACAAGCGTTTTCACAAAGAATAAAATTTAAGTTGTAACTAAAATTTTTAGCTAAATTTTTTAACTGAAAGGTAGACAAATATGTCAGAAAAAGTTTACACAGATTATTTCTATAACTCAGATGATTTTGACAAAAATCATGGTATGGGCTACAAAGAACTTCATATTCCAGAAGGAGTAGAGGCTCAGCCTTTAATCGTTCCTCCAGTATTAGAGCCTGATAAGCAAGAAAATAATGATGTTTGGTACACCATTGAATCTCAAGAAGGTGAATTCCAATTTTTGCCAGGTAAGAAGACTCATACTTGGGGCTATAATTTCCCAGTTCTTGGTAAGACAATGGTTTTAACTAAGGGTCAACATGTACATGTAACCTTGAAAAACAGCTTACCAGAATTAACTACTTACCACTGGCACGGTATGGAAGTTTCCGGTCCTGGTAACGATGGTGCATGTCACTCACCTGTATACCCAGGCGAAGAAAAGCAAATCGACTTCGTTGTTAACCAACCAGCTGCACTTACTTGGCTTCACGCTCACCCATGTCCATCAACTGCTTCACAAGTTTGGATGGGACTTGCAATGGGTGTTGTTGTTACTGATGCTAATGAAGCACAATTACCAATTCCTAAGACTTATGGTAAAGACGAATTCCCAATTATCTTACAAGATAGAATCTTCCACGAGGATAACCAATTCGACTACAAGGCAGACTACAACTCAATGGGTATCTTTGGTGATACGCCAATTATCAACGGTGTTGTTCGTCCTTACGTTGATGTCACAACTCAAAAAGTTCGTTTAATCTTCTTAGGTGGTTCTAACCGTCGTGAATGGCGTTTACACTTTAGTGACGATTTGGTAATGACTCAAATCGGTGGTGACGATTCATTCTTAGAGCATCCAGTTAAGATGACTAAGGTATTAATCGGACCTGGTGAACGTCAACAAGTAGTTGTTGACTTCAGCAACTACAAAGAAGGCGACGTTGTTAACCTTTACACTGACGACTTCAAGTTAGTTGAATTTAGAATTCATAACTACGAAAAAGATGACAGCGTAATTCCTGACACTTTATTCAAGCCATATGATCCAGTTGTTAACCCTAACTCACCAGTTCCTCATGTTACTATGGATAACCACAACATGATTAACGGTAAGAAGTTTGCTATGCAACGTATCGACTTGAAGCAAGACTTAATGAACGCAGAATACTGGGACGTTACTAACACTAACGACAAGGTTAACGGTATGTTACACCCATTCCATATTCACGGTGCTCACTTCTTAGTCGTTTCACGTAACGGTGAAGAACCATATCCAAACGAAAAGGGTGTTTACAAGGACACTGTTGAAGTTGCCCCTCAAGAAACTGTTCGTTTGAAGGTTTACTTCCAAAACACTGGTGTCTTCATGTACCACTGCCACATCATCGAACACGAAGATGCAGGTATGATGGCTCAAATTCAAATCGTTGATCCAAAAGATCCAGATAAAACATATGAATTGATGGACATGGAAACTTTAACTAAGGCCTTCTCAGAAGAAAAGGGTATTCCTATGGATGAAGTTTACTGCCCAGGCATGGATACTGAAGGTATGGCTGTTAAGGGTGTTGACCACTCATTAGACGCACTTTCAGGTGCTAGCCACAGCCACCATGAAGAGCATCACGAAGAAGCTCCAGTTAGTCATGAAGAACCTAGCCACGAAGACGCTACTTCAGGTGCAAGTCATCACTAATTAATTTAGTTTTGCATAAATCAGCTAAAACCACTCAAGCAATTGAGTGGTTTTTCTTTTCTCCAAAATATAATGGTTAAAATTTCCCTAAATAGCTTGGACTTGTTATGAAATTCAACAAATTTCTTTGCTTTTTTTCTTTATCATGTGGTTAAATAGCCCTATGAGAAAGAAAAGAACACTTACCCAAAAAATTATGTATCTACTTTTGGGTGTAATTTTTTTAGGACTGGTTTTTGCAGTTCTTAACTCAAGAACATTTCAAGATCGCTACGACTGGTTAACCTTGAAGTCAGAACAAAAACTTGATGTACCGCTAGAGAATCAGTACCCTGACCTGCCAAATGGCTGTGAAGTTACTTCGCTATCCATGCTATTGCAATATTATGGCATCAAGGTCAATAAGCTGGATTTATCAGAAAATATCAAACACGTTGCTTCATACACAGATAATGGTCAATATCGTGGCAATCCCCATGTTGGCTTTGTCGGATATATGAGCCAAGCTAACGCTGGCTGGTGCGTTTATAATGAGCCTCTTGAACAGGTTGCACGTAAATACACTAATCGGGTGCAAAACTATACCGGTCACGACTTTATTCAGGTCCTGAAACGTGTTTCTGAGGGCCATCCTGTTTTAATTATCACCACAATCAAGTTTAACCGTGTCAATGACATGCAAACTTGGGACACTGCTCAAGGAAAGGTCCATGTAACCCCTTCTTCACACGCATGTGTAATTACAGGCTTTAATAAGAAAAACGGCACAGTGCTAGTAAACGACCCGTTTGGACATAAAAACAAGGTAGTCTCATGGAAGAACTTGGAAAGTAGTTATATTCAGCAAGGTAAACAGGCTATCTACATTAATTAAAAACGCAGTCCCAGATTATATGGGATTGCGTTTTTGGTATTTTTGATAAACAAAGTTACTAAAAATGTTGCTAAACTAACAATAATGATCTAGCATAGTGTAAGTATAAAAACAAAAGGAGCTGCCCTATCAGCCGACCAAAGTCAATAGAACAGCTCCTTGTTTATTTTATATTAGAGATGATTGAGCCTTTGCTTAATCATTTTTTTATTACAATTAATATTTAAATTGACGGTAGTATCTACGCATATCTAAGTCATGTCCTGAATGAGCTTCTAAGTGTTTTGCAATTCTACCATTTAACATAATAGTTGAAATAATTGGTGAAATAACTGGCTCAAATTCTTTATCAAAGCCATCAATCATATGATCCTTAATATCAAAAATAGTATAGTTATTATTTTCTTTCTTTAGAAATGCTTCAACACGATCATCTAGAGGACGATACTTTCCTACACCTTTAACTAAAAATACTGGAGTATCTTTTTCTACTAGTTCCAAAGTTCCATGGAAAAATTCAGAAGATTCAACAGCCTTTGTCTTCATCCACTGCATTTCTTCAAGGATACACATTGTATAAAGATAAACTTCTCCCCAGAGCTCTCCGCCGCCAATCCATAACTGATAATCAGTATTGTAATATTTAGCAGCGATTTCTTCAGCAGTGTCATCGTAATCTTTTTGGACTTTAATAATTCCCTCGACCATATTTGCTTTAACTTGATCATAAAATCTATCAAAATCAAAATCACCATGATCTGCTAATAAACCATAAAAGACGCCATATATACTTAAGTATTCAAATTCTACTCCTTTAAATACTTGTAGAGGTATTCTCCAATCACAAAGTTTTCCTACAGGTGAATCCTTGCTCATTACCATTGCTGCAATACGAACATTCTTTTTCTTTAGCCACTTTTCAACATTGACAATTTCAACAGTATCACCTGATTTTGAAGCTGTAATAACAATTGATTTGTCGGTCAAATGTGGATTGTCTGTTAACACCAATTCCCCAGCTTGTTCCAAGTAGATAGGTATATTCGTATATTGCTTAGCCAAAGTTACAAAATTCATCATCATTGAGTATGTTCCACCCACACCAACAAAGAAAATGTTATCAAATCCTTGCTTTGTAATTTCGTCGGCTATTTTTTTACCCTCAGCCATAGCATTTACTTGAGCAGTAAGATCTTTTCTATATTCTGTCTCGTCAAACTTTAACATGTTTATCTCCTATATTCTTAATTAACCTTCAAGATACCAAACTGCGCACAAATTATTCCAAAGATGGCAGTTCCAATAATTAACCAAATGACATTAACTTTTTTCTTTAGTAGATAATAGTAAACTCCTGTAAAAGCTAAAGGCAGCATTCCTGGTAATATTCCATCTAGTACATCCTGAATTTTTGTTGCTCCTGCACCAGTACCAATTTTTAAAGTCGTACTTACAACAACTAAGTTGTTAATCATGCCACCGATTACCATGACACCTAAAATACCGGCTGCAAGCATGAACAGTTTCATTTCGCCCGATTTTTGAATTCTATCAATATATGATGCACCTAATTCATAACCTTTAATTGACGTATAGTAGCGCAATATAAATGTTGGAATATTAAAAATAAGGAAAAATAAGATAGGACCTAAAATGTTGCCTTTTATTGCAAGTGATGCACCTATACCTACAGCCAAAACTCTTAATGTGCCCAAAATTATAGAGTCACCTAAACCACTAAGTGGACCCATTAGGGCTGCTTTAACCGCACTAATTGAAGAAGTATCAAAATCTTCACTTTTAGCATTCTCTTCTTCCATTGCTAACGTGACACCACCAATGAAGGGAGTTATGTGTGCCGTACAATTGAAGAACTCTAAATTTCTTTCAAGTGCATCCTTATATTTTTCGGACTGTCCTTTATAAATCTTCTTCAAGCCAGAAGAAATCATAAACTCAAATCCCATATGCATTTGCCGTTCATAGTGCCAAGAAAATTCCATTGGCAATGATCGCCAAAACATTTTTCGTAAATCTTTTTTGTCTAGCATTCTTTTATCAGAAGTCATCGTCCTCACCTCCTTCAGCAGCTACACTAGTATTCTTATTAAGGAATCTAACCATTACTACAACAAAGATTAGTCCAAGAAGTGCAATTCCAATGACTGGTAATTTAAAGTATGCAGAAAGTAAGAAGCCCAAGAAGAAAAATGGTACAACTTCTTTATTCATAATCATTTGTGCCAGCATTGCAAAACCAATACCTGGAAGTAAGCCAGTCGCAATTGTTAATCCATCTATAATTGCCTTTGGTATAGCGTTGATTAGAATTTGAATTCTATTTCCACCAGCTAAATATCCAAAAAATACAATGATAGCTAGCATTAGACACATCAAGAATCCTGCAGCCATATGTATTGTATTAACAGCATGAGCATTACCTTCTTTAGCATACTTATCAGCTAATTTACCCATCATTGGTCTAATTAAGGCAAACATAATATTGTCAAAAATCAGAGCAAGTAATGCAATTGGAAAAGCCATAGCAAATGCTACAGATGGACCTTTACCAGTCTGAATTGCAAATGCTGTTCCCAATACTCCACCAACAATAACATCTGGTGGAATATAGGCGCCGACTGAGTAAGAACCTAAAAACGCAAGTTCAAGGGTAGCTCCAATCGTCACTCCCATTGAAACATTTCCCATAATTAAACCAACAAGTGGTCCCAAAATTATAGGACGCTGAAACTGGTTTGTTCCAGTAGCAAGATCAAGCTTACCGACGAAGGCAACTAAGGCTAAAAGAAAAGCCTTTAAAAACATAATAATTAACCTCCATTAAACTTTAGATAATATTTTTCACATTGACCTTTGAATCACTAGGAACCATTTGAATATTTATATCAACGCCTTCATTCAAAAGATCACGTAGCATATCCCTTTCACTAGATGTAATAGCGATAGTCTTTGAAATGTTACTCTTGTTTGGTCCTGGAAGTGTGCCACCTAAATTAAGCGTTTTAATTTCAGGATAGCCATCAATGATCTTTTTGGCACTTTCAATACTTCCAACAACAATAAAGAGTTTGTATTTATCAGTCACTCCCTTTTTTAAAGATTTAATTGCTTCATCAACATTCTTGATAACCAATTTAACTCCATTAGGTTTTGCCAATTTCATGGCTGATTTTTTTAATTCATTCGATGCTGTTTCATCATCAGCAATTAAAATGCAATCTGCAGACAAAGCTGAAGTCCAAGAAAAGGCAACTTGACCATGCAATAAGCGATGATCTACTCTCATCATTTTTATCATTTTAATTATCCTTTCTTTTAGAAATCATCATCTTTTTGAATACTTGAGTTTATAAGATTATCATCACAGTATTTAATTGAATCCTTTACATCTGAAACAACACTCTTCACAATTTCCTCAACAGATTCATTTTGACGCATATCGACTTTGCTTACTAAGTCTAAAACCAATGCTAAGTTCATTCCTGTTATCAAATAAACGTTGCTACCATTGGTATATTTTAAAAATTCATTATTTACGCTTCCACCAAATAAATCTGTAACAACAATAAGTTCATTACTTTTGTTTTTTTCTATTAAATTATGAGCTGTATCGACTAAATTGAAGTCTTTTTCCACGTATGTATCTATGCTGGTCACATTTTGTGCATCACCATAAATTAATTTCAGTGAACTTAAAACACCAGAGCCTATCTTCCCATGACCAATCAAAACAATTTCTATTTTTTTCGACATGCTCCCTCCAAAATAATTATTAAATGCCAACTATTAACTCAAAGTTAGCATTAGGACCATATATAACTGTCACTTTCTCTAAAAGACCCCCTTTCTCGTCAAGAATTTCACCTTTTATTTTTAAAAGAGGAATATTCTTATCCACTTCTAGCAAATTTGCTTCTTCACTAGTAGATAGAACAGCACTGGAAGTAAGCTGAGCGGTAGTTGGATTAGACTGATATTTTTTCCGTAAAACCTCATACAAAGAATTTTTCTCAAAATCATATGACTCTAATCCTGGATATTTCTCGAGACTAATAATAGTTTCATCAAGCGTTAGCCAATATTTCTTTTCACTAATGCTAATTCCCCTCAGTCTCTGCAAATATAATTCTTTACCATCATTAATAACTTCTTTTTTGATTTCTTTAGTAATTGGTTCACTACCCATCTCATATGCATAATCCGAGAATCCTTTGTAATTAATGATATTAATTACCGGCTTGTTACTTTTTACAAAAGTACCTTTACCCTGAACCCTTTCGATTAACTGCATACTAGTTAGATCTTTTAAAACTTTCTGAATTGTTGATCTAGCAACTTGATAGTGCTTGGCATATTCACTTTCCGACGGAAGCTTTTCACCAATTTTCCTATTAACTAAGATGTCATTTTGAATATCTGACAAAATTTGTGTACGAATGTTACTATGACTTTTCTCTCGGGATAATTCCATCCTGTTCTCCTAACATGATTACTCGACTAATCAAGTTAATAGTAAGCGCTTAACTAAATGCTGTCAAGTACATTTTTAAGCCTATTAGCATAATTAGTTTTAAAATAGTATTACATTAACTATTTTAATATTATTTAAATGATTCTCAATAACTTAGCCTTTAACTGGTTTTAAATAAATTTTTGATAAAACAAAAAGAGCAGATTCAATTAAGAATCTGCTCTTTTTAAATCGAGGCCCATTAAAAAATAGGTGACTACTTCTGTTCACATCAGGTTGGTCAAGCACCAACACTTCCCGTGTCTGCCAATTAAGGCTGGTGTCCTCATCCAAATACGCATCTCGCGTTTTGTCGACTCGTATTAATTATTATACGAATTTTTCTTCTCTTTGTAAAACTTTTTTGCTCTGAAAAAAATCTCGACAAACATATTAGACAGTAACATCCCTAGCGCGATTGAGCCTGTAACAATAATCACTCTTAGTGCTGAATCACTCGCACCATTGATATTTCCAGCTGTTAATTCCCTAACCGCTTGGTAAGCCGGAACACCTGGAACTAATGGAACGATTGCAGGAATATAAAATACAGATGCGGGACACTTTTTTCTTCTAGCAAAAACAATTGCCAGAATTCCGATTGCAAATGATCCCAAAAGGTTTGAAATCAGTCTTCCCATTGATGCTCTCATTGCTAACCAATAAATAATCCAGCTAACTACTCCGCTCACTCCCGCCAAGTTCAGCACCCGATGCGGAACGTTAATGGTCAGTGCAAAACCGACAGAAGCAAGGTAGGCAAACAAGATATTAATAATTAACTCTAACCAAAATGGCATTTTTAAGCTCCCAAAAATTTCAATATAATACCTACTCCACCACCAAGTGCAAAGGCGGTAAGCAAGGCTTCACAAATTTTAACCATTCCGGATAACAGGTCACCCTTAAACAAATCACGTAGCGCGTTTGTTAAGGCCAACCCTGGCACTAGTGGCATCAGTGCTCCCGTTAAAATATTGTCGATAATCATTGCCGGAAAAAGGTGAACTATTCCAACCGCGACTGTCGTCATAATCATCGCCGCGACTAATTCAGCTAAATATTTAACCTTTGTAAATCGTTTAAAGTAATATGCTGAAACAAACCCAATTGCACCAACAACTGCAGCAGCGGGGAAATCAAGCCAATCGTAGTTTTCAATAAACATTACCATTAGTGTCGCACTTAAAACGGCAGCGCCAATTACTTGTATCCACAAAGGAAAAACTGGAAAATCGCCATTAGCAATTTTATAAACTTGTTCTTTTACTTGCGGCAAAGTGATTTTATTTGCGGCAAAATCACGTGATAATGAATTAATGCGGTCAACTAGTTCCAAGTTGATATTCCGCTCATGAACCAAAATGCTTTGGCAATAGTTCCCTCGATCGAGGCTCATAAAAATTCCTGTCGGTACGATAAAGACACGCGGATCAGGTTCGCCAGCGGTTTTAGCGATTCGCACCATTGTGTCCTCAACACGATACATCTCACTACCGCCTTCAATCATTAGCTCGCCAACTGTTAAGCATGTATCTAGTAAATCATGGTAAAAAGAGCTATCTTGCTTGCTAGACATAATTTTTCCTCTAATTATTATTCATTGTCTCAATGTCAATCGTCTTATCAATCCAATTACCTTGGAAAAAATCACGCTCATGACTAACGATAATTACTGCACCCGGAAACTTCACGATTGCATCCCTAAGTGCATCTTTTGAATCACGGTCCAAGTGGTTGGTTGGCTCATCCAAAAATAGTAGGTTAGCCGGTTCAAACTGCATTTTAGCCAACTTAACCTTTTCCTGTTCCCCACCGGATAGCTTTTTCAGCGGACTCATTGCTTGTTGCGCAGTTACACCTAGTCTAGCTAGCGCCCCACGTAATTCCTTTGGCTTGATTCGTTCAAAAATTTCCTGCAGGTATTGTAGCGGTGTCATATTCTTATTTGGCCAAGCTAAATCCTGCTTAAAATATGCAACCTTTGCCGTTTCTGACAGTTTAAATGAACCAGAGATTGGCTCTATTTGACTAAGTAACGTTTTTAATAAAGTCGACTTACCGATTCCATTAAAACCAGTAATTGCGATTTTTTCATTACCACCAACTGAAAAATTAAATGGTTCCTTTACGATTGCCTCGTCGTAACCAATCACTAAGTCTTGGGTTTGTAACAGCAAGTTGGCAGCAGTCGCTACATAAGGAAATTCAAAATGTGGTTTGCGGTTACCCTTAGGCGGATTCAATACGTCCATTTTAGCCAGTTGACGTTCACGTGATTTGGCACTCTTTGAACGGGTACCTGCTTTATTTTTTCGAATATAGGCTTCAGTCTTAGCGATTTTTCGTTGCTGGTTAGTATAGGCCTTTAGGTAAGTTTCACGATTAGCCTCTTTTTGACGCATTGCCTGTTTCAATGTACCTGTGTAGCGAGTAATTGTGCCGAGGTCAATATCAATAATGCAGTTGGCAATTCGACCAAGAAAATCATAATCGTGACTGACAACAATAAATGCTCCGGTAAACTCGTTTAAGTAATCGACTAACCAATCGATGTGTGACACGTCAAGGTAGTTAGTTGGCTCATCCAAAAGAAGAACATCAGGATTTTGCAGTAGCAACTTGGCTAAAATAATTTTCGATCTCTGACCACCTGAAAGCTGACTAACATCATGTTCATAGCCTAATTCTGCTAGTCCTAAGCCGGAAGCAACACGTTCGATTTCGGTATCAATTCCGTAAAAGTTATTTTCTTCTAAGTATGTTTGAATCTTTCCTGCTTTTTCCAGTAACTCATCGTTACCGTCTTCCGCATATTCCTCATACAGCTTATTTAGTTCTTTCTCTTTTTGGTATAGCTTTTCAAAAGCTGTACGTAAAAACTGTCGAATGGTCACACCAGGTGCTAATTTGGCATATTGGTCTAAATAGCCAACTGTCACACGATTTTGCCATTTAATCTGACCCTCATCAGGAAGAATTTCACCAGTCAAAATTTTAATTAAAGTTGATTTGCCAACTCCGTTTTGGCCGGTGACTCCCATGTGGTCTTCTTTATTGAGCACAAAATTGCCATCCTGATACAAAGTCTTATCTTCAAAGCCCTGACCTAAATCTTTAACTGTTAGTAAGCTCATTGTGCATCTCCTTTGGGTTAATCAAATTATATAGTAAAGTAATATTTTTTGCTTGCAGTTTTAATTAATTACATCCGAAATAAAAAGGCGGACGTCTTGCCCACCCTTTTATTTTCATCTTATTCCAAGTGCTTTTCTTTAGTTGTAATTGCTAGGATTTTTAATCATCCCTAATAACAGCTGTCTGTTTTAGACTATTAGCTGCATATAAGCCAAAATTAGTCTTAAGTCAAAATTCTTTTGTCTTATTAATAGTCTGCGTACTGTTTCATAATTATCTATTATTGCTTAAATCAAGTCAAGACTATCCAAAGCACCGTTGCAGTTGGCACAAAGAAAGAATACATTTGATTGGTAAAATTTTGTGTCTTAAAGATGGTCATAAATAAAAGATGTCTGACTTTTCGTCAGACATCTTTTTATTTTTGTTCCTGCTCATACTTTTGCAGAGCATCTAAAACTTTAGGCCAGTAGCGTTTGGGCAAGATTAACTGCAATTTATCATTATAGATAGGGAAATCACTTGCTTTCATTCCTGTTATTTTCGCCAAGTCCTCATCGGACAAATGAAATTCACGTGCAATCCGTTTAATTTCATAGGAAGCATGCCCACGAAACCATGAAAGAGCAAAGAAGAATAATGCGAAAATCCCAGCAACCATGATAGAAACAGGGAGTGTCAAATGGAATGATCGTAGACAAATAAAGAATGCTGCAATAAAGCCAATTAGTGCAGACAATACACCATAAATGATGGGAAAAAGTGCCTTCTTTTGCATTTCGTTCTCCTTTTAGTTTCACTTAAATAACTTACTTCAAAAAATTTACTGCCCTGTAGAATTATCATTGCCTGTACTATTCCCAGTATCAGAAGAGCCATTAGTATTATTGGTACTATCAGTGCTTTCATTAGTAACAACAGAATGGTAAATTTGATAATTAGTAAACGGATTAGGATCCTTCCAATTAATGTGATTGTTTTGCTCATTCAGCTTATTGAGTTTAGTTTCATCATTATCCAAAACTTGTTGTTCTAATCCTAAATTGGCACGCATTTTGTTTGAAGCTTTTTGTAATTCTTCAGTTGATGCAACCTGGATTGAAGAACCATTAATCCATGCATCGTGACCTTGAATATACCCGCTGCTAATATTTTGTGAACATCCCCGGTAAGTTAGTGCCAAAGCCAGCATGTCATTGAAGGTTAAGTTAGTTCGGACATATTTATTAAAAATCTTAACTAGCTTGCGGTAGTTGGCAATTGAATCAACAGAAACAGCCTTGTGTACGACAGCATTAATTACTTGTCGTTGCCTCATTTGGCGGCCGTAGTCTCCTCTAGGATCGTCATGACGCATACGGACATAAGCCACAGCATGACGACCATTCAAATGCTGCTTTCCTTTATGGAAATCACACCAGTCATAAGAGAACTTAAATGGGACATTAACGTCGACACCACCAACAGCATCAACTAGGCTCTTTAAGGCCTTCATGTTGACTTCTACGTAATAGTTAATCGGTACGTTTAACAATGCAGATACGGTATTCATTGACGCTTTACTGCCACCGATACCGTAAGCTGAGTTAACCCTAAACATATTATATTTGTCCCCAGGATCACCCAAAATGTTGGCTAAAGTATCTCGTGGAATCGAGGTCATTGTTGCCTTATTTTTACCTGGATTAGCCGTTGCCAAAATAATTGTATCAGAATTACCCTTGTCATGACGTCCCTCAAGCCCCTGATCAACGCCAAGAATTAGAACTGAAATAGGTTGCCGATTAGCGATTCGAGCAGAGGTAGCGGTGTTACCGTCTTGCCCATCGATGGCACTATGCAAAGCAAAGTACATATGAGCTGCCCAAGCGAGTCCACAACTTAAGCATAAGACAGCTACAATACCGCAAATTCGAGCAATTACATTACCCGTCATTTTTTGTGCTGGTGAAGCAAAAACATGATTGCGGTGAAGATTTAGAGAAGATTGATGTTTACGATAATCTTCTCTACGTTTTGAACTTGGTTCCATACCTTTATTCAATTCCCTTCATAATTATCCAAGTTTATTTGTATCACTTTCAAAGTTGAATTAGAATATTAC
>SKEH01001115.1_pt1 | contig 12638 bp, 7 predicted proteins | sample 4826571 | NCBI WGS metagenome assembly SKEH01 (sample SAMN11008814, study PRJNA524170) | human gut metagenome | biome: Human fecal sample; material: Feces; isolation source: fecal sample from pouch patient p29 | host: Homo sapiens | place: Israel: Tel-Aviv | collected 2016-09-14 | reverse complement strand
GGGCTCTACTACGCTGATTTCATCAGCTTTTACAGCCCTACTCAACTGTGCGGAGGTGGGACGACGAAATCGAATTCTAACGAATTACCGATTTCTGTCCCACTCTCAAGAAATAGAATTCCTAGGAAATCATTGAATTATCAATCACCTTACCAAGTTTTTCTGAGTTACTTGAAAAGTCTAACTTAATTTGACAATTTAGGTTCTTAAACGTCTCTAGTTAATCAACTAAAAATTATAACTAGCTGGGTGTTATCTAATCTCCCCTCATTTTTAAGTTATTATCATTTTTGATATAATGGTAGAGAATGAAAGGAGATTTTATGTCAACTAAAAATTTAACGCCGGTCTTAAAAACCTCTTTTGTGCTACTGGCTATCCTGGTCCTTCTTGGTATTGTTATGCCTGACGGCTACCAAGTTTGGTCAGAACAACTAAGGGAAGTTATTTCAGATAAACTTGGCTGGTTTTACTTATTACTGGTCACGTCAATCGTTCTACTTTGTGGCTTTTTCCTGGTTAGTCCCGTTGGGCAAATCAAACTGGGGGAACCCAATTCGGTGCCTGAACACTCTACTATCTCTTGGATTGCCATGATATTTTCTGCTGGAATGGGAATCGGCCTTGTCTTCTACGGTGCCGCAGAGCCCTTATCCCATTATGCCATTTCAACGGTACGAGCTACCCCAGGGTCGCAGGAAGCCTTAGCCGATGCTTTCCGTTACACTTTCTTTCACTGGGGCATCCATGCCTGGGCAATATATGCTTTAATCGCCCTGGCCCTCGCCTACTTTGGTTTCCGAAAAAAAGAGAAATATCTTTTATCGGTTACCTTAAAGCCCTTGTTTGGTAAAAAAACAAACGGTAGCCTTGGTAAGATCGTAGATACGATTACAGTGGTCGCTACTGTTATCGGGGTGGCAACCACTCTTGGTTTTGGGGCAGCCCAAATCAATGGGGGACTCAACTACCTCTTTGGTATTCCAAACAATGCCCTTGTGCAAGTTATTATCATAATTATCACAACCATCCTCTTTACCATTTCAGCCCTTTCTGGTCTTGGAAAAGGGGTAAAAATCTTATCAAACACCAATCTTATTTTAGCGGTTGGACTACTCGCCATCACCATAATCATCGGTCCCACAGTCCAGATTTTTAATACCTTGACCGATAGTATCGGACTGTATATTTCCAATTTCTTCCGTATGAGTTTCAGTGCTGGTTCCTTTGGTCAATACAATCGTGACTGGATCAATACTTGGACGATTTTCTATTGGGCTTGGTGGATTTCTTGGTCACCATTCGTGGGAGTTTTTATTGCCAGAATTTCTAAAGGACGTAGTATCAGACAATTTCTATCCATCGTCTTATTAGCACCGACTGTATTAAGCTTTTTATGGTTTTCTACCTTTGGAACACTTTCAACGCATGTTCAATCACTTGGAAATGTAGATTTAACACAGTTTCCAAGTGAGCAGACCTTGTTTGCAACCTTCAGTCAACTGCCATTTGGTTTTATTGCCTCCGTTGTTGCCATCATCCTGATCATTACCTTCTTTATCACGTCAGCAGACTCTGCGACCTATGTGCTAGCTATGCTCTCTGATGATGGGAATCTCAAACCAAAGAATAACCTTAAAATCTTCTGGGGCGTACTCCTTGCGACTATTGCCATCGTCTTACTTCTTTCAGGGGGCTTAGTAGCCTTGCAAAATACGCTGATTATCGTAGCCTTTCCATTTTCACTCATCATGGTACTGATTATGGTTTCCCTAGTCATTGAATTGCTACACGAAAAAGACAAGATGGGACTGTCAATCACACCGACACGATACCCTAAAAAAGATCAACCCTTCAAATCTTATGAAGAATAAATAACCCAATTTGTAAAATTAAGCTAGACAGAAAAAGCCATCTATGTTAGGCGGCTCTATAATTTCTGTAGTGGGTAAAACCACTGTAGAGATTATAGAGCTTTTTGAATGCAGACAAAAAGTCCCATAAGAACTATAATGAAAAGCAACCAAACCATCATTAGGAAGAACTTATGAGACTTATTAAGAATACCACAGAATTAATCGGAATTAAAGACCCAAATATCATTATTTCTCTTGTTTTTGAAAAAGATACCTACATTGAGGTTCAAGCAACACTTGATTATACTGCACCATCATGTCCTGACTGCCAAGGAAAAATGATCAAATATGACTTTCAAAAGCCTTCTAAAATTCCTCTCCTTGAACAAGTTGGAACACCTACACTATTACGTCTTAAAAAGCGTCGTTTCCAGTGTAAAAGTTGTAGGAGAGTCACGGTAGCTAAGACATCAATCGTTGAGAAAAACTGCCAAATCTCCAATCTAGTCCGGCAAAAAGTTGCATAGCTCCTTACTGAAAAGGTGTCACTAACAGATATTGCCAGAAGACTTCGTGTGTCGACGTCCACAGCTATAGCTGATAAAAGAAATAGAATTCCTAGGAAATCATTGAATTATCAATCTCCCTACCAAGTTTTTCTGAGTTACTTGAAAAGTCTAACTTAATTTGACAATTTAGGTAACAAAAAATGAACTTAATTCATTACGTTTCTTTAATTGTTATCATTTAATTTATCTAACAGAGCCTCTGCTACTTTTTCTGGAATGCCAAGGGCATGGATATCCTCAACAGTAGCTTTTTGGATAGCTGTCATAGACTTGAAGTATTTGAGGAGTTTTTGTTTGCGTTTAGGTCCTAACCCCTCCACGCCATCAAGTTTAGAACTGAAACTATTCTTACTACGGACTTGACGATGGAAGGTGATGGCAAAGCGGTGTACTTCATCCTGAATACGGTGAAGGAGGAAAAATTCCTCGGATTGACGTGGCAAATCAATGACTCGCAAAGGATCTCCAAAAAGCAATTCATTGGTTTGGTGCTTGTCATTTTTCTGAAGACCTGCAACTGGGATAGATAGATTGAGTTCCTTGCGAAGCACATCCTTGGCCACATTGACCTGACCTTGACCACCATCCATGATAATAAGATCCGGTGGTGTTAGACCATCTCGTTTGACACGACTATAGCGACGACGAATGACCTCACGCATGCTGGCATAATCGTCAGGGCCTTCAACCGTCTTAATCTTGTATTTGCGGTACTCTTTTTTATTGGGTTTGCCATTCTCAAAAACAACCATAGCAGAGACAGGGCTTGTTCCCATGATGTTAGAGTTATCGAAGGACTCGATGCGGACGGGTGTAGGAATCCCCATGAGTTTTCCTAGGTTTTCAATGGCTCCCTGAGTCTTGGCTAAATCTTTTTCAAGAAGATCAAATTTTTGAGTCAGACTGACACGAGCGTTTTTCGTCGCCAGATTAACTAACTGCTTCTTCTCGCCACGCTGAGGCTTAAAGACCTTAACCTCATCACCAACTAGGGCCTCGACAGACTCTTGGTCAATGTCACCTGGAATAAAAATCTCCTTAGGCTTGAGATGACGGCTATCCAGGTAAAACTGCCCCATATAGGTTAGAAAATCTTCTTCGGCATCATTATAATAGGGGAACATATTGACATCACGCTGAATGAGTTTTCCTTGGCGAACAAAGAAAACCTGAACACACATCCAACCCTTGTCCACGTAGTAACCGAAGATATCACGGTCCTGCATGTCTTGACGGATAACCCTCTGCTTGGTTCTAAGGGTCGAAACCGCCTCAATCAAGTCCCGATACTCCGCAGCACGTTCAAACTCCATCTGGTCAGACATGTCCTTCATCTTAGCCTTGAGCTGGTTAACGATTTTATCATCATGACCATTTAGGAAATTCTTGACATCCTCAACCAAACCTTGCCAATAATCTTCGGTAGTATGACAGATAGTGTGGGCATTACATTGTCCAATATGATAGTAAAAACAGACCTTGTTGGCGGGATTTTTACATTTCTTAAAGGGGAAAATACGATCCAAAAGCTTCTTGATTTCATTGGCCGCACCAGAATCGGGATAGGGACCAAAATAGAGACCACCATCCTTCTTAACCTGGCGGGTAATCAAGAGCCTTGGATAGAGCTCCTTAGTAATCTTGATGAATGGATAAGACTTGTCATCCTTGAGGCGGATGTTAAATTTTGGCATATTCTCTTGGATAAGGTTAATTTCCAAAAGCAGGGCCTCGATATTAGACTCGGTTACGATAAATTCAAAGTCTGCGATCTCAGATACCAAGAGCTCCGTCTTAGTATCATGGCTTCCACGAAAATAGCTACGCACACGATTTTTTAGATTTTTAGCCTTACCGACATAAATAATATTGCCGAATTTGTCCTTGTGGAGATAGCACCCCGGATTGTTTGGGAGCAATTCCAGCTTATGTTTAATCAGATCATTCATGCTTTCATTGTAGCAAAAAAAGAGCTGAAAAGCTCTTAATAGTCATGGGTTAATACAATTTTTAAAAAGTGATCTAATTGCTCAAAATCATCAAAATTTCTTGGTAGTTTTTGACTTGATAGGTTGGAACAGCTGGAGTCTCATTAACCAAACCATTTGGATTAAACCAAATGCTGTCAATTCCTGCATTATTACCACCTTGGATATCAGCGGTTAGACTATCACCAATCATGAGGGCCGAATCGGGATGAAAGTCATTTACCTGATCCGCAATTTTTTCAAAAAAGTCCGTAGACGGTTTGTGGGCACCCACTTCATCTGAGATGAAAATATCGTCGAAGAAAGGCAAGATGCTTGAGGCTTGCAGACGACCACGTTGGATGTAGCTAACACCGTTAGTGGCTGCATAAATCTTATGACCGCGGTCTTTAACATTTGATAAGAAAGTGCGGGCCTGAGGCAACTCCTGACCCTGCTTGCTCAAGAAATGTTGGTAACGACCCGCTAAGTGGACGCCATCAACCTCCTGTCCAAAATGCTCAAAAAGACAAGAAAAGCGCGTGCGAAGCAATTCCGGCTTAGTGATTAAACCATGATTGAGATCTTCCCACATGGAACGATTCATGGGAATATAGTGGTCCTTATAAACTTTCAACTCTTGCGAAGCCACCCCAGCCTCCTCTAGAAGGTAGGTCAAAGCCAAATCTTCAGCACGGTCAAAATCAAGGAGGGTGTGGTCAAGGTCGAAAAGTAAATGCGTGTAGGTCATGGTATGTCCTTTCTAACTGGAAATCTTTAGGCACTATTTTACCACAATCTAGCTATATATAAAGAAACACAAAAGGGCGACCCGCAGGCCGCCCTCTCAGATTTATGAAAAATAAGTATTGCTTACTTAATAGATTGCTATTATATCCATTGAACCTTAAAGAAAACTTAAAGTAGCTTATTTTATACTATTCCTATAGATTTTTTCTTAAACAGCGAATCTCTCTAATTCGTGGTATACTGAAAATACAAGATTAATCAAACGAGGCGTGTTATGAAAAATTTAAAATTTCAATCCGTTTTTGACATCATTGGACCTGTCATGGTCGGGCCTTCCTCTAGTCATACTGCAGGAGCTGTTCGTATTGGCAAGATTGTTTCTGCCATCTTTGGTGAGACACCGACTGAGGTAGAATTTCAACTTTTTAATTCCTTTGCCAAGACCTATCGAGGTCACGGGACAGATGTGGCTCTTGTGGCTGGTATTTTAGGTATGGAAACTGACGACCCTGACATCCCACGCGCTCTGGATATCGCATACGAAAAAGGCATTAAGGTCTACTGGAAAATTAACAAGGATAGTAATGCGCCACACCCCAATACGACTCGTATCACCTTAAAAAATGCTACAAAAACCATTTCTGCCACAGGCGTTTCTATCGGTGGAGGAAATATCCAAGTAACTGAACTCAATGGTTTTGCGGTCAATCTCAAGATGAATACACCGACTCTCATCATTGTCCACCAAGACGTTCCAGGAATGATTGCCCTTGTCACAGATATTTTGTCGCGTTATGGCATCAATATCGCCCAAATGACTGTTACTCGGGAAAACGCCGGTGAAAAGGCCATTATGATTATCGAAATTGACTCGCACCAGTGTGATGAGGCCGTCACTGAAATCGCTAGAATTCCTCATCTACATAATGTCAACTTTTTCAGCTAAGAGGGGGATTGCATGTTTTACACTATTGAAGAATTAGTTCAACAAGCTGACCGAGATTACCAAGGTAATATCGCCAAACTCATGATTGCTACAGAGACAGAGCTAACTGGACGGGAACGTCCTGAAATCCTAGCTCTGATGGCTCGAAATCTTGAAGTGATGAAGGAGTCTGTTCAGGCTGGTTTGTCTCCTGAGAAATCACCAACTGGCTTAACCGGGGGAGACGCTGCCAAACTGGATGCCTATATCAAAAATGGAAAGACCTTGGCTGATTCTGCCGTCTTAGGTGCTGCTAGAAATGCCATGGCAGTCAATGAATCTAACGCCAAGATGGGCTTGGTTTGTGCCACACCAACTGCTGGATCAGCTGGTTGTCTACCTGCTGTTCTTACAACTGCTATCGAAAAACTGGGCTTAACCGAATCACAACAATTGGATTTTCTCTTTACTGCTGGTGCATTTGGCTTAGTCATCGCAAATAATGCCTCGATATCTGGTGCCGAGGGAGGCTGCCAAGCTGAAGTCGGTTCCGCCTCTGCTATGGCTGCTGCCGCTATTACAATGGCTGCTGGTGGAACACCTTTCCAAGCCAGCCAGGCCATCTGCTTTGTGCTTAAGAATATGTTGGGACTCATTTGCGACCCTGTAGCCGGATTGGTTGAGGTCCCATGTGTCAAACGTAATGCTATGGGGGCAAGCTTTGCCCTAGTAGCTGCTGACATGGCCTTGGCAGGCATCACATCAGCCATTCCAGTCGACCAGGTCGTTGACGCGATGTATCAGGTAGGTTCAGCCATGCCAACTGCCTTCCGGGAAACTGCTGAAGGTGGCTTAGCTGCAACTCCGAAAGGAAAGGCACTCGCAAAAGAAATTTTTGGATAATTTTTAGTAGAAACAAAAAAACTTAGAAGCTTTCATACTTCTAAGTTTTTTTCTTCTTACATAGCCTTTTCAACGTTTTGATTTTAGCTGAATAGCCATTTTGTTAAAAAGTGCCATGTTTCTTTGGCAATACTTGCAAGGAAGGTTGAGAGACTAAATGCGTTGAATTTTTTGAGGAGATTCTCAACAAGTGGAGCGACAGTCTTAGGTGTTTCCACTGGAGCCTTACTTTCTTCTTGCTTACCCGTATTATCCTGAGATGGATCTGGCACTGTGTTTGTACTATCGTGACCATTATTTTGTCCAGTTGGCTCAGTCTCTGGAGCAACCTCTGGTTGATGCTCAGGCTCAACTGGTTTATTTTCCGGATTTGGCTCTGGACTTGGTTCTGGCTGAGGATCAGGTTTGATTGGTTCGTCAGTAGTGTCACTGCTTGTGTTTGTCATTTTTTCAGTTACGAAGAAGTTTTTGAATTCTACTGCTCCATCCCAAAGACCAACACCTACATGGGCTTGATTGAAGTAATTATCCACAGCATCAAATTGATGATGGAGCACTTCCTTGCCATCGACATAGACTGTCATGGTGTCCTTGCCTTTCACAACCTTGACATGGTGGTACTGGCCGTCATTGATAGCCTTATCCAAATGAGCTTCAGCGATGGTTTCACCACCAAAACGGAAGAGACGAACAGTATCATTGTCAGCAAATTGGACAGAATAGGCACGACCAGGTTCTTCACGTTCCGCAGCTACAAAGAGGTTGACCAAACCATGTTGGTATTTGACATCGATATCATAATCAAATTGCTTGAAGCCATTACTTTCATAGGCCATGAAGAAGTCATTGGCACTAACATTGCTATCGTAAAGGGTATCGTCATCAATATACCAATCACCAGTGACAGCTTTCAAGCCTTTAAGGTTGGTCGCAAAATTGTTGAGCGTAATGTCAATATTAAAGGTCTTGGTCAATGAAGGGTTTTCAACTGAAGTTGCTGTGACAGTGAGATGACCTTTGTGAAGAGCTTTGAGAGAAAGTTTATTGTCATGTTCGGTGTATGACACCAAACTTGGATCACTTACTGTCCATGTCACATCTTGCTCTTCAGAAGCTGGTGCGAGATAAACCTGCAAGTCCTTACTTTGACCAACTTCAAGAGCCAAGTGACCTGCAACTGTGGTGTTCATGGCAACAGCCTTAGTGACTTCCTTCTTGTCAGTCCAAGTACTCTTAATTGGGTAGATAGCAATATTTGCTTTGGCTGGACCACCTTCAACCAAGACGCTCGCTCCAACGGCTCTTGGGCTTGGGAAAATCTGATTGGCACCAGCTACCGTATTGCCCTTAGCAAAGACTTCCACACTCGCACGGTCCACATAAAGATGCAAATCAATAGAACCATCTTCATTGCGAGTCACTTGTTGGCTATTAACCTTAGCAAAGGCATCAGAAAGAATTGTCCCAGATTGGCTACGGTCAATAGACAAAGTTTCCTTGGTTAAATCGTAAACGACCTTTGTAGCTTGACCATCACCGACGCGAAGGTTAAATCCAACTGCAGTCGTGTCCTTACCTGGTACAAAGTGAGAAACCACTTCATAAGTATCACCTGAGAAATCTTTAAGCAGTTCATTGTCAGAAGCTACTCTGACATTTTCAAAATACTGGGCATTATCTGTATCACGAAGGCTTTCATAGGCCTTAACAGGTGTTTGTGTTAAGAGGTAACGGTCGCCTGATTTAACCAAACCAAGGTCAAGGTTAAGGTTAAAGGTACCATTAAATTTTTGACCTACAGTATCTGCAACCAGATTGCAATAATCTTCCCAAGTGTTCATCCAGTTGATTTCAGTCAATTGCGGGATGTTTGGATGGTCAGCTGTCCCAAAATCATGAACATAGTAAGTCATGGCAGCATAGGAATCCTTACCAAAATTCATGATTTCATCATGTTCTTGGTAAACTTCATCAGCTACAAAGGCCCACTTACCATCCACTTGTTTAAAGTCTCCAACCTTGTAAGAACGACCACCACGTGAGAGGACCCACTTGAGTGCCCCATCATTGGCCACAATTGGATAGAGGTCAGGACATTCCGTATGCAAATCCTTATAGGTTGTTTCAACCTGCCAGTTCTTCAAATCTGGTGAGGAATAAATGCGGAGTGGACCACCAGCAAGGACCATAAACCATTGGTTATCCCAGCGAAAGACCTTAGGATCACGGAAATCTTGGTTTTGAAGTGGGTCCTGAGACCAGTCGGCAACCACCTTATCATATTTTTGCCAAGTTCTACCCTCGTCCTCACTATAGGCAATTTCAATCCGTTGCCCATTACCATTTGAAGTGATAATAGCTACCAGACCGCCTTCCGGAGATTTGAAGAGACCTGAGCTATTGGTACTATCAACCACGACAGAGCCTGAGAACATGTGACCTGTTGCATCTGGATAAAAAGCAATTGGCTCTTCATCCCAATGAAGCAAGTCTCGGCTGGTCGCATGAGCCCAGTGCATTGGACCCCATTTGGTATCATCGTAAAATTGATAGAAAAGATGGTAACGTCCTTTGTAGAAGACCAAGCCATTAGGGTCATTAGCCCAGCCATCCTTAACAGAATAATGATACTGATCACGGTAAAGCTCGTTGTAATAGACATCATCGCTCTGTCTTCGGTGGATATTGACACGGTAGGTCAAGGTCACTGGACGACCAAGCGAATCGGTCACACTACTTTCAATAGTAAAGTAATTGGAACCTACAGCCACTGGCAATTGAGAAATATCTGTGTAGACATTTCCTTTGGCATCTTCAACCTTGATGACAGCATTAGGATTGTGCTTAGTAATGTCAAAGCCTACCGTCTCAGCATTATGCCCTACATATTGGATATGAAGTGGTTCTTGGGAGAAGAATTGGGCTTGTTTTTCAACAGAGCCTGTCTTTGAGGTTACCACGAGATTGTCAATCAAAGGAAGACTGGCACCGTCAAGATTGACATAACGGGTGTTTCTGAAAATGACATTGGCATTCCAATTAAGAAGACCAAAATAGCCCTCTGAAATAACCTGTGGTTGACCCTTGTCACTTTTTTGAAGAACAGAGTCACCTGTACTAGCCACAAGTACATCATTGACATAATAAGATAGCCACTGATTAGCCGCAACCACTTTAAGATTGTAGGTTTCATCAGCAGTTGGTGTCACATCTTTTTCATCTACGAGTTGAATATCCTGATTATTGACCCAACGCCAAAACTTAACCTTATGGTTACCAGAGTCCACATTGACCCCATACATATTTTTGTTACTGCTATCATTGTTACCACGGAAAATGAGGGCAGCTGCACCACCAGCTTCCTTGAAGGTCACATCCGTAGAATAAACAAAATTTTTGCCCTCAGATTGAGAATAAAGGAAAGAGTCTCCCTTGTCTTTGGCATCTGAATGAATGCCATCAGCCTGCATTTCCCAGTGACCATTTTGATCTGCGGTCATTCCCTCAAGATTGGTAACTGCTTCATTATTAGGCAAATCCGTTTTATCTTCTGTCACATGAACAGGACTTGTACTATTGGTTTCAACTGGCGTTTCTTGACTGTTCTGATTCAAATCAGCTTCTTTCGTTTGATTAGGCACTTTTTCAGCCTCACTAGCCTGTGTTTGGACTTCTTTTGGCTGATTAGGACTAGGCTGAGTGAGATTCTCTTGAGCTGTTATAGCAGATTCGGAAACAAGAGACGGGCTAGGCTCTATCACTTGGGGGACTTCTTTGGTCGTGCTGGGAGCAACCTCAACTTGTGGAGCAACTTGATGATCAGTCTGAGCTACCACCTCCTGAGGTATTGGGCTCACAGTTGCCTGTTCCACTTGGTCCGCATAGACAGGACCAGCCAGGGCCAAGCCTGCAAAACTTACCAAGGCACAGCCATAGACCCATGTCTTCCCACTTTTACGCATAAACCAATTTTTACAAACAGTATCATTCATGACTCTTCTCCTTCTTTAGAGCAACATTAAATGTTATCTCAGTTTTCATGAAAATTCAAAGTCAATACATTTGCCTTTATTAATAATCCTATCAAAGTTTCCGGAAATATCTTTAGGGTTTACATTAAAACGGTAAACGCTTACTTTTAATATCATTATATCACTATAATCTGAAAATACCATCTTTTTCTGTAATATTTTTCATATAAATGAAAAACTTCCGAATTTGCCATTCGAAAGTCCCTTACTTATGTTTAATCTGAGCCTGTTAGCAGGCTATTTCCAATAATACCAATGGTTACAATAGCAATCCCAAAGAATCCCAAAAGGCTAGGCAAAAGCAGCCAGTAAAATCAAAAGGCTAGCACTCCACATCCAGGACCCACCCGAAAGATTCATATTTCGATTAAAAATGATAAATTGCAAGAATAAGTGCAACATTTAGTCAAACTCATCCTCTAGAGCTTCACAAGCAGTTCTGTAAGCTAAACATTTTCGCGGTCGGTGATTGATATCATATAAGGCTTTGTTCAAAGCCTCCTCAGAGATAGCGGCTAAATCTGTTTTCTTTGGGAAATATTCTCTTAGTAAGCCATTTGCGTTTTCATTGCTTCCTCTCTACCAGGAAGAATAGGCGTCCGCAAAGAAAAAGGGAATTCCTAAGTTCTCCACCAGAGGATAGCAGGCAAACTCTTTTCCCCTGTCTGAAGTGAAGGTTTTAAGAGTCTCTTTTGGAAATAGCCTACAAAGTTGTTCGATAGCTGAAAACATGGCTTTGGCTGTTCTATCTGGTATCTTGAAAGCTAAGTAAAAACGAGTTTTTCGCTCTAGAAAGTTCGCTAAACAGCCCTTACTTTTGCCTCTGGAAGACACCACAGTATCGAGCTCCCAGTGTCCAATATCTAATCTTTTTCTTACATCTTTAGGTCTTTGACTTATTGTTTTCCCTATATTGAATTTACCTCGAGTTTCTCTTGGTTTTAGTGATTTACCCTTCCTGCGAAGCAGGTCAACGGAACAGTGCTCCAAAATACCTTTATATAGCCAAGAGTATATAGTGCTAAATGAAATTATTTGTTTATTAAATTCAAGTTTTAGACGACCTGAAATCTGTTCTGGAGACCAGTGATTATTTAGCTTTTCTTGAACATAGTTTACTAACGAAGCGTTAGCAATTTTTCCATGAGGTTTACATTTAACTCTTCTGTTTTCATATTTATCTTGAGCTACATGAGCTTTGTATCTTCCATTAAGATTGTTTCTTTTAATTTCTCTTGAAATACTTGATTTATTTCTGTTGAGTTCTTTGGCTATTTTAGATAAACTCCATCCTAAATTTAAATATTCTACTATACAACAGCGTTCATTTATAGTAATATGTTTATAGCTCATACAGTCACGTCCTTTAAAGTGGTTTTCTAGTCAATTATTACTTTAACATGAACGTACCCGTATGGGTTATTTTTTTTGCAATTAATTAGTGTTGCACTTGATATTGTAATTTATCAAATATAAAAAACTACCTATAATTCCTATTGGAATCACCTCCTACTTATTCCAATTGAAAAGTGCTTTTGAGCTTATTTCAGTTCTTAATTCATTACTAACTTCAACATTTGATGGTGAAAGTAAATATACTCTTTGTTCAACTTCTTGAAGCTGAGCTCCTAATACAC
>SKEH01001108.1_pt1 | contig 12689 bp, 12 predicted proteins | sample 4826571 | NCBI WGS metagenome assembly SKEH01 (sample SAMN11008814, study PRJNA524170) | human gut metagenome | biome: Human fecal sample; material: Feces; isolation source: fecal sample from pouch patient p29 | host: Homo sapiens | place: Israel: Tel-Aviv | collected 2016-09-14 | reverse complement strand
GTTCCATTCACTTTGACCGTGACGAATTAAAACTAATTTCGACATGAACTGTATCTCCTTTAAAATTCAATGTTTCACTAACTATTTTACACGCTTATGAGAAATTTTCATAGGAATTACGAAAAAAAGCTTTATTAATCCACAATTTTTTAATGTTAAAATAACAATAGATATATTAATTTGGATAGATTGGAAGAATTACCTATGGATAATATCAATTTAGACGGAGGTCATCTCTCACTTGAACAGCTAAATGCAATTTTTAGAACTATTCCACAAGAAATGGACGTTTTAGATGAAAATGACCGCATTGTCTGGTCATCAATGAATAAAAATCGCCTCTTCAAGCGAACAGAAAAAGATATTGGCAAAACTGTTTTTGAGGTGCATCCCGGCCATAGCCAAAGACACGTTAAAGAAGTTTTAAACCAAATGCACGCAGGTAATCGTAAAAATATTTCAATTATGATCACTAAAGATGAACAGCCGATAAATATTTCTTTCTATAGTCTCCACAACGAAGATGGAAAATATATTGGTTGCATCGAAGTAACACAAGCAGTTAAAAATTTGCAAGTCAAGGGTAGTAAGTTACGAAATATTTTAAATGTCCTTAAAAAGCACTAAAGTTAAGCTCTTATAATACTTTTTTCAACAGAAAATAGAGTAAAATAGTATACGATAGATACATTTATTGGGGGAATATTTTTATGAAGAAAAAATTCGGCTTGCTACTTTTATTGGGAGCAATTTTAGTTTCTATAACTACAGCTTGTTCAAAGAATACCAGTAAATCAAAAACTAATCCTGAGCCTTCTGCAAGTTCACTAATTAATGCCAAATTTAATTCTAGCTTAGCCAGCGGTCATTTCACTCAAACAATTAATTCTGATGAAATGAGTCAAAAATCAAAATCGGAAGGTCTTTTTAAAGATAAAGGCGATGTAACGAATCTTACTTACACCTTGACTCAAAAGAAAAAATCACAAACGGAACAAATGTGGTTAACTAAAAAAGACATGTACCTTCTTCTAGAGCAAAACAAAGGGCACTGGATTAAAAATTCGGTTAATGCCGATACTTTTGATCCAGATCAAGTAAAAGAAAGATTTGATCCTGCAACTTTTAAGAAAATCAATAAAGCACTTGCTAAAAAAGCTACTGTTCAAAAGAAAAATGGCAACTATGAAATCAGCTTTAACGGTACTGATTCTAACCTATGGAATGCAGTCAATCCACTTGTCATTGACGCTATGAACACTCCAGGTTCACAAAACATGCAAGTAGCTCGTCTAGTTAAATCAGCTCAAGTACAGAACTTAAAAATTACTTATTTAGTTGATCCTGCAACAAAAAAGATTGAGTCGATGACTTTCAAGGCTCAATACACTGCTGGTGGAAAATATAACTTCACTTGGAACTTAACTTATGATCAACTTGGCCAACATGCCGACTTAGCAGTTCCTGCTGATATTCAGAAGAATGCGATTGACGCTGAAGAGATTAAGAAAGCTCAAGCTGAGCAAAACAATCAATAATCATTTTAGAAAGAAAAACTAATGCAGAAAAATAAAGCAAAAAATAAAAAGATTATTTTTCCTAACAATCAAGGCGGCAAAATTGCCGCTTTAATTTTAGCCATTATTATTTTAGTAGTAATTATTTGGGGTGCCATCTTCGCCTTTGGCAAGCCTAGTCCTAAAGCTGCCTTAACTAAAGCAGCAGATACTGCTATCAAAACAGCTCGTGTTGATGTTAAAACTACCAATTCAAAAGGCAAAATGTACTCAAATTACGTCGTTGGTCCTAATAATACAATTCATATCACAATGAAAAGTATTCCAAAATCAGATACAAATTCCGAGCTCTGGTCTAACGATCACTATGTCTACCATCGTGATAATAATGAAGCGTGGAATTATATTAAGCAAAATGCAATCTTTAATGAAGTTTACTCTGGCTACAAAAAACTCTATACAGCTCATAACTTCAAGCAATTCTCTGATGATGCTTTTAAGCAGTTAAAACTCAAATCTAATGGCTTCAATGGCTATGTAATTGCTTACCATGGCGATGATCAAGATGTCATTAAAAGCATGCAAAAAGCCACTTCAGTAGCTTCCACAAGTGACCCGCAGTCAAGTAATGTAAAAAGAATTGAACTTCGAGTTAAGGTTAACCGCCAAAAAGAACTAACCGATCTCTACTACAAAGTTACTTACTATAGTAAAAAAGAAGGCACCTTATCACTTCATTTATACGATGTTAACCAAGTTAAGAAACTAAAGATTCCAACCTCGGTTACTAAAAATGCAAAAAAACTAAATATTAAATCAAATTAAAGGAGAAACTTATGAAATTAGGTATTATTGGTTCTGGAAAAATTGTCCATGATTTTCTAACAATTGCTGATCAAATTTCCGATCTCGAACTTACAGCTCTTGCAACTACTAAGAGAAGTCATCAGATTGGGCTAGATTTACAAAAAAAATATCAGATTACTAAATTGTACGATAATAATGCTGACTTATTTAATGATCCTGATGTTGATACTGTTTATGTAGCGGTACCAAACAGTTTGCACTTTTCTATTTCAAAAGAAGCCCTTGAAGCAGGTAAAAATGTTATTTGCGAAAAGCCTTTTGTTGCAACTGTTGATGAAGCAAGAGAATTAAAAGTAATTGCTGATCAAAAGAAGCTGATCATCATTGAAGCCATAACTAACATTTATTTGGAAAACTTTAAATTTATCGAAGAAAATCTAGATAAAATTGCTCCAATTCACGTAGTTAACCTTAATTACACTCAATATTCTAGTCGTTATGATGCCTTTCTAGCTGGAGATATTCAACCAGCCTTTGATCCTAAAAAAGACGGTGGCGCTTTGATGGATCTAGGAATTTACAATTTGCATATTATTATCAAGTTATTTGGTAAACCAGAATCTATCAATTATTTCCCTACAATGCAGAAAAATATCGACACCTCAGGCATCCTGCACCTCAGTTATTCTGACAAACAAGCTAGTTCAATCGCCGCTAAAGACAGTTTTTCACCTAATGTCAGCACTATTGAAGGTGAAAAAGGTGCACTTATTATTTATGGTCATCCTAATGAAATACCTAAAGTCGGAATGCAATTAAAAGGACAAGAAGTTAAAGTTATCAACAACAATAAGTATTCTCACCGAATGGTGGCTGAATTTATTGAATTTACTAAAATTATTGGTCAGCATAAGTTCAAAGAAGCTGATCACGCCTTTGTCCATAGTTTAAATACCTTATCTGTTTTACAAGAAGCTAAAAGTCAACGTTAACCAAAAGGACAGGAATTAAAATCCTGCCCTTTTATTTTATTAATTTTTTCTTCCTAGTTCTTCTCGTACTCTTTCTGCATCTTCACCTTTAGCTGTAAAGATCAAATGATCACCAGTTTCAATAATCGTATTACCATGTGGTACTAACCAAGTACCATTTCTCCAAATTCGACTTACCGTCATTTGTTCAATAAAGTCAAGATTCATCAACTTTTGACCAGCATATTTATGATTTCTAACCGTAACTTCAAAAAGACCATTCTTAGTATCAGTTAGAATTCTTAGAATAGATGGCGATTCAATCAAAGCACGTAAAACTGAAGTTTGAACATTAAAGAGATTATAGATTTCAATCTTTTCATTGGTTAAGTTCTTAATTGTTTCTGGTTTTGGTCGCTCTTGACTTGCAATTACTCTTTGAACGCCATGTTCTTTAGCCATTCGAGCAATTTTACGGTTCAATTCATCTTCAATAAATCCAGCGACCAAAATATCACAGTTAAAGACGCCGGCTTTTTCTAAACAAGTTTCTTCAAGACTTGAAATCAACTTTAAATTAGCGACCTTACTCTTATAAGTATCATAATTTTCTTGCTTATGAGTTACTAAAAGAACGTCGTACCAGTTATCATGTAATTCCTGCGCAACCGGTACAGTCATCACATTTGTTCCCATAATAACAACTCTTTGCTTAATCTTATCTTCTTTAGTCAGCTTAAAGATTGAGTTAAACAAAATTGGTCCTAAAATACATACCACAACGGCTGCTAAAATAAAGGCATCTGATTGAGTTTCTGTAATTGCATTTAACTTACGAGCAACTTCTAAAGTTGGAAGCACGATCGTAATCGTAGTCATAATTAAAAATGTTCCTGCAATACTATTACGCTTATTAAAGCTACGAACATAAACTAAAAAGATTGGCAGCTTTGATAAAAGCAGGAATAAAACCAAAACTGGAATTAACATTAAGGCATTCGGATTAGTGATTAAAGTCTTAAGATCTAGCTTAACACCAGTTGTAATAAAGAAAATTGGAATAAAAAAGCCATAACCAATAGAAGTTAATTTATCCATCGTTGCTTCGCTTGGTTCAAGTAATTTCATAACCATTCCGGCTAAGAAGGCTCCAAGAATATTTTCAGCACCTACTCGTTCGGCAACTGTCACTAAAGTGAAAATTAAGAAAAAGGCTAGTCTAATATCCAATTGCGTAGTAGATTTAGATATTCGGTTAAACCACTGATATGGCTGTTTAAATCTTTTTAGTAGAAGAATTGCCACTAGGAATAATAAAATGATTAACCATAATTTTCCTGCATTACCACCATTAATCGAAGCATAGATAGTTAAAAGCAGTAATGGTATTACTTCTCCTAAAACTGCTGTTAGTAAAATTGTTTGTCCAATTGGACGAGATAAGATTTCTTTTTCTTTTAAGGTTGCAATAACCACTCCTAAAGCTACAGTCATAAAGATGATCATTGCTAGCATTACATCGCTAAAGAGTCCGATTAATTTTAATGCCTCAGCTAAAATAAGTGCCATAGCTGTAATCATTGCGAAAGAAAAAACTGCTATCCGAGCTGGATTAATGCTACTTTGCTTAGTATCAGGTAAATCTTTTTTCTTGAATAAGTCAAAATTGATTTCCATTCCAGATAGAAACATCAGTAATATCACGCCTAAATTCGATAGAAGTGATACGCTACTGGTAATTTTAATTGTATTTAATAAGCTCTTACCTAAAATTATTCCAGTTACAATTTCAGCAACGGCAGTTGGAATAGCATTGATCTTGAACCGTGCCATAATAATTGGAATAACTAGAGCAGCTAGACTAACAATAAATAGAGATAAGTCCACTTTTCTTCTCCCTTATTATAAAATTACTGTCATTATACTAAAAAAAGCATCAAAAAATAAGTCGGCCCTAAAAAGCCAACTTATTTTCTTTATTCTGCTTCTTCAAAGGCAATACGTCTTGCAATTACCTGCTTTTGAAGTGCTGGTGTAGTTCTAAAATCAGTAAGCCAGTCGCTTCGAGCTGTGTCGCTTCCTGCCGCAATTGCATCTGACAAATTTTTAACTGGCATGTATCCTTTTAGCATCCCAGCAAGGAAAGTACCAAGGAGTGCATCCCCACTACCCGTACTATCAACTACTTCTTCAATTTCAGGTGCATGTGCCATTAAAGCATCCATCATATTAACAATTGCAGCTCCGTTAGCGCCTAAAGACAACAATACATGTTGTGCACCTTTAACCACTAGGTTGTGAGCCATATTAATTAATTCTTCTGTTGTTACTTCTTGATTATCTTTTTCAAACCAATGCTTTAATTCAGTTTCATTTGGCTTAATTAATAGTGGGTTCATTGGTAAGATATCGAGTACATTTTCATAAGGCACATCAACAACTAAACCTGCTGCTCGCTTATCAGCGACTCTAGCAAGATCAGTTAAATAGACTGGATCGATACCTTTAGCAAAACTACCAGCAATTACTAAGATATCGCCAGCCTTTAAAACTTTAAGATAATCTAACAATTTTTGCTGATTCTTAGCGGTAATTTTAATTCCACGTTTCTGCTCAATAAATTGATTTTCTATTTCTGCTTTATCAAGTTCTTCTGCAACCTGTTCTACATTTTTATGATTCACAATACCAGTTGCAATCGATTCAATACCTAATTTCTTTAAAACAAGTGAAATATTAATTCCCTTACCTACTACACTTTCGCTAGGATCTAAAGTTACTGTATAAATCAAAACTATGTCCTCCATACTTTTTTCATAATTTATTATAAGACAAAAAAGACATGATTCCTATTCGGATCATGTCTTTTCAAGTTATTCATTTATTTTTGAAAACTATCTGTAAGTTCCCCATGCTTGGTTGTTTAAACGACCTACTAAATAGCCGTATTGACCGTTGGCACGTGGTTGTCTTAACCATACATATTTACCAGCACGGTAGTAAGCATCATACTTAATTTCAGTGTTGATTGGTAAAGTTTCAATAATTGGACTCTTGGTACTTGCACCTGTTCTCAAATTGATTGCGCCACCGGTAATGAAAGTACCGTTTTGCTTAGTCCAAGTAGCATTATTGTTAGTTGTAGCTACTACTTTTTGAGTATTTTGGTGAACAACAGGAGTTGTAGCCTTAGCAGAACCTGCTTTGAAAGTACCCCATGCATTGCCGTTGTTACGTCCTACTAAGTAACCGTATTGACCGTTAGCACGTGGTTGTCTCAACCATGTGTATTGACCAGTAGTACGGTAAGCATCGTACTTAATTTCAGTGTTTGTTGGAAGTAATGCAATTACCTTGCTGTTAGTGCTTGCACCTGTTCTTAAGTTAATTGCGCCGCCTGTGATAAATACACCGTTTTGCTTAGTCCAGTCACTATTGTTAGTTGCTGGTTTTTGAGCTGGCTTATTATTAGTTGCTGGTTTAGTTGCAACAGCAGAGCCTGCTTTGAAAGTGCCCCATGCACGACCATTATCACGTCCTACTAAATAACCGTATTGACCATTTGCACGTGGTTGTCTCAACCATGTATATTGGCCTTCAGTACGGTAAGCATCGTATTTAATTTCAGTATTGGTTGGTAATAATGCAATTACCTTACTATTAGTGCTTGCACCTGTTCTTAAGTTAATTGCGCCACCGGTAATAAATACACCGTTTTGCTTAGTCCAGTTATTGTTTACATTATTGTTTGTATTTACGTGTACTGGTTGACTTGGCTTGTTAGCTGGCTTAACAGTGTTAGTAGTTGGTTTAGTTACATGGTTAGTAACTGGAGCAACTTTAAAAGTACCCCAATCTTGACCATTTGCGCGTCCCACTAAGTAGCCATATTGGTTGTTAGCACGTGGCTGTCTTAACCATGTGTAGTTACCCCTAGTGCTATAAGCATCGTATTTAACTTCACTGTTTGCTGGAAGTTGAGCAATGATACTACTATTAGTACTTGCACCTGTTCTCAAGTTAATTGCACCACCAGTAGTGAAAGTACCTTCTTGTTTAACCCAGTTAGTATTAACTGCCTTGTTAGAAGTATTAACAAATGGATTCGAAGGGGCTTGACTACTGCTTTGGCCATTAGTATGAACGTTCAAAGTGTTGGTGTTAGCTTGGCTAGCGTTGTTACTCTTATTTGAAAGAGGGAGTACGTTAACATTTCCGTCAACGTTTTGACCACGCCAATTTTGAGTATACTGCCAAATAGCAACATTATTCATTGATGGGAAGTAGTTATAGTCAGGTTGATCTTGACGACCCATAGTTTTATAAGAAGCTACCCATAATGAATTTGGATACTTTTGAGTAACCTTGTTAGTATCAACCTTAGCCTTTAATAACCATTCACTTGAATAAAGCATTGGGTTATAGCCACCATTGTGAACAGTATCCATAAAGCTAGTAATTGCGTTAGCACTTGCTTCACGACCACCGTTAGTGTTGTTATGTGCATCTTGTTCCCAGTCAGCTGCTAAATATGAACCTTGTGGCAAACCAGCTTGTTGAGCTGAATTAACAGCATAATTACCTTCTTGAACAGCTCTGTTGCTATCAGCACCAAAGTGAGCATAGTGGTAACCCATTGGCATCATATTGTTTTGTTCAGCATTATTAATTTGACCTTGAGCATGTGGGTTTTGGTAGTTTGTACTTTCAGATACTTTAACTACAGCAAATTTAGCACCTGACTTAGCTTGTTGAGTCAAATTAGTACCTTGCCAGCTTGAAACATCCACACCTGCAGATTTTGCAGGTACATTATCAGTTGCGGCCTGTACTACTTGATGGGTCTTAGTAATACCCATTGGATCAGCAATTGCCAAAGCTGTCATAGCACTAGCACAAGCCAATGCACTAATAAATTTTTTATTTGTTGAACGCATTAAAAACTTCTCCTCCAAAAAATTTTAATGAATTAAATTCTATCCCAATTTATACATTAACGAACTAGTACAGACTTGGCAGATACCCATTGATTTCCGCCAAGGTCATACCAAGTTTGTCCTTGAACGTTTGCTACACGGAAGTATCTCCAGCTTGAGCCGTCTTTCAAGAACTTACCAGCAATTTGATCTTGACCTGGAACACGCCATACTGGTACACCATAGTCTGGCTTAGAATTAATAGTTAATACACCAGATTTTGCAGTAATTTGTGCTTCTTGAGTAGTATATTTTGCCATAATCCATTTACCATTACTAATTTCGTAATATAAGTTGCCATTGTAGTACTTAGAAGCAATAACAACAAATTCTGAGCCAGCTTCAACTTGTTGGTCTAATTTTTGACCATCTGGTGCTGATAAAACATCAACAGTCTTAGTAACCTTAATTAAAACAGTAGATGCAACCTTAGGAGCAGTATTAGTACTAATCCATTGAGTACCATAGTTATTGTTTGCAGCAGTAGTTACTGCACTTTGGTAACTTTGAACAGGCTTTACAACAGTTTTAGCACTAGTAGTTACTGGAGTTGTCTTAATTTCCTTAACTTCAACCTTGTTAGGTTTAACTACTGGAGCTTCGGTGGTCTTTGCAGCTTCTTTAGTTACAGTAACTGGAGCAGTCTTAACAACTGGAGTTGATTCCTTCTTTACAGATTCAACTGGTTTAACTGCTGGAGTTTCAACTTTTTTAACTGTATCAGTAGTTTTAACTACTGGAGTTGCAGTCTTAACTTCTTTGTTTTCAGTTTTAGTAGTTTCAGTTTTTACTGGAGTTGTCTTAGCTGGTTCAGCTTTCACAACGTTCTTCTTAACTTCAACCTTCTTAGGTGCAACAGCTAATGAAACAGCTAATTGCTTTACAGGTTGTGCTGCTTTATTTTCAGTTTTAACGTTTAAAGTGGTAGCTTGAACTGGAGTTTTAACTTCAGCGGCACTCTTTACTTTTACAGTTGCAGTTTTTACTGGAGCTGCAGGTGCTTGACTCTTAACTTGTTGAGTTTGTGCTACTGGCGTCTTAACTGCTTGACTTGCTTGATTATTAGTATTAGCGGCAGTATTTTGCTTAGTAGTTGTATTAGTAGTAATTGGACTAAATGCAAGTGCGTTAATCCAGCCAGTACCAATATATGCACGCTTAACACCATTGTTATAAGTGATGTACTTAGTAACATTTACGTTTTGACCAGTTCTTGCAGTACCAACTTGAGTACCAACGCTAGCATCAACTGGGGCACTCATAATTGGTGTGGTTTGTGCAACTGTACGATTTTCGTTAACAACTTGGGTAACGGGATCGTACTTATCAAATCCATTAGCTGCAATAACACTATTAAGTGTCTGAGCATAGTTTGGCGCAGTTGCATACTTACCTTGTAAACCATTTTGAGTTGCTTGAGCGTAGTTCTTTGAATTTTCTACCCACGTACCAGAGTAATAGTTACCCATTTGGTTACGTAATAAAGAGCCATTATCTTCAAATGATTCAGTATATGATGGATACTTCCTAAATCCAGCGTTAGTAGTGTAATAACCATTGCTGCCGTACTCACCAGTATTCATATTTACTGATTGCCCATTGTAAGAGCCCTTAATACCGAATAAGTTATTATTAGGCGATTGTGCCAAACCTGATTGACCCCAAGCTGATTCGACCGCTGCTTGAGCAAGCATAACTGAAGTATAAGTACCATACTTAGATGATGCAGTTGTAGCAGCTGGAATAGCTTTGTTTAAAAATTCTTGTTGATATGTTGCAGCTTGAACAGTACCTTCACCAGTTTTTAATGGATTTTCTGGTTTAAGGTTGTTGGTAACTGATATACCGGCAGTTGTGATAAGTGCCGCGGTAGCAATACCAGTGAATGTTCTTTTTTTCATTGCTTAAGCTCCCTCCAATTTACATACACTCTTTATTGTAGTGTGGCAAGTTGTCAGATACAACCGAACAGACATTCTGAAATAAAAAAGTAACATAAATTACATACTTTCGTCTCAAAATAAAAAAGGTAATGCCGAAACATTACCCTTTCAAGAGTTTATTTAATAACTTAATTAAGGTCCTGAGCTCGCAAAATATTGCTTTAATTCTTTTCACTATCATCAAACACAGAAGTAACTGTACGTTCAACATATTGAGCAGATAAAGGAGCCTGATATTGATCAACTTCTTCCTTTACAAAAAGATTAGCTTCACACATTTCATTCATAGCGGCTTTAACTTCTTCTTCAGTCAAGTTTTCTGCCGCATCAGGTAAGGATAAATTTACTTTTTTATTTTTAGCGTTCTTAAATGTAAGTCTTAAAGTTTTAGTAATAGTCATTTTATTTTCTCCTTAGTTAAAAATTTCCTATATAAATAGTTTGTTAATGTTTTTGATTAAGCTTGAATGTCTGAGTATGAGATTAATCTTGCGTTTTTAACCCCATCATCTTTTTGCAACTTAGACAAAGCCTTGCCAACTTTCATTACGTCTTCAGCACTGGCTGCTTTCTTTACATTCTTTAAAATTCTATTTTTCTTACCATTAGTATATTTTTCACCCGCAAAAGTAAATTGAACTGATTGATCTTTTAAAATAAATTCCATTTTTATACTCCTCGTAGTCAAATTAACAATTAAATAATTTTGTAAGTCGTCACCGATGAATTGCCTTACACTATTACTAACGATTTATCTAAAAGATTTGTGCCAACTTTTCAGTAAATTTTTCATGAGCGAAATTTGGTATAATTTAAGTAAGATAAATTCATTTTTATAGGAGGAAAAAATGATGAAACGATCAAAACTCGGAGTTGCCATTACGGCATTCTTCATTACCTTTTTAGCAGTTGGATGTTCAAACACATCATCAAATAATTCATCTAATAATAGTTCAGATAAGTACACTACCTACATGAACCAAGGAAAAGATGCTGCTTCTAGTCAAAAATACGAAACAGCTGAAGAAAAATTTGAAGATGCTCATGATGTTAAAGCTACTTCTGAATCAAAAGCTTACGCAGATCAAGCTGGCGATATGAAGAATGCTAAGGAAGAAATTAGAGAATATGAATTTAAAGATGCTTTAGGTGAGTTAGACAAGGCTGCTAACAAAACTAACGGCTACTCTGTAATGACTAAGCAAGCTTCTAAGCTATATAAGACCATTGATAAGGTTCAAGACCACATCACTCATGACATTAATCCTTTATACAAGCAAGCCAAATTAAGCTACCGTGATAGCGACTATCAAGCAGCTGTTGAATCTTGCGATCAAATTCTAGATTTACCTTATATTAATGGTAAGTACTACAAGAAAGTAAAGAAGAACGTAAAACACTTACGCAAGGTTGCTAATGCTAAGTTAAATGGCGAAGACGTTAACGATGATATCGATACAGAGAACTTAGATGCTAATGACGACGATGAAGCAACTACTTCACACAAGCAATCTACTAGTTCAAAATCTAGCTCATCTAATAGCAACACTACTTCTAACTCTAACCAAAACAGTTCAAATAGTACCAATACTCAAAATAGTAACGAGGTAAGCAAACAATCGTCTCACACAAATGCCTCAAGCAATAATGCAGCTAACAGCAACTCAAACACTAATTCTTCATCAAACTCAGACAATAGCGGTATGATGATTAATGGTCAAACAGTTACTGGCAGAGTAATTGCCCAAACTCGTAATCAATTAAGCTCAATCGGCGTTGATACTAGTTCTTGGTCTGATCAAGAAGTAGTTAACTTCATGAGATCAGCTGCTAACAACGGACACACTACAATCGATTCATACACTAAACAAGATGTAGAAAACTTTAAATAAACCTTACAAAATTTGCTTTTGATTGTAATTCAATGTAAGATTATATTGAATTTTTGTACAGCTAGACAGTAAAGGAGCTCTTAACTTTGACTGAAGACAAGAAGAACACCGAAGAAACTCAAGAAAAAGAAGAATTTGAAGTAGTTATGCCAGAAGCAAATCGTGTAGAAATGCCAGCTACTGAATTTAAAGAACAACCGGATTACTTAAAGACATTTGCTAACTTCTACATTTCAAAATTTGACGAAAGCGATCTTGAAATCATGGATGTTTACGATGGCAACCACGATGTAATCGAAATTAATACTTACTTAACTAACAACATGGCTTTCAGCCGTCAAAACTTAGTTAAGCACGTACTAAATATTCATGCGGAACGTTTTATGGATATGCTTAACAACATCCAAAAGCAAACTGGCGTAGATCCACAAAACATGAAAACTTACGAAGATTGGGAAAAATGGTACACTGATCGTCGTAACGAAATCAAGCAAACTCTTTCATAAAAAAATCACAATTTATTAGTTGCATATTGGGTTTCAAAGGAACAAAATAGTGCTAACGAAAATAAAAAGAATGTATT
>SKEH01001102.1_pt1 | contig 12737 bp, 7 predicted proteins | sample 4826571 | NCBI WGS metagenome assembly SKEH01 (sample SAMN11008814, study PRJNA524170) | human gut metagenome | biome: Human fecal sample; material: Feces; isolation source: fecal sample from pouch patient p29 | host: Homo sapiens | place: Israel: Tel-Aviv | collected 2016-09-14 | reverse complement strand
ATACTAGGCATTCCGTCCACAAAATATAGGCAAATCGAGAAAGAAGCGACTGACGAACGATTACAGACTATTTATAAGGCTCTTAAGAACTGGCATATAGAATATATTACCTATCTTGATGTCCTATTTCCTGGGCATTTGCAAGAGATATATAATCCGCCAGCTGTCATTTTTGTAAGAGGAAATGTATCGCTGTTAGACGATGAAACAATGAAAATCGCCATGGTAGGGGCCCGAAAATGTTCCGATTATGGACGCAATGTGGCACTTCGGATAGGCAAGGAGCTAGCTGCGTATAATGTAGCTATCGTCAGTGGTGGTGCAAGGGGAATAGATAGTCATAGCCATGAAGGTGCTTTAGCGGCAAAGGGACAAGTGATCGTTGTTATGGGGTGCGGTTTAGATATTGTATATCCACCGGAGAATAAACGGTTGTTTGACGCTGTTCTTAAGAACAATGGACTATTACTGTCAGAGTATCCTCCCGGTACGCCGCCGTCAGGTGTCCATTTTCCCGCAAGAAATCGCATCATTAGTGGGCTTTCACAAATCATTATCGTAGTCGAAGCCAAAGCGAGCAGTGGATCTTTGATAACGGCTGATATGGCCGCCAATGAAGGGCGTGAAATCTATGTGGTACCTGGTAGTATTTTGAGCAATGTAGCGGAGGGCAATCATTGGCTCATGCGCCAAGGGGCTAATATATTAACGAAAGCACAAGATATAATCGAGGATTATGAGTTAAAGCCCCGTGTAGTTGATACGCAAGGGTCCGATGTGTTAAGCTTTAAGGTGGAATGGGAGGTCGTGTTGAGTACAATTCCTACCGATCAATGTATTAGTGTAGGCGATTTAATCAAGAAAACACATATTCCATTACAACGATTACAAAGTATTTTATTAGACCTTGAAATGAAACATATGATTGAGAAGGTTCATTCTAAGGGCTATATTAACATAATCGGGAGTGATGTACTTGTCCATTAAACGATCTATCGTTATTGGGGAACCGAAAGAACCAAAACAAGAAACAAAAAAGAAAAAGACTACGATTAATAAAAAGGTAGCAAAAGAAGCGTTGACACCAGTTGGTATTGTACGCGACAAATCGATTGTTGCAACATCGATGCCACCAGAGCAACGAAAACCTCGCGTATATAATCCGGATGGTAAAATCCTTGTCATCGTGGAATCACCGGCTAAATCTAAGACTATCGAGAAATTTTTAGGCCCTAATTATATTGTGAAAGCCAGTATGGGCCATCTTCGGGATTTGCCTAAATCTCAAATGGGTATCGACATTGATCATGACTTTACCCCACGATATAGTAATCTGGTAGCACGTAAAAAGGTGATTGATGATTTGGTGGCCCATGCCGATGAAAGTAGCGCCGTATTGCTCGCAACTGACCCGGACCGCGAGGGGGAAGCTATTTCCTGGCATTTAGCGTACATTCTAAACGTAGATATCACATCTAATTGTCGTATTACTTTTAATGAAATTACGAAAACTGCTGTTGCAGAGGCCTTAGAGCATCCACGTACTGTGGATATGAACATGGTTGACGCACAGCAAGCACGTCGTGTACTAGACCGCATTGTAGGATATAAATTAAGCCCTCTATTATGGAAAAAGGTTTGCAAAGGTTTGAGCGCTGGTCGTGTTCAATCCGTAGCTGTACGTCTCATTTGTGAACGAGAACGTGAAATACAAGCTTTTGTACCTCAAGAATATTGGTCTATTGAAGGACAATTTAAGACGAAAACTAATGAAGAGTTTGCCGCTGAACTAACTCATGTAAAGGGCGACAAACTAGATATTACATGTGAAGCAGATGCAGTAGCAATCCAAAAGGCTATTGCGGACCATACGGCTACTGTTACATCTGTTAAGAAAAGTAAACGAAGCCGTAAACCAGCTCCGCCTTTCACCACATCTACATTACAACAAGATGGTGTTCGTAAGCTTAATTTTGGGGCTAAACGGACCATGATGATTGCGCAACATTTATATGAAGGTTTGGAAATCGGTTCTTATGGTCACGTAGGTTTAATTACCTATATGCGTACAGACTCTACACGTATATCCAAAGATATGCAAGAACAGGCAAGAGTCTATATTAAGAGAACCTATGGCGATGACTACTGCCCTGCTAAACCGAATGTATATGGTAAGAAGGAATCCGCTCAAGATGCGCATGAAGCCATTCGTCCTACATCTCTTGAATTGACACCTAAAATGGTAGAACCATTTGTAAATCGCGATGAACTAAAGTTATATACACTGATTTGGAATCGTTTTATGGCTAGCCAAATGGCATCACAACAAAATGAGTCCACTACCATTGACCTAGATATTGATGATACTTATACCTTTAAGGCAACTGGTTCTCGCGTGTTATTCCCTGGATTTAGTGCAGTCTATGAAGATAGTAAGAAAGAAGATACGCCACAATTACCAGCGTTGAAGAAATCTGATGTGGTGGAAACTGTACTTATCGACCCAGAACAACATTTTACGCAACCGCCTGCTAGATATTCTGAAGCAAGCCTTATCAAAACATTGGAAGAATTAGGCATTGGCCGCCCAAGTACCTATGCGCCAATTATAGATACTATCGTTAGCCGTAACTATGTAGAAACAAATAATAAACAATTCATACCTACAGAACTCGGCTTTGTAGTAGTAGACTTTTTAGTGGACTATTTTGAAAAAATCATCAACACTGGGTTTACTGCAGAGCTTGAAGAGGAGCTCGATGCCATCGCTAATGGTAAGGATACGTATGTGAAGGTATTGACTGATTTTTACAATATATTTAAGCAAGAATTGGATGATGCTAGCGATGTAGACAAAATTCAAATCGCATCCATGGAAAGTGATGAAACCTGTGAGCTTTGTGGTCATCCTATGGTCTATAAATTCGGTCGCTATGGTAAATTCTTAGCATGTTCTAACTTCCCAGAATGCAAGAACACTAAACCGATTACGGTTGGTACCGGTGTTGCTTGTCCTAAATGCGGTGAAGGAGAAATCGTAGAACGGAAATCTAAGCGTGGTCGTATCTTCTATGGTTGTAATCGTTATCCACAATGCGATTTTACGTTATGGGATAAGCCTACTCATGAGTTCTGCGATACATGTGGTAGCATTATCGTTGAAAAATCATATAAAAATGGTACGACGAAGAAATTCTGCTCCAATGAAACATGTCCAACTAGACCACCTAAGAAAACGAGAAAGAAAAAGTCTGATGAGTCAGTAAAGAAAGAAGAGGATACAAAGAGTGAGTGAACATAAAGTTACTGTTATAGGGGCTGGCTTAGCCGGTTCTGAAGCAGCCTGGCAACTTGCCAATCGTGGTGTTGCTGTCGATTTATATGAAATGCGTCCTGTAAAGAGTTCTCCAGCCCATCAAACGGATCAATTTGCTGAACTAGTTTGTAGCAATTCTTTGCGCGCTGGTAATATAGAGAATGCTGTTGGTCTACTAAAGGAAGAAATGCGTCGATTAGGCTCGTTAATTATGGAATGTGCAGATGCAACAGCTGTACCTGCTGGTGGTGCCTTAGCGGTTGACCGTCATCTCTTCAGTGCTATGGTAACTGATAAGATAAAAAGTCACCCTAATATTACAGTGCATCATGAAGAGGTGACATCTATCCCTACAGAAGGAACCGTTATCTTTGCTTCTGGTCCATTAACATCTGAAACACTAGGCGATGCCATTAGAGAATTAACCGGTAATACGGGTTTTTATTTCTATGATGCAGCGGCCCCTATTGTGACCGCAGAGTCTCTTAACTATGATAAGGTGTTTGCTGCGTCTCGCTACGATAAAGGCGATGCTGACTATCTTAATTGCCCTATGAATGAAGAAGAGTATAAACACTTCTGGCACGAATTGACCCATGCTGAGGCCGTACAGCCTAAGGATTTTGAAAAGGAAATCTATTTTGAAGGTTGTATGCCTGTGGAAATCATGGCATCTCGTGGAGAGGATACATTGCGTTATGGTCCATTGAAACCAGTAGGCTTAGTGGATAAGCGTACCAATGAAGAATCCTATGCGGTTGTGCAATTGCGTAAAGAAAACAAAGAGGGCACTATGTTTAACCTCGTAGGGTTCCAAACTCATTTAAAATGGGGCGAACAAAAACGTGTGTTTGGTTTAATTCCTGGCCTTGAAAATGCAGAATTTATTCGGTATGGTGTGATGCATCGTAATACGTATATCAATTCTCCAGAATTGCTCAATCATGCATTCCAATTACAGTCTGATCATCGATTATTCTTTGCTGGTCAAATGACAGGTGTAGAAGGGTATCTTGAATCAGCCGCATCAGGGCTTATGGTAGGGTTACAGGTAAAACGATATCTTGATGATAATGCATTTATCAACTTCCCTAAAACGACGGCTATCGGATCATTGAGCCACTATATATCTTCCTATGAAGGATCTAATTTCCAGCCTATGAATGTTAATTTTGGCATTATGGAATCATGGCCTCAACGGATTCGTAAGAAAAAAGAAAAAAACGCTCTCATTGCCAATCGTGCATTAGAAGAACTTGACGCATTAAAGGCACAAGAACAACTGTAAATGATGCTTGTTGCTCATGGTCTATCGTTAGAATAATTGAATAGATATAAAAAATCCTTCATTCATGGATGTTGCGTATCCGTGAATGAAGGATTTTGTTATTTACGTTTCTTTTGTTTTTGTGGTGCTTCTGGTACTGTTTCCGCTACGGCTTGTTGCTTTTTATCTAGATAACCGAAGTAGATAAATAAACAGATACCTACAATCATAACAATGAGGCTCGTCATCTGTGCTGATTTAAGTCCCATCGTGAGGTTTACATAATCGCCGCGTAAGAATTCTAAGCAGAATCGCGCTGCGGAATACAGGATAGCGTATAAAACGAACACTTGTCCTTTAGCATGTTTGAATGAGCTAAAGAGTAGTAAAATCACGAAGATTAGAATATCGATTTGGCCTTCCCAAATTTCAGCTGGCCATAATGGCTGATTACCGTAGGTGCGGAATGCAAGGGTACTTTCAGGATAGAGAATACCAAAATTTCCACCCGTAGGATGACCAAAGGCATCGCCGTTAAACAGGTTAGCCATACGCCCAACCGATTGAGCTAAAATGAGGGCTGGCGCAAAAATATCGGCAAAGGCCCAGAAATCGATATTATGTTTTCTTAGATACCAATAACCGGCTAATGTACCGAGTACGACGCCTCCTTGAATAGCCATGCCTCCTTGCCATACGAAAGGGATTTCGAGGAGATGATTACCATAGTAATGCCAATCGAAGAAAAATACATCCCATAAGCGGGCGCCGATAAGACCTGCTATAGCAACTGTAATAGAGAAATCAACAATGTGCTCGTGCCATCCACGACCGTCTTTTTTGAGTAAGAAATAGGCTACAGAGGCACCGCTAATGATGGCTAGTGCTAACATGACACCGTAGGCCCTGATCGGGAAATCGCCTATGAAAAATAGATATTGATGCATATGAACTCCTTTATGAATAAACGTTCATGCTTTTATAAGCATAGAAATTATAAGTGTCGATATATGTATGATATAATATAGGAATTGTTATGTAAACAAAAGCTAGTCAGCATAAATTATAGGAGACATACATGTTACGTAAATTTGCTATGGTCACAACCTTGGCAGCTGCTGTATTATCTAGTATTTCTGGTAATACTGTACAGGCTGAAGTGTTGGTGCCATTACAACAATATTTAAATACGACCAACCGTAATTATGAGGCCAATCAATATAAGACATCTTATACAATCTATGTACCACAGCTAGAACTGAATGGTACAACCATTATGATGAATCCTAAAGCCGTTGGAGAGCCCGTTAAATTACCGATTACCAAACGAGATGGTGCCGAGTATGTTGATGTAGAAAATGCAACACCGTTGATAGGCGTCACCTATACGAAGGATGGTGACCACGTTCAATTGACCGCTGCACCAGAGACGATGCAAGTATTGCAAAATAAACCTGTCCAAGGACCTCTATCTTGGGCCTTTGACCCATGGCCTAACCAAGATGCGCCGTATGCGAAAAAATTGAATGTCAGCGGAGATAACATCATCTCTCCAAGTTGGTTCAAATTGCATAGCCTTGGCTTAGAATCTAGTCCTAATATTAATGTGGACTATGTGAAAGCATACAAGGCCAACGGATATCATGTGTGGCCGCTTATTACAAATCGTTTTGATCCAGATTTTACGAGTGGTATCTTAGCCGATGAAGCAGTGTGGAAGAAATACGCTCAAAATCTCATTCAATACGCTTATATTTATGGATTTGATGGATATAATTTTGACTTTGAAAATGTAGACTATTCTGACCGTGATAAATTGACAAGATTCGTAGCATACTTAGCTGACGAATTACATAAGTATAATATTCAATCCTCTGTCGATGTAACAGGATATTCTAATAGTCCAAATTGGTCTCTTGTATATGACCGTAAGTCCTTCGCTAACAGTGTAGATTATGTCGTATTAATGGCTTATGACGAAACATGGGCCAAGAGTACTACGGCAGGACCGGTTGCAAGTTATCCTTGGGTACGCGATCATGCTGAGAAGATGTTGCAAGAGGTACCAAGTCATAAGCTTGTTCTTGGCATTCCATTCTACACTAGAATTTGGCATGAATCAGGCGGTGTGGCACGGGGTGAAACATTGGCCATTAAAAATGAATCATCTTATTTTACAAATCACGCATCGAATATTATTTGGGATGATACGTTAAAATCTTATTATGCAGCTATTCCAACAACTAGTGGTACCGATAAGATTTGGTTTGAAGATAATAAATCCTTAGGATATAAATTAAACCTAGTGAAAGAATTACAATTGGCCGGCTTTGCTGCATGGCGTAAAGGCTTTGAAGATGATAATACAATTACAATGATTCAAGGCGTTGATTTAGGTAAAGGTACACCTAACACAGCACCAGTTGTTGAAGCTCCTAAGCCTGTTGTTGAAAAACCATTAACAAAAGCTGAACGTAAGGCTCTTGAAAAAGCAGCTAAAGAAAAGGCGAAGGCAGAAGCTAAAGCAGCTAAGGAGAAGGCAAAAGCAGAAGCTAAAGCTGCAAAAGAAAAGGCGAAAGCCGAAGCTAAAGCATCTAAAGAACGTACAAAAGCGAATGCTAAGACTGTGAATGAAAAGCAAAAGGTTGATAATGATATAGTGTCTATCGTTCCCGCTGTTCAAGTAGTAAAAAAGTAGATAAATTGACGGTTTATGGTACGAAGTAGTACAATAATACTATTAATTAGAATCACAAACAGATTTGAGGAGGCACCTACATGAACGAAAAATATGTAGCCCAAGATATTGAGAAAAAGTGGCAAAAGTACTGGGATGAGAACCATACTTTTAAAACTGAATATGACGAAAGTAAAGAGAAATACTATGCATTAGAAATGTTCCCATATCCATCTGGCAATTTGCATATGGGCCATGTGCGCAACTATTCCATCGGCGACGTAGTAGCGCGTTTTAAGAAAATGAATGGTTTTAACGTATTGCATCCAATGGGCTGGGATTCCTTTGGTATGCCTGCAGAAAATGCAGCTATTAAACATGGTATTGCACCTAAAACATGGACTCTTGATAATATTGAGAACATGAAAAAACAACAAAAAGCATTGGGTCTTTCCTATGATTGGGACCGTGAAGTTGCTACATGTAAAGAAGATTACTATAAATGGACACAATGGTTCTTCGAACAATTCTATAAAAAAGGGTTAGCTTATAAAAAAGAAGCAAAGGTTAACTGGTGTGAAACATGCCACACCGTATTAGCTAACGAACAAGTTATTGATGGTCTTTGCTGGCGTTGTGATAATCCTGTAGAGAAAAAAGATTTATCTCAATGGTTCCTCCGCATCACTGAATATGCAGATCGCTTGTTAGATGATCTCGATACACTCGATGGTTGGCCTCAACGCGTTAAATTGATGCAAAAGAATTGGATCGGTCGCTCTGAAGGTACAGAATTCTCTTTTGATGTGCCATCCATTAACGAACGTATTTCCGTATATACGACTCGTGTAGATACAATCTACGGTGTAAGTTACGTTGTATTGGCTCCTGAACATCCATATGTAGAACGTTTAATTGAAAATGCACCTAACAAAACTGATTTAGATGCTTTTATTACGCGTATGCGCAACATGAGCGATATCGACCGCACGTCTACAGAAGCACCTAAGGAAGGCATGTTTACCGGTTCCTATGCGGTAAATCCTATGTCTGGTGAACAAGTGCCTATTTGGATTGCTAACTATGTTCTCGTAGATTATGGTACTGGTGCCGTTATGGGTTCTCCTGCTCATGACGAACGGGACTGGGAATTTGCTCATAAATACGATTTGCCTATTAAACCTGTTGTTTCTCACAATGGTGAAAGCTACAATTTCGATACATGGGAAGAATCTGACCACGAAGATGGCGTGTTGATTAATTCTGGTGAATTTGATGGTCAAACATCTGAAGAGGCTCGTAAAAATATTACGGCTGCACTTCATGAACGCGGTATCGGTGAAGGTAAAACTAATTTCCGCCTTCGCGATTGGCTTATCTCTCGTCAACGTTATTGGGGCGTGCCAATTCCTGTTGTATATTGCGAAAAATGTGGTGAACAACTCGTACCAGAAGAAGAATTGCCTGTACGTCTTCCTGAAGATGTTAAATTTGAATCCGGTGCAGTATCCCCAATGGCAACATCCGAAGCTTTCATGAACGCTAAATGTCCTAAATGTGGTGGCCCTGCGCGTCGTGAAACAGATACTATGGATACATTCATCGATTCATCTTGGTACTTCTTGCGTTACACTGACGCATTGAACGATAAAGCACCATTCGATTCCAAAATTGCTAATTACTGGATGAACGTTGACCAATACATCGGTGGTATTGAACATGCTATCTTGCACTTGTTATACTCTCGTTTCTTTGTGAAAGTTATTCATGATTTAGGCCTCATCGAAGCTAACGAACCATTCCGTGGTCTTTTGACACAAGGTATGGTACTTAAAGAAGGCAGCAAGATGTCTAAATCTAAAGGCAATGTGGTTTCTCCAGAAGAAATTATCAATAAGTACGGTGCTGATACAGCGCGCTTATTCATCTTGTTTGCAGCACCAGTTGACCGCGATCTTGATTGGAGTGACCAAGGTGTTGAAGGTTCCTATCGTTTCTTAGGTCGCGTATGGCGTATTGTTGATGCGTATGACCAAGCAGCAAAAGAAAATCATACGGGTGACCTTACAAAAGACGAAGTAGCATTACGCCGCGAATTACACCGTGTTATCAAAAAGGTTACAGAAGATTTAGATAATAACTTCAACTTTAATACGGCAATCAGTGCAATTATGGAACTTGTTAATGCTATGTATGCACACAAGGACAAAGCAGAATCCGTAAATGCTGATCTTGCTAATGAGTTAACACATAATCTCGTGTTGTTATTAGCTCCATTCGTACCACATATTACAGAAGAATTGTGGCATGAACTTGGCGAAACTGAATCCGTTCATACTATGAACTGGCCAACATACGAAGAATCTGCTCTTGAAGTAGATGAAGTAGAAGTGGTTCTTCAAGTTAATGGTAAGGTTCGCGATAAATTAACTGTTTCTGTGAATATTACGAAAGAAGAATTGGAAGCATTGGCTAAAGAATCCAGCCGTGTTCAAGAATTTACAGAAGGTAAACAAATCGTTAAGGTTATCTACGTACCAGGTAAACTTGTGAATATCGTTGTAAAATAATATTTCTATATATGATTTGTTAATATAATGAAAGCCCCCAACTACATAGGTAGAAGGGGGCTTTATTATCTAGAGAGGTTATTATGGCAAAACGTAGCGATTATATTTCTTGGGATGAATACTTTATGGGCGTTGCTATTTTGGCTGCGCAACGATCCAAAGATCCTAATACACAAGTGGGGGCCTGTATCGTCAGCAATGATAATAAGATCTTATCCATCGGTTATAATGGCATGCCCTTAAATTGTAGTGATGATGATTTTACGTGGGAACGGGATACGGCAGATGATAATAAATATTTTTATACCGTTCATAGTGAATTAAATGCGATTCTAAACTATCGCGGTGGTTCTTTAGAAGGGTCTAAGATTTATGTAACACTATTCCCTTGTAATGAATGTGCAAAGGCTATTATCCAAAGCGGCATAAAGGCCGTTATTTATCGAGATGATTTGTATAAAGATACTAAAGAGGTTAAGGCTTCAAAACGTATGCTAAAGACGGCCGGTGTAGATATTATCGAATATCAATCGACGGGCCGCGTATTGGAAATAACACTATAATAGATAAAAGAGGGATGGTGTATCCTTCGAAAGCGACTTTGGCCCTGCGGAGGCCGAAGGCCGGAGTCAGACCCGGCCGGTGGAGCTTACGGAGGATGTACCATCCCTTTTATATGTTGTGTGTTATACCAATAAGCGGCCGTCGATCATGATATCTACTTGTTGGCCGTCTTTTGTAATGCCTTTAATATTCATGTTTTCGTGACCAATCATAAAGTCCACATGAGCGAGGGAGTGGTTGAGACCACGTTCTTTGAGTTCATCTTCAGAAAGGCCGTCGCTATTTTTTAGACAAGTTGGATAGGCTGCACCGATTGCTAAATGGCAGGATGCATTTTCATCAAACAATGTTTCATAGTAAATCATGTTAGATTGACTAATAGGACTATAGTGGTCCACGAGGGCCACTTCACCAAGATATTGAGAGCTTTCGTCTGTTTCGATGAGTTCTTTAAGAATATCTAATCCTTCTTCAGCCGTGTAATCAACAATTTTACCGTTTTCAAAAGTAAAGGAGAAGTTAGAAATAGGATTGCCTTGGTAGATAAGTGGTTTTGTACTAACTACTTTACCATTTACACCATTCCATTGAGGTGCACAGAATACCTCTTCCGTAGGTATATTGGCATTAAATTTGATACCCTCTTTGGAGAACTCTTCGCCACCTTGCCAAATATGGTCTTCTGGTAATTCGAGAAGTAAATCTGTGCCATTTTCACATGTGTATCGCAATGCTTTCAAATCAAGAGCATTTAATGCTTCGCGACGATGGCGTAGCTTAGCCATGTGATGCGCATATGTTTCTTTTGCCTCTACATCATTGAGACGACATAACTTTAGTAATGTAAGCCAGAGTTGGTCAATTTTTTCTTCATCTGATCCTTCATAGCCAAGAAGTTCAGCCCAAAGCACTGTTGGTACAGCGGCTACACACCATGTTACGGATGAGTTCATGATGGCTGTATGGTAGAAGGACAGAACCTTGTTGAGATTGCGTGAGTTTAAGCTAATGCGCTCTGTAGGAATTCCTGCTAACGCCTTTGGATTGGCACTGATAAGTGATAAAAAGGCAGCTTTTTCCTCTACATATTGCTCGTAATATACAGGAATCCATTTAGCCGGTGTTTCTAGAACCGACGCATCAGCATGTAATAAGCGTTGTCGTGTAATTGGGGTATGGCGCCAATTGATGATAACCTCTTTGGCACCCAATTGATAGGCTTCTTCCGTAACGATGACTGCAAAATCTTTATTGTCTACGTCAACAGATACGATGAGTGTTTGCTTTTCTTGTAAATTAACGCCAGACTGCAATAAAGTACGGGCGTATTTACGTAATAATTCTTGATTCATTATAGACTCCTTAACATAGTAATAGGATATACTGGGAAAGTATGTTCCTTTAATTCGATATAATTTTGAAAACTCCTGCTTATGTGACTAATAGAGTCACATATAGGAGTTTTTTGTTACATATGGAAACTCTAGTAGTAGGAGGTGACCATATGAAACAAATGATTGTGTCACATAAGTGGATTATAATAATCCTGTGTGTTTTAGTAGGAATTTATTTCCTATGGCCTATTATAACAGAAGGAAGCACCACAATGCCAGATTCCTCTGTATTAGCCGCCGATACGACAAAGGGGACTACAACAGAACAACAGGATAATACACCCCTTTCTATGAATGGTGATACAGTGCAGCGAGAATCACAACAGGACGATGGTCAGGATAGTATTGTATATGTAACCGGCGCTATTCAATCGCCAGGTCTTTATAAGGTGGCATCTAGCTCGACAATTGGCGATGTTATAAAAGGGGCTGGAGGTGCACTACCATATGGAGATGTAGAGTCCATCAATTTAGCAGAGACAGTGACAGGCGGACAACATATTCACATCAAATTTAACTTTCACGGGAATCCTGAATCATTACTACGAAATCAAAAGATTAATATTAACACGGCTACCGTTAAGGAACTCGATTCACTGCCTGGAATTGGGCCAACCATGGCAAAACGGATTGAAGAGTATCGTCAAAGTAAGGGCGCTTTTACATCTATAGAGGATATCAAGCACGTCAAAGGTATCGGCGATGGATTATTTAAGAAGATACGCGATAAAATTACAGTCTAATTTACCTATTTATTTGACACTGAATATGCTCATCACCTATTCGGAGATAGCCCATTATATTCTAAGTGGTATCATACTAGGCATTTTATGTGCTTATAGCTCGCATTATGTATTGCTTGATACGAGTTGGTATTGTATGTTTGGTGCTGCCGGCTATCTACTATATACATTGGTTAAAGCTGTGGTTCGCTATAGGTTACAATCGT
>SKEH01001101.1_pt1 | contig 12737 bp, 16 predicted proteins | sample 4826571 | NCBI WGS metagenome assembly SKEH01 (sample SAMN11008814, study PRJNA524170) | human gut metagenome | biome: Human fecal sample; material: Feces; isolation source: fecal sample from pouch patient p29 | host: Homo sapiens | place: Israel: Tel-Aviv | collected 2016-09-14 | reverse complement strand
TTGTTTACGACATCATGTGTCCAAAGCAGTCACGGCATTGGCTTCATCTCCACTTTACATAGTAAAAGAAAAAGTGTTGAACGACTACTCCGTCGAGTAATCATCCAACACTAGATTAGTATGTTTTGTTTGCCTTTTCTTCATTATCTTTATATTTTTGTGTAAAGTGCTCTGCTTGAGCAGGCGTCTTAAAGTAAACTCCATCAATAGCACCTGATGCTCCTACCAAACAGGGTACTCCATCAAGTGTAGTTAAATTATAACCCCATGCATCCACTTCTAAACTTTCAGCTGGTACAATCGAAATACTGTCACTTTTATTTTCAACAGCAATAGATTTCCCGTGATATTTCTCACCAAATTTCTTTTAATTCTTTTTCACTATTTGGACGCTTATTTAATTTATAAATTGTTTTTCCATTAATTGCATTAGAACTAATTTGGACCTTACTATTTAATTTCTCTGTGAACAACCCAGCAGCATACCATGTTCCTTGTAATGCAGGTGAAATAGAGGTTACTTCTATTTCACCATTATTATCCTTCTTTTTAACAATTCGATTAGAACTAGAAGATTGAGCTGAAGAACTTGATGAACTATTTTGTTTAATATTATTTTGCGCCATCCGCTTTTCAAGGTTCATCTTCTGACTAATTTTCTTAGCCTTTGCTAATCCTCCATGCTTTTTTACATATTGATAAACTTTACTTACATTTACTTTAGCCAATTGACGTGTGTTATCACTTAAAATTACGGCTCCTTGACTAGGATGGTCTTGATTAGTAAAGATAATTGCAGCTTCTTTATTTACAATATACAATGCCTGTCCTTCATCTGGTGTAAGTGTATAATTGTCAAAACTATATTCAGGATAATGATCAACTTCAAGATCACCATTATTCGTTTGTTCATAAACGTTAGTCCAATTTTGATTATCTTCATACTTTAAATGAGCATATACAATTGTTAACCCTGCAGCTTCGCGAATTGACAAATTAGCTACACTAGTTTTTGCTTTTGAAGATACATGATGGGGCACCACTTCTTTTTGTGTATGATTATTAAAGTAATACAACCCGGTTTTGTTAATAATGCCCTCTTAAAGTACACTTTATCATTAACAAAACAGCACTTTTGTTAATAACATTTATACTTGCTACTTTTCTGTTTCCCCATACTTTTTATCAAAATTAGTCAAATTTACAGGGACATGTGCAACTTCCACATGACTTTCATCGCCATTAATATATTTGCGATAGACTTTCAAAGCTTCTAAAATTGTAGATTCTGACATAATTATCTCTTCCCTAATTTTTATCCGCGTCTTTCACCATTTAAACGACAATTCTCCAGATAATCATCTATTCCATTCTGAAAATCATCTCTTAACTCATCAATATTCTTTTCCTCGTAAGAAATAATTGCATTCTTCAAGCCTAAAACATGACCAAATAAAGTATCGTCTTCTGTTTCAATCGTACCTTTATAGCCTTTGTATTCGAGAGTATTCATAATCAATTCCTCGCTTTTTAAAACAAAAAGCACCCATCAATCAAAATGAGTGCTTAAGATTTCTTCTCAACTAATTACCCCAGACCAACTTAGAAAGCTTATCTCTTCTGCTCATGTTTCTGTCGGCTTTGTGGTTTCTTTTAGCTGCAGATTTGCTCTTATAATACGTATCTACCCAAGTATCCACATCTACATAGAGAGTTTTACGGTTATTAGTAACATACGCGGCTGATGTTTGGTCGTGTGGGACACATATCCACATTCTATTTTCCTTAGTCTTAATTAACAGGTGCGAACTAAAATAATCTAAACTGCCTTCGGCATTAAATGCCCGTTTAGTATATTTGTAGACTCCTCCCTTGCCATCAGCACAACCATCTAAATTAATTTCGGTACGCGTGATCTTGAAGGGCTTAACTTTCCCATTACCCCAATATCTATACCAAGTGCCGCGGAACTTCTTAGGCACTGTAGTATTTTGAAAAACAGATGCGCTTACTTGCTCAGGTTGATTAGTTACCCAAATTGCTGAAACAGCCAACAATATCCCTGCTAAAAAAGCTAAAATTCTTTTTTATCTTCATATTTTTCTCCTTATTACTCTTCATTTTTAGTATAAACCCGATCAAGCTTGCAAAAACATGAAAATTTCCATCCATGCAGAAAAACGCCGACTCCAGCGATCGGTACTAATTTTTTGCACGTTACTTAGTTTTATTTTTTGGTCAAAACACTATTTTAGGTATTATTTCCATACTAATTAAGATAAAATATTTCTTATTATTGAATTCTTTAACGAAGATGTTAGAATAGGAGATAGTTAAGAGTTGTGGTATCTCTGAGGAGACCACTGCGGAATAAAAACCTCCTATTCATGATGAGAATAGAGGTTTTTTTCTTGCAAAAACAATTTAAAACTTTAGATGAACAGATCTTACTTTTACAAGAACGCGGATTAACAATTCCCAACGTTGAAAAAGCTAAACGATACCTACTAACTAATAATTATTACAACATTATTAATGGCTATGGTAAATACTTTCAAGATACTACAGATCATTATATTACCGGTGCATCTTTCAATGAGATCAGTAACCTATACTTTCTTGAAGAAGAAATAAAGAAAAGTGTATTTAATGCTGCTCTTCAAATTGAACATCATTTAAAATCAATTACTGCTTATCACTTTGCAGAACAGTATAGTGACCAAACATATGCATTTTTAAATCCATCCTCATATAACCAACAAAAACTAAGTGATGCATGTAGAACCATTAATAAATTTTCGAATATCCTAAAAATAAACATCACCGATCATACTAGCCCTATTTATCACTATGTATCTGAATATCATGATATTCCAATCTGGGTGATCATAGATCACTTGGATTTTGGAGGGTTATATCATTTTATAAGAGAATTACCAGACGCAATTCTTAATAAAATAGCAGCCGATCTTACTCCATTTTTCTCCGAAAATAATAATGGTACCAATCCCGGTCAGACATTCACCCCTGCTATAATGCTTAATTTCATGAAGAATATTTTAGAAATACGAAATGTATGCGCACATAATAAAAGAATAATTGAGTTTGCTTGTCATGCAGATGCAAAATATTTTTCATATTTACACGATCAATACTCTATTCAAGTTAATGATACTCGTAAAGACTTCTATAACACCTTCATTATCATGCAATGTTTTCTAAGTAAAACTGAATTTGGTATTCTCAATAATACTCTTAAAAAGAGATTTAAGAACTTAAGCAATAAACTAAATACCATCACCATAAATGATATTTTTCAAAAAATGGGTTTCCCCCAATATTGGCAGTTAAGAGCCCCACTTCCACAATAAACAGATAATTCAGCATATTACGTACATAACTAATCAAATAGGATCAATATTTTCCCATAAAAAAACACCAGCCTCAACAGCTGGTGTTAATTTTTTCACTATATTACTTCTTCTCCAACTCATGCGCGAGCTCAATAATATACTTTCTCAAAGCGTCGTGCGTTTCGGGGTGGCGCAAGCCATATTGGATCGAGGTTTCGAGGTAGCCCTCCTTGTTGCCGACATCGAAGCGTTGGCCCTTGTACACGTGGGCAAATACGCGTTGCGTCTGGTTCAAAGTATCGATGGCGTCGGTCAATTGAATCTCGCCGCCGCGACCTGGCTTTTGCTTTTCAAGAATGTCAAAAATCTCGGGTGTAAGCAAATATCGACCGATGATGGCGAAGTCACTTGGCGCCTTATCTACGGCTGGCTTTTCGACGAACTTCTTAACGTTGTAAAGATCCTTATCCAGCATGTCGCCAGGATCAATCACACCATACTTGGATACTTCCTTGTGTGGCACCTTCATCACGGCAATCGTTGAGGCGTGCGTCTTGTCGTACTCATCGATCAGCTGCTTGGTCAGCGTTACCTTGTCGCGCATCAAGTCGTCGCCGAGCATAACGACAAAAGGTTCTTCACCGACGAAGCTGCGTGCGCGGTAGATGGCGTCGCCTAAGCCGGCGGGATGCGGCTGACGAGTGTAATACAAGTTAATCCCGAGGTTGGTGATGTCTTGCGTCAACTTCAATAACTTGGTCTTGCCAGTTGCTTCCAAGTCTTGTTCAAGCTCTGGATTTGAGTCAAAATGGTTCTCAATTGCTCGCTTGTTCTTGCCGGTTACGATCAAAATGTCTTCGATCCCTGCAGCCTTTGCTTCTTCGACGATAAATTGAATTGTTGGTTTATCAACAATTGGTAGCATTTCTTTAGGCAAAGCCTTAGTTGCAGGCAAAAATCGGGTTCCGAGCCCCGCAGCAGGAATAATTGCTTTTCTAATCTTCATGATTTAATCCCCCATTAATACGATCACCTTAATAATACTAAAAATATAGCTTTTTATTAAAGTTATATTTGCACATGTTAGGGGGGTGGGTTTATTTGTAAAAAATAAATACTACGGTTTTATTAACATAAATAAACTACTAGCAAATTTAGCCCACTTTTTTATGTCATTACCCAATTTATTTTGAGACCATGCAATTGCTTTATTAGTTAAAGTAATCAAAACGGGGTCGTTATTTCCATCAGCATGAGTCAAAAAGCCAGCTTGAGATAATTCATAAACGTAATCCTTCAAATCATCTCTTTTTGCTAATGGTAGTAATTCTTCCACCTCATCCAAAGTAAGTGCTACTCTTTTAGCCTGAGGTCTACTCTGACCATTTTCTACATTAGAATAAAATTTCTTCATAAATTGTGCCAATAAATACTTACTTTCATTAGTTAATTGATCAAAATCTGACATTCTACCACTTCTCCTTCGAAATCATAAAGATTAACATGTTAATTGAATTCTATGAGCATAATAACGTATTTTTGTTATAAGTCCAAGTTATTAGCCTTCATTTTCTTAGGTCAGTCATCGCTTTATAACGAAAAAACGTTGCTAATCCACAGGAAGTAGTATATAATAAAAAACGTAATGTAAAAGAGAGGCCAACAAAGATGTTAATTGAATTCCGCGTAAAAAATTTTGCTACTCTAAAAGAAAAAACCGTTTTATCAGCCAAAGCAATTACTCGATTAAGAAAATTTAAAAAAAGTAACGTTTTCTACCAACAAAAACCCCAATTATTAAAAAATCTTTTGATCCTCGGGCCCAATGGATCTGGTAAGACCAGTTTATTAAATGCTTTAAGTTTAATGAAATATTTAGTAATTCGGGGTGGTACTCGCGCCGTTACTGAGCAACTACAATATAATCCTTTCCTATTTGATACCAATACTCAAAAAAAGGACACAGAATTTGGAATACGAATTTCTGTTCAAGATCAAATCTTTGACTATAGTTTTAAGTACAATAGCAAAATTGTAGATTACGAAAAATTAAGTTTAATCAGCAAGACTGGTAAAGAAGAAACTTACTTTGAACGTAAAAACAAGGAATTTATTGTAAAAAGTGATAAATTGACATCTGCTGAAGCAAAGGTACGAGAAAATGCATTGTTTTTATTTACCGCCCAAGAAAATAACGATCCAGTAGCTTCTCAAGTATACAAATGGTTTGATAAAGATTTACTCATAGTTGGATCTCAATTGGATATTCCTGATTACTTACGTCGTTTGTTGGAAAATTCAGAGTTAAAAGACGAAATGGTATCGTTTTTAGAGTGTGCAGACCTTAATATAAAGGATATTACCGTACGACAAATAGCCGTTAAGCCAGATGAACTCTCCGCTCAAATTGCTAAAAGGTTCAATATCTCAATACCTGAAAAACATTCCGAAATATTTACATTGCATACTACGTTTAAAAATGGTAAAGCAATCGGAAAAAGCGAACTACCTCTTCAACTAGAATCAGTCGGAACGCGTCGTATCTTTTATATTATGCTGACTATCATATATTCTCAATTACAAGGAAACTCTAAAACTTTGTTAATAGACGAATTTGATAATTCTCTGCACTCTGAATTAGCCCGTACGTTAATCAAAATATTTAACTTAGAACAAAGTAAAAATCAATACATTTTAACAACACATAACGTAGACCTATTAGACGACGACATAAGAGTAGATCAAATGCTGTTGATGGAGAAAGATGAAGAAGGTGCTAGTCATTTAAAATCTATTTATGACATTAATTCTTCTCCCTCTAAAGGGCGACATGATGTATCATTTGCAAAAAGATATATTAAAGGCCAGTTCGGGGCTGTACCTTCAATAAACTTAGAAGGATTTAAGAATATATTAGATACTATCCATCAAAAATTTAATAAGTAATATTCACCAACTGAAAGGTCGTGATATATGACATTACTCTAAAGTATCTTACTTGATTTCTAAAATAGAAAATCAATTATTGTTTAAAAATTAGAAAAAAAGAACTCAAAGCTGGCACTTTGAGTTCTACAGTATGAGAAATATAAGCTATTAAACTATTAATTCGTATCCTTTTTGAATTAAGAACTTCTCAAACTGTTATTATAGAAGATTTTTAATTTAAGTTCAAACTATGCTTATATTTTTCATGCTCTTTTATTAGAAAGAGGTTATCACATGAAAAATTTTCATGAAACAAGTTATAAGTTTGCAGCTAATGATGGTTGTGCAAATCAAGAACAAGTTGATGAACTATTGGATAATTATTCAACGACGCATAGTCCTTCTCGACAAGACTCACTTAATAATGTTAAAGCTAACTTTCCAATTTATACTGAGCAAAATGGCAAAATCAGAATTTTAGGATCCGAACAAGCTCTAAAGACCCTGAACCGGATTGTCGATCATAAAACAGATAAGCAATTATCACTAAAAGATTTAACCAAAATCGATTTCAAAGTGATTCAGTCATCCACAAATTATGAAATGTACTTTGTAGAAGATGGTCAAAATGCACGGACTTCATATAATGCTAAAGACACTTTTCTGGATAATTATTCTTTAGCAAAGCATGCTGATTACTTGCTACAAAACAATAAGAAACAGAATCTTCTCAATGATTTAAATGATCTCCAACAAACTGTTAATCTTTCCGATAAACAAGCAACATACCGATTTATTGACATTAATGGGACCCACTATTTAAGAGCGATTGTCTCAAACCGTTATAAGTTTTACGATAATCAAATCGCACTATACATGGCAATTTCTATTATCAGCAAATATTCAGCTGAACATAAACAAGATTTCATCTTAAAAAGTATGACAGTAACAGATTCAAAACTGTATGCATATTTTCTAGAAAAAAGTCCCATCAAGTTAAATAAAAATCTTACCATTCAGACAGGATTGGTATTATCAAACAGCGAATTAGGCGATGGTTCAGCCTCGTTTAAAGTTTGTTATACCATTCAAGATAACAACAATAATCGTGTAGTAGGATTAACCGATCAAATTGCTAATATTAATCACGGCAATAATCCAATGAGTATCGAGAAGGATTTCAAGAACTTACAATTATTTGAAGAGCAGCGTAAAGATATTATACAGGCCGTCAAGAAAGTTCAATGGACAAAGAAATTAACACGAGATGACTTGGATACTATCTCCTATCTAATCTCTCATATGCAGGCCCCATTGCCTAAGCAGTTAAAAGCCAAAATGGCTAAGTGTATCGATCCTAATAAGCTCTTGGGAAAATCTTATACACTAATGATGCTATTTAATAAGTTTAATTCCTTCATCCAAAATGAAGATCCAAACATTCAACTTATTATGGAGGCTAGAATTTCTCGCTGGTTATCTAGATTTGTAAAGTGAAATTAGATTAGCCAGAAGAAGAAGAATTATATTAACAGTAATCAACTATGATATCAAAAGACATCAAGTTGTAGTGCCCCTCGAAATTCAGACATGAATTTCGAGGTTTTTTCTATGTAAAATTAAAAATAAATGCGACAAAAGAACTTATAGTCACTCTCCTTTGGCAGCATTACTATGGGATGCAACATGAAGTCATTCTGTGCTTCTTAGCATTTGAAACATCTTGAGACGAAGTATTGCTCCACATGACAGCGTTGCGTAATGCCATACTTATATTCCATCAAGCGTATCCCATCAAAAACGAGAAAAGCATCACACACATAAGTGCATGATGCTTAAAACCTGAATCAATTCAGCACGAAGCCTTGTTGACCAACGTCATTAGCGCTGATTCCTTATATCCTATTATACATAATTTTCGCCGCCAGCGTCCTACAAATCTGGCAGCGTTACTATGGGATGCAGCGCGAAGTTATTCTGCTTCATAGCATTTGGCACATCTTGAGGTGAAGTATTACCCCACACAATAGCGTTACGTAATACTGTATCTTTCATTTTCGCTTGTATTTCACCAAGAGTATCCTTATTAGCCTTGACATATTCGACCAAAGCCAATTGATAAAGAGCAGTGAGCTGTGCTACGTATGCATTAGTATGCTTCATAAATGATAAATTATTGGCATCTTCCCAGTATGAATCAGCGATATTTGCTTTAGCAAATTCCTTCTTAAAATCTTTAGAGGAATCTATATTTAATACAAGAACAGTATTTACTTTGAATTGTATTGTCAATTCCTCTCAATTTCTGAAAATTCACCTGCTTTAGCTTAAGGAATGAGCTTACCATTATTCTGCTTTTATTATCTGAATAGCTCTTTCTATAATAATTAATAATAATTTTCTATCTTTTGCTATTTGCGCATTCTTATATGTTTTTATTATTAAGGGAAGAAACATAACTAAAGATAGAAACAATGCAATAATAACCGGAATTTTATTTTTGATAGTTATCCCTATATCTATCCCACTAATAGCCCCCAATTGTATACTTGCTCTTCCAGTAATAATTAATATTCCAATAAAATAAACACAATTACGTATGAATGGCTTTAATTTAATTTCTTCACTATCAACAGATAATATTAATTTAAGTTTTTCTAGTTTGACCACATTTAAATGAGTTATTTTATTTGCTAATTTATCTAAATAATCTAGATTGTCCGTTACTGATACATATTTATTCGAAAATGGAAGCTTTAATCCTAATTCACGAGCCACATATATAGTTCTACTATACTCACCATTTTTAGTTACAAACAATGTATTCAAAGTATTCGCTTTATCATCAAAATATATATTTTCATTCCAAACTAGTGAACCAACGATTGATACTATCATTAAATATACATTAATGAAAGATATAATCACAAAACAATTTCTTCCCTTTAAATCCATACTCATTACTATAATAAGCATTAGAATAACAGACCTTATATAAATATATCTTTGCCCCCATTTATATTCAGAAATATATTTTTAAACTCATAATATATGTAATAGCAAATCATTATTATGCCAACTATTCCAAACGAGATAGACTTTACTTTTGTTGATATTAAGAAAAAGCCCCAACAACCTCTACTCACGAGATTACTGGAGCTACAAATTAACAAACATCTAAATTATACCAATAAACATTATGTGTTTCACATTAATATAAAAAACTAAAATAATAAAACATCCATCAATATCAATGGAGTGTCTTGGAACATTGTTCTCATTTCAATAGTATTTTTTATTTCAAATCAATATCAACTATCGTCGAATAATCATCCGCTATTGTAGTTAAATGTTCCTCAGAAATCTCAGGTTGGAGCATTTTGACTAAGAAGTAAAAATCTTGCCTACTTAAATTAACTTTATTCTGTAATGACACAGAATAATAGATAACTACAATCAAATGATCCATTAACACTATTATTTCGTTTAAAAAATTTACACTTTCATCTTTAGAATGTTCTTTTATTAAGAGTAGATTATTTGATTCTTCAGCGTCCATATCGTTATTATGTGTTATCGCCGAAAATTTAGAATATTTTTCATTCAAAAAATCTATATCATCAAAAAGTACTGTATTTTTAAAAAATTTTTCCAAGCTACTAGTTAATTTCCCTATTTTGTGTGTATCTAATATTTTTCGTAGCTTTTGTAATTGTAATGAGGAACTATATACTTTATTTGCTTTCCTTACACTGAATATATATTCCTTTAAAGAATAACTTATCAAACGAAAAGCAGTTTCTATCACTGTTCTATAATCACGTTTAGCTGATTCAAAATTGTTCGTATACGTCAAATTCAGTGCACTAATTAGATCCCTTTTCATATAATTACAATATATAGTAATCCTTTTATTGCTTTTCACTGGGAGCAAATTATACAGACAAAAACTCAAATAGTATAGTCGATCAAATAACTTACTGCTTTCTTCAAAGCGATCAATATATTTTTGATTTCTTATATATTTTTTAAATTTAATACAATCCTGCTTATATTCTTTACTAATCATCATTTGGATCTATTACTTTTCTCCATCCATTTATAATATCAATTTGAGATGGGCTTGTAGTCTTCTTTTTATGATCAAAATGACTATTGGATTTATCTTTCAAAAAAATATCTATTTTAGTAGATAAATTATTCAAAGCATCATTTTTAAAATAACACTCCTTGACGATACGTGAGTAGAGTAATGTTCTAGACCTAAATACATAATCTTTAAAATTTAAGCCTAAGTATTTACCAGTAAATTCTCTCAAATCATCATTTGATTTATAAAATTCTTTTTCAAAAACAATATATCCAATAATTGTTGGTAATAAATTTATTTTTGCATCTGTGGTAGCATTTGAATAAACAGAAACAATTTTCTTATGATTTTCCATTAGACGTACTACCTTTCACTTTTTCCATAAACTCATCTGTAATATCTATTATGTTACTTTTTGTTTGGAGCATATCATACATAAATGTTGTAATATGTCCACTTCTAATATTTTCATTTTCATGCAATGTACTGCTAAATTTAGGATCTTTATTAAACGCTTCTTGAATACTACTTCGTTTCTGTCTATTGTTAGCAGTTAAAGTTAATATTATTCCTAAATTTTTCAGTTTATTATCTTCATTATGTTCTTCAAGAACCATATCATTTTTTACGGCACTTTTTAAAAGAGAATATCCTAATGTAGCAAAAACATCTGGAGCAATTGGGACAACATAATAATCACTTGCATATAAAGAAGCCTGTGAATAAATAGAATATGTAGCAGGTGTGTCAATTAAAATATAGTCATATTTATCCTTCAGTTTATTCTTTTTAATCTGTCTAGATAAAATTTTCTCTGATCCTCTTTGACTTGATTCAAACTCAGTTAATGATAAATCACCAGGTATTAAATCTAGTTCACCATTTTTCTCACCATATTTTATTAAAGGTTGAATTATATCTATTATCTCTAATTGTCCATTCTTAGAATCCACTATACTGCGAGGGCTAAAAGTTAATAACGATGCTATAGTTTTATTTTTTTCTCTTAACTTTTGGTATTCATCAATACTTTTAAATTTAGTCATAAGAGCCTGCGTAGCATTAAACTGAGGATCCATATCTATGACTAACACACTTTTTTTAAAATGCATTGCTAGGGTATATGCAATATTTATAGTAAGGGTAGTTTTCCCTACTCCACCTTTCATATTAATGAAACTAATTATTTTGCCATCTTTTTTACTCAATTTTATCTCCTAATATTAATAAATACTGTCTTAGTCTTAATTATATCACTGCATAATCTCAGCTAAATTTTTACTATAAAACATCCAACTAGTATAAGCGTTCATCAACAATTATAAAATCACATTATCTTTTCGTACTATCATTAATGACACAAATAACGGAATTACATTTTCAAACCATGTTCACTAAATTATTCGTTGAAATATTTTAGTCAAAAACTTAATATATTTAGGATATCTATCCAACTTCTTTAATTTATAATCGTACCTACGACACATATCATTAGTTAGTTTACTGTTTGCTTCAAAAAATAGTTTACGGAACATTTTATAATTTGGACTTCCATCAATCGCATAATCAATATTATCCATCATTCTAATCGCTAAACTATAGGCATCTTCATCATTACCCGATATTACTCTACAAAAATAACTCCAATCTCTATTAGAACTATATAAATTCTTAACAATATCATGTTCTAATGCAGCTTTCACAGATTTATTTGATAATCGTTGAGAAACTTTAGACAGTAAATTCATAAAATTGTAATTATATCTTTCATAGACTTCATAAAAACTATCAACTAGTGCTGAAAATTCAGCTAAATTTATCTCACTTTCCAACAAAATTTTCTGTTTCTTTTTCATAATGCATCTTCTCTATCTATATCACACAAAAAGCTCCAATAACCTCGACCCACGAGATTACTGGAGCTACAACTTAACAAACATCTAAATTATACCAATAAACGTTATATGTTTCACATTGACATAAAAACTAAAATAAAAATTCCAGTCATAATAACTGGAATTAACTTAAAAATATTGGCTCTATAATTTTTCCTGTTGATGGACTTATCTCTGTGATAAGCTGTTAACAGGATTTTTTATTGCATTAAAAACATTCTAAGCTAAATAGTGAATTAGTTATCCGACGGGATAATTGATTCACTATTTTTATTCTCTTGTAGAATTAAAGTAGTAGTAAAACTATATGTCCTGGCTCCTTTAGACACTTGATGTCGTATTAAAAACTGGCAGTTTTGCTTGAGTTTTCAGGAGTCTCTTCGAAGAATGTGGACACTTAGATGTCGAGTTTAGAAACATACTAACCTAAGTATTGGGTTGAAGTTCGACGGAACTTTAATCAAATACTTT
>SKEH01001100.1_pt1 | contig 12739 bp, 14 predicted proteins | sample 4826571 | NCBI WGS metagenome assembly SKEH01 (sample SAMN11008814, study PRJNA524170) | human gut metagenome | biome: Human fecal sample; material: Feces; isolation source: fecal sample from pouch patient p29 | host: Homo sapiens | place: Israel: Tel-Aviv | collected 2016-09-14 | reverse complement strand
ATATAATATTAGTAAAAATATTTAGGATGTGATTTTATGAAATTGATTAATGAATTTACCGTTACTTTTATGGCTTTTTTTGCAATTATGAATCCCATTGCTAATTTACCTGTCTTTATTAGTTTAACAAGTGGTCAAAATCTAAAAACAGTTAAGAATATAGCCTTCCATGCACTAACAATTGCCGTAATTATCGTTTCTATTTTTGCATTAGGCGGGAAAACTATACTTAATATTTTTGGAATTAATTTAGCCGCCTTACGAATTGTTGGTGGATTCTTAGTGGGGCTAATTGGCTATCACATGTTACAAGGTAATACTTCTTCTTTACAACACAATGTTTCATCAAAAGAACCAAAAATTGACAATAATATCAATATTGCAGTGTCACCATTAGCTATGCCTATTTTAGCCGGCCCTGGAACAATTGCAACAACTATGAATTTAGCAGTATCTATCAATCCTTTAATTGTTATAATTTCTTTTATAACATTATCAATAATCACTTATTTCTTATTTACTTACAGCGAGCTAGTTGTGGCTAAACTAGGACAAAATTTAATGAATGTTATTACTAGAATGATGGGTTTAATTTTAGCAACGATTGGCGTTCATATGGCTATTCTAGGATTACAATCAGCTTTTCCTATTTTTAAATAAAAGTTTTAATTAGTTCAACTTTAAAATTTATAATATACTCCCTTAGAAAATAATTTCTATGAAGTGCCTTACAATTGTTAGACAAAGTTTAACGATTGTAAGGCACTTCACAGTCAGGATGTTTTTCTTTCTTCTCAAAACATATCATTTGCTACTTACTAATAGTAAGGTATATAATAAAAGCGATTACTTATTTATGGAGGTATTAAAATGGCATTAACAGACACATATAAATTAAATAATGGTATAGAGATTCCTGTTGTCGGTTTCGGTACATGGCAAACTCCAGATGGCGAGGTTGCTCGTGAATCTGTAAAAACTGCACTTGAAGTTGGTTATCGTCATATTGACACAGCGGCAGCTTATGGTAATGAGGTTAGTGTAGGTCAAGGTATCAAAGAAAGTGGTGTTAACCGTCATGATATTTTCTTGACAACTAAGCTTTGGAACGATTCCCATGGTTATGAAGCTACCAAAAAAGCCATCGATTTAAGTTTACAAAAGCTAGATACTGATTATTTAGATCTATACTTAATTCATTGGCCAAACCCAGTAGCAGTACGCGAGCATTGGGCTGAATTAAATGCTGAAAGTTGGCAAGCTATGGAAGAAGCCGTTAAAGCTGGTAAAATTCGTGCAATTGGTATTTCTAATTTCCGCAAGCATCATTTAGATGAATTATTGAAGACTGCTAATATCGTTCCTGCAGTTAACCAAAACTACTTAAATCCTAGTGATCTTCAACCAGATGTACTATCTGCTAATAAGGAACACGATATTTTAAATGAAGCATATAGTCCTTTAGGTACTGGTGGATTATTAGGTAATGAAACTGTCAATGAAATAGCTAGTGAAGTAGGAAAATCTCCAGCACAAGTTTTAATTCGCTGGTCTTTAGAACATGGATTTTTACCACTACCTAAGTCAGTTCATGACAAGTACATTCGAGCAAACGCTGGAGTGTTTGATTTTAACTTGAGTTCTGAACAGATGAATAAATTAGATAGTTTACATGGAGTTAGTGGCTTAGCTACTGATCCAGATGCAGCTAATTTTTAATTAGAAGTCGGAGTAGATACTACTTCGATTTTTTATTTGCAAAAATTTGTTGATACTTTACAGAGAAAGAAAATCTTTGTTATAATTCTAATGTTAGTTGCTGAATTAGCTCAGTTGGTAGAGCGCTTCCCTCGTAAAGAAGAGGTCGCCAGTTCGATTCTGGCATTCAGCACTCAGGGTATTAACTAAAGAAGCCTTTCAAAGAGTTCCGTAGAACTTGCTTTGAAAGGCTTTTTTTACACATTTTTAATATAATGAAAAAATTCGGCATTTTTTCGCGTAATAACTAATAGAACAAAAGTATGAAAGAGGTGCCGAATGAAAAATATGCACAAAAAACCATGGTTCGGTTTTACAGAAGACAAGGTATTTGGCGAAGTAATGTCAAATAAAGAATTTTGCAAGCATGTTTTGCAAGGAATCTTGCCAGAGTTAGCTATTGAAGACATCTATTTTCCACATAAGCAAGAAGAAATAAATGATCCTGAACATTATGATCAGAAAGACGTTCGTTTAGATATCTTAGTTGAAGATTATAATCATAATCTCTATAACATTGAAGTACAGACAACAAACACTGATGATATAGCACGCAGAATGCGTTACTATGCTGCGAAGGCAGATCAAAGATATACTTTGAAGAAAGGAAGTACATATCGAAATCTAAAGAATGTCTATATAATTTTTCTCTGCTCATTTAATTTAGCTGAAAAGAAGCCAATTAAAAGTAAGTATTTAACTATAAATTCTGATAACCAAACAGATGTATTGCAGGATGGACTGACCAAAATTATAATTAATTCAAATGGAATTCCTAGTGGAAATGAAACTAAGACTTTACTTAATTTGGTAAAGCTAATGAAAAACTTGCCTATATCTGGTGATGCATATTTTGATATTGCTCAAAATAGAATTAAAGAAATTAATAGTGATGAGAAATGGAGGGATATGATTATGGATTATGAAACTAAGCTGCTAGAACGTGAACAAGATGCAGAAGAGAGAGGCTTAAAACGAGGAATTGAAAAAGGAATAAATCAGGGAATGCAGCAAGGGATGCAGCAAGGAATACAACAAGGAATACAGCAAGGGATTCAGCAAGGTATCGAACAAGGGACGAAAGAAGGAAAGAAAAAAGAAAAATTAATAGGAATAAAGAAATTGATTCTAGCTCTAAAAGATTTTGGTGGAAACGATCAACAAATTTTACAACGTTTAGAAAAAGATTATGGAGATAGTTTTTCTAAGGAAAAATTAGAAAAATTTTTGAAGGAAAGTTAGAAATAAACATTATGAAAAGCAGGGTTTTTTTCCCTGCTTTTTTAGGTATACTATTAGAAAAATGAAAGTAGTGGAAAATAGTGACTTTAATTTATACACGTTATGCTAATAATTATGATTTATCTGAAATTATGACAATTATTAATGAAGCAAAATTATTTCTAAAGCAAAGCGGAAGTAGTCAGTGGCAGGGCAGTTATCCTAATGAAGAAACGATACAAAATGATATCAGAAATAAATGTGCTTTTGTCTTAGTAGTAGATAATCAAGTTGCTGGTTATGCAGCCAGTATAATTGGCGAAGAGCCAACTTACCAAAAGATTGATGGTTCTTGGAAAAATAAGACATCTGATTATGCGACTTTTCATCGATTAGCTATTAGTAATAAATACCGCGGAATGCATCTTGCAAACTTGATGTTTTCGGATCTAATCTCAATAATGGTTAGCCAAGAAATTAGAAATTTTAGAATTGATACGTCACGTGAAAATAGAATCATGCAACATTTGGCTTTAAAGCATAATTTTAGTGAACGAGGAATTATTCAGGTAGAGGAGGATCCAAAAGATCCTAATCGATTAGCCTATGAATTGAATTTATAGTTTTATGTGTCTATTCAAAATAACGATTCCGATAATTAATAATAAAATTGCAATTGAATGAATTAAAATTTGCATAGGCTCCCCATGAGCAGTAATTAAATTTCTTAACAAGGCGGTAATTCCTAAGCTCATCAAAAAATTTAAGCTTGTATGTCCCATGTGTTTAAGGGCTGCAACAATCATTGCTGAAAACTCAAAAAAGAGGAAGAAAGTAACAATCTCATCCAAAACTTTGATTGGTATGTGAATGAAGCTATTTCTAATCATTCTTTGTCCAATTGCAAATAGTTGTCCAAACATTAGAACAATAAGTAACGCGCCTAAAATTCCTAAAGCGATCATGATAAAAAAGCGGAGAAAGTTTGCATATTTGCTAGCAATTTTATTGAATTTCTTCATTATATATACCTTTCATATGTAGATAAGTTTATTTTTACGCTTTTTAGCTAATTTTTCCAGAGTTGTTTTAGGATGCTATTTAGTTAAATAATGATATCTTTAATATAGAAGAAATACTAAAGTTTGTTCATGAGGTATTAAAAATGCCATTTACTTTTTCTGAAATTATCGTGCTCTTTTTTACATATTCAGTGATTGGTTGGATGTGGGAGACGATATATTGTTCAATTAAAGATCATCATTATGATTATCGCGGATTTTTGTTTGGCCCGTATTGTCCGTTTTATGGATTTGCAGTAACTACCATTTTAATCTTTACTTATCATATTCAGGATAATCTTTTCCTATTGTATGTAGTAGGAATAATAGTGGCGACAATTTTTGAGTATTGCGCGAGTGTATTTTTACAATATATTTTTCATATGAAGTTATGGGATTATTCCCATTTGTGGGGGAATGTACAGGGGAGAGTTGCTCCAGTAATTTCTTTATTTTGGGGAGTAGGAGTGGTCTTTTTAGTAAAAATCATTCAACCTTTTATTCAAAAGATAATTAATTGGGAAGAAGCGAGAACTCATGGCTACTTGGCATTAATCATTTTATTAGGAATGGGGACAGACTTTGTTCTTACAATTATCAGTGTTGAAAAGTTTCATATTAGTACTAAACGATGGGACGAGCGATTAAATACGCAGATAAAGCTAGATGAAAATAAGCTTAATCAACGTTTTGATAAATTACTTGAGTCACTGTCATGGAATCAAAAAAGATTTCTTACAAGTTTCCCACAACTTAAATTTACGGATATAGATCAATTTAATGCAATTAAGCATAAAAGAATGATTAGAAGGAAAAATAAGAGTTAGAGCTACTAGCCCTTATTTTTTTTTGCCCTTTTTGCTACAGAAAGGTTACATCGTTACATTATTGTAATTTAAAGCACAAATATTACAAGAATGTAACAAGATGAAATATATCCTTAATTTTCCGGGAACTATTCTGAAATATTGGGCATGTATTATATATGCTGTAAATTGAAATTGACGAAATAAATGATTCAAATCGAATTTATCAAGGAGAGAATTTAATTTTGAATATGCTTAACAATAATTTGAAATCAACTTTAACTAAAACCGCTGCAGCAGCTGCTCTTACTTTAGCAGGTGCCGCAATTGTAAATAATACTCAAAATACTGTAAAGGCTGCAGAAGTTACTGTTGGCCAACAAGAAAAGATTGTTACAATTAACTATCTTCCACATAAGAGCATTGCTGTTTGGAATTCATACGGTCCTGACAAGCAAATGACTGGACAATATTTACCACACGCAACTGCTTGGAAAGTTATCAAAGCTGCATATGATGATGCTGGTAACAAGTGGTATGATCTTGGCGCAAACCAATGGGTAATGGCTAAGTACACTCGTTTAGGCAAAGATACTGTTGATCCTAACGTTGCTTCAGATTTATTTACTTCACAAGCAAGTTCATACAATACTGCAGCACAAACTCAAACTACTCAAGGTTCATACTCAGCTCCTAAGACTTCAGTAGGTTCTTACTCATCAGTACAAAGTACTCAAACTCAACAAGCTCCAGTACAAAAAGCACAACCTTCACAATCAAGCTACACTTCAAACGTATCTGGTTCTGAAGCAGCAGCTAAGGCATGGATTGCAGGACGTGAATCAGGTGGTTCATATTCAGCAAGAAATGGACAATACGTTGGTAAGTACCAATTATCAGCATCATACCTTGGTGGAGACTACTCAGCAGCAAACCAAGAACGTGTAGCAGATAACTACGTAAAATCACGTTATGGTTCATGGACTAATGCTCAAAGTTTCTGGCAAGCAAATGGCTGGTACTAAAATTAGCGAATAGGTAAAAAAGAGATGTTTCAATGACATCTCTTTTTTGTACCCCGAATATTACAAGAAAGCGTGTGTAAATTACAAATATTACACAAACTGTAACATAAGGCACTTTTATTTAATAATGTAGTAGCATTTATGTTATAGTTTTGACATTTTGAGACTGTATTATGTAACTTGTAAATTAAATGACTGACAAATATGAAAGGAAGAATTTCTCTTGAAATTTCAATCTATCTTAACTAAGTCACTTGCAGCAGCTGCTCTTACCGCAACTGGTTTGGTAGCTTTAAATTCACAAAATACTAATGACGCACAAGCTGCTACTATTGTTCAAAATGATACTAATGTTGTAACTATTAATAATGCAAATTCTACTGTTGCCGTTTGGGATGGCGTTGAAAATGCTCACTTTACTGGCAAAGAATTAGTACATGGTACAACTTGGAAAGTTATCAGAACTGCTTATGATGCTATGGGTAATAAGTGGTACGACCTTGGCGCAAACCAATGGATCATGGCTAAGTACACTGTAGAAGGTGGAAATGCTGCAACTGCTAAAGTTGCTACTGCTACAACTGCTACAACTGCTCAAGCTCCTGTTCAACAAGCTCAAGCTCCTGTTCAACAAGCTCAAGCTTCAGTACAAAAGCAACAAACTACCCAAGTACAACAATCAGCACAAAAGCAAACTACTTCTGTAGCTTCACAACAAGTAAATACTCAAGCTAAGGCTGCAACTCAAGTTCAACACCAAACTGTTGCACAAGCTCCTAAGACTAACTACAACTACAATGTACAACGTACTTACTCAGCTCCAGTACAACAAAGAACTTACAGCTACGCTTCAGCACAAAAACAAACTACTCAAGTAGCACAAAAGACCCAAACAACTACTAGCTACACTTCAAATGCTTCTGGCTCTGAAGCTGCAGCTAAGGCTTGGATTGCAGGACGTGAATCAGGTGGTTCATATTCAGCAAGAAATGGTCAATACATCGGTAAATACCAATTATCAGCATCATACCTTGGTGGAGACTACTCAGCAGCAAACCAAGAACGTGTAGCAGATAACTACGTAAAATCACGCTACGGTTCATGGACTGGTGCTCAAAAGTTCTGGCAAACTAACGGTTGGTACTAATATCAACTGAATTATAATTAGGAAGATCACCTTTTTGGTGGTCTTTTTTTTATTTAACTTTTTTAAGATAATAAAGTTTATTTTGATAATTTTGTTGACAGCTTTTACTATTTATAATATGATATTAAACGTTGAGTGATTAAGTTCATTCAAATAGAGCCAACAAGTAAAAGGCTTGAAGGATGGGTTATAGCCAAGTGGTAAGGCAATGGTTTTTGGTACCATCATGCGCTGGTTCGAATCCAGCTAACCCAATAGTTTTGCCAGGTTGTTACCTGGCTTTTTTTGTACCTAGAAATGAGGTTTATTCTGATGGAAACAAGACATGGACGTAATTCGTTTTTTGATGGTGGTTTGCTATCTTTCATTGGCTGGCACCTATTAGGAACAATTATTACAGTTTGTACTTTCGGTATTTGTTACCCTTGGGCAGTGTGCATGATTTATGGATGGGAAATCAATCATACTGTAATCGAAGGATATCGGATGAAATTTACCGGAAGTGCATTTGGTTTATTTGGTAATTGGATAAAGTGGCTTCTATTAACGATTATTACTCTTGGCATTTATGGCTTCTGGGTTGGAATAAAGATTAGAGACTGGAAGGCTAGAAATACGATTTTCATTAATTAATAAAAAGACTAGGAATTTTTCCTAGTCTTTATGTTTTATATACAGTTATTTTTCGTCAAAAGGATATTTCATCCCCCATGAGGTACGGACACTAGTTAAAATATGGGCTACATCTCGTGAAATTGCTAATTCACCATCATCATGTCCTTGAGATATATAACGTTCCATGTCTTTGACCTCATATTCAAGGGCCTCAGAAGTGCTTCCAGCATTGATTGTCTCATGACGTTCTTCATGAGCACTAGCTGTATAAGTAATTTGCGCTTCTGTTGCACGCGGATAATTTGATATCTCAATATAACCTTTAGTTCCGGAAATTACACCGCGCTTTGGTTGCTTAGCTCGCATTGAAAGAGCCATGACTGCCATCTCATCTTTAGTGTTCTTAAGAATGATTCCTGATTGTTCATCAACACCAGTTTCAAAAAATTTTACTGTGGTAAGAATACTTTCAGGTTGTTTTGATAAAAACATTCTGGCAAATGCAGTAGCGTAGCCGCCAATATCAAGCAGAGCTCCACCTGCTAAATCTTTATTAAAGAAGCGGTTATTAGGATCATAATCTTTTAAGCTACCAAAATTGACTTGGACTAGCTTAATTTGACCAAGCTTACCATCACTAATCAATTTTTTTACCTTTTGATAAATAGGCATATGGTAAAGCGTAAATCCTTCAGAAAGAATTAAATGCTTATCTTTTGCTAATTTTTCCACTTCGTCAAATTGATCTGCATTGACCGTAATGGCCTTTTCGCAGAAAACATGTTTACCAGCCTTTAAGGCTTTTTTGATATAGTCATAATGAAAAGTATGTGGTATAGCAATATAAATGATATTGATATTTGGATCTTGAATCATTTCATCTGGACTGGTGAATAAATGCTTGATGTTTTTTTCAGCTGCAAATTTTTTTAAACTAATTTCATTTGGGTTAGCAGCTGCATATATTTTGCCTTTAACTGCTTGAAGAGCATCTGCCATTTCATGTGCAATCCAACCGGTACCAATAATTCCCCAATTATATTTTGTCATTTTAATTATCCTTTCTTTATTTCAATTGCTTCATTGTTGTTTTCGGTAATAATACTTGTAACAAGATTTTTAAAATAAGAACTACTTATAACGCCATTTTGCTTTAGAAGAAAATCATTTAATTGTTCAATGTCTGACCAAGAATTGTTGGGATAAATATCAATTAAGAGATTGCCCAATGGTGAATGAGCGAATGATGCTACTGACTGGCCCAAACGAATCTTAGCTGTATATCCTTGGGGTATTTTTTTCATTAAATTATTTAAACAATTTGGAATGATTTCAATACACAAGGAAACAGTAGGATTAAGCATCTCTTTAAAACGTTCTTTTGGTAATAATAAAATATATTCTTTTGCATTTTCAGCGGCTATTTTTTCAAAAAAATGGATTCCGCCACCACTTTTTAATGCGTTAAAATTTTGATCAATACTATCACAACCATCAAATGCTAGATCAAATTTAGGCATATTGTCATTTAAAGCTAAAATATTTAATCCAAGCTGCTCACATTGAAACTTAGTAATCTCAGATGGTGAGTAAAGGTGTAAACCTGGTATTTGTGCGTTATTCAAGTCTTTAGCTAGGGTTAAAACGTTGCTTCCGCCACCAAGACTAACGATCATATTAGGTTGTATTTTACTAAGCGCTTTTTTACTAATTATTGACATGAAAAATCTCCGTTAATTATTTTCAACTGATAAATTACATGAAAATTATTTACATGAGAAATAATAATATTAAAAATTATTTTAGTCAAATATCAATATGTGAAAATAATTTTACAATCATGATATAATTTCTATGAAATGAGGTAGAACCGTGGAAAATATTATTGATAAAATTTATGCACAAATGAGTAGCATGTCTCCTTCTGATCAAAAGGTAGGTAGAACAATTCTCAAGAATCCAGCAACGATTATAAACATTACAATTTCTCAATTAGCTAAAAGAGCAGGTGTAAGTGATGCATCTATTACAAGATTTTGTCGTAATTTATCCTTATCTGGTTTTCATGAGCTAAAAATTTTATTAGCACAATGCATTGGTCAAAAAGAAAGTGAATCGTTAAAGAAACTACCAAAAGACGATATGCAGGCAGCGCTAGGAGAGATAGAAAAAAATAAAGTTGGTGAAATTCACGCTACTTTAAATCAAATTCCAACTGATGAATTAGAAAAAATTCTTTCTATTATTGAAGCAAGCCGAATCATCCAGATTAGCGCAGAAGGTGATACTTATCCAGTAGCTGCTGATGCTGTCTACAAATTTAATCAAATCGGCTTATTGTCATTTGCTTCTGGTGGAAATGTTGAAACAGCTGATACGCAAACAATGAATTTAGGCAAGAAGGATTGTCTAATTGTTATTTCAAATTCTGGGGAATCAGCAGCTTTGTTAAAGGAAATAAAGTTAGCACACAAAAATAAGCTAAAAGTTATTAGTATCACTAATAATCCTGCTTCTCCAATTGCTTTAGCGAGTGACTATCATTTAAAGACTGGTGTAAGACAGACAATTTTGCAAAATCAATATTATTTTTCTCGTGTAGCAGCTTTTACGATTACTGAAGCTCTATTTTTATTACTTATAAAAAGGAACGAGAAGCGAATTGAGAATATTAAACAGCATGAACAAATTATTTCTAGTCAAAAAATCTAAAAATAATTTAAAACTTGTCTTAAGTGGATTATCCTAAAGGTGTAAGAAATTTTATAGAAAGCGGGAATTATAATGAGAAATGTAGCCGTAATTGGAATGGGACACGTTGGTGCAACAGTCGCATTCACTTTGTTTACTCATGGAATTGTTGATAATTTATATTTATTAGATAAAAATCAAGCTAAAGCAGAAGCTGAATACAACGATTTACGTGATACTTTAGCTAGAAATGATTATCATGTTAATGTATTTTTAGGCGACTACAATGATTTAAAGAATGTAGATATTATTGTAACTTCTTTTGGTGATATTGCCGCAACAGTTAAGACTGGGGACAGATTTGGTGAATTTGAGATTAACGCTAAAAATGCTAAAGAAGTCGGAGCAAAAATTAAAGAATCAGGTTTCAATGGTGTTTTAATTAATATTTCAAATCCATGTGATGCTATTTCAACTATTTTGCAAGAAACGACTGGTTTATCAAGAAAGCAAGTCTTGGGCACAGGTACTTTCTTAGATACGGCTAGAATGCAAAGAATTGTTGGTGAAGAATTAAATGAAGATCCAAGAAATGTTGCTGGCTTTGTTTTAGGTGAACATGGAGCATCCCAATTTACTGCTTGGTCGACGGTATCGATTAATGGCAAATCCGCTAAAGAATTGTTTACAAAAGAACAAGAAGAAAAATTGAGCGCACAGCCTAATAAGAACTCAATGAAAGTTGCCTTTGGTAAAGGATATACTTCCTATGCAATTGCTACATGCGGAGTGCGCTTAATTCAGGCTGTCTTTAGTAATGCACGCTTGTTTGCCCCAGCTTCAGTTTATTTAGATGAGGTTGGAACATATATTGGTTATCCAGCAATTATTGGTAAAAATGGTGTAGAAAAAGTTATTCCTTTAGAGTTACCTAGTGAAGAAGATCAAAAACTAAGAGAGTCAGCTGAAATTATTAAAAAGCATATTGCTCAACTAAAATAGAAAGCTAGAAAATAAAAAGTTGGAGTTTTTCCAACTTTTTTATTTTTTTACTTGCTTTTTGCTAGGCGGTTCGTTATTATAATTAAGTAACGTTTCGGAGGCCTAGCGAAGTGGCTAAACGCGGCGGTCTGTAAAACCGCTCTCTCTGAGTTCGGTGGTTCGAATCCACTGGCCTCCATTGCTGGATTATTCCAGCTGGTTGCATTGAACAACAAGTAAAAGTTCAATCAAATGGGTTATAGCCAAGTGGTAAGGCAATGGTTTTTGGTACCATCATGCGCTGGTTCGAATCCAGCTAACCCAATCGTTCGAAAGAACACCCAACCCGAAAAAAAGGTCATCATTTGATGACCTTTTTTGTTGTATTATATTTTTTAAGTTAAACTTTGGATTTTTCCCTTCCAATTAAGGATGCCGTCGTTAATATTAATTAGGTGTTTATAGCCCTTAGATTTTAAGGTTTGGCAAGCATAATGAGAAAGGTCTCCGGACCGACAAATGAAGTAGTAGGTCTCGTTTTTGGGATCATTGAAGTATTTTAATTCTTCAAAAGGAAGATTATGACTATCAGGAATGTGTCCTGATGCAAATTCAATTGGTGTTCGTAGATCGTATAAATTAATAGTCGAATCTTTTGCTAAGATTTCTGCTAATTGATTTGTAGTAATGTTAATCATAGTTACCTCCATTGATAATTATATTTAAGCAGAAAAAGTTGAAAATAAAGGGAATAATGTGTGAAATTTTTGTGTAGAGGGGATGTACTGATATATGACACGTCTTGTTAAGGTTAGTGGTCGCGGAGATGGGACTGATTGGAAGAGCGCATTAAAAAATTTACAACCTGATGATGTCTTACTCCTTGCTCCCGGTTTTTATGAATTAGATCAAGGTTTAGAAGTAAATAATGTTACTATCAAAGGAACAGGTAATAACCCGGAAGAGACAGTAATCAATGGCTTTTTTGTCTTAGAAAGTAATTGTAGCTTTTTTACCTTAGAAAATGTATGTTTGCAAACAAAATCTGATCATAATACCATTTATGTTGAAGATGATGCGGATACGTATTTAACTTTGCGTAATACTAATCTTTACGGTGATGAAAACGATATGGCCGCAATTGCGGTAAATGGCAAATGTACGCTTGAATTATTTTCGAGTAAGATCGTGAATTCTAGTGTCTCTTTATTTTCTCAAGCTGATTTTCGTCTTACCATGACTGGTTCTCTAATTGATTACGATTCTGAAAACTATGCGGCCTTGGGTATCCAGGGAAAGGGAACTGCAATTATTTCTAATAGTGTAATTCATGGAAATTTAAGCACTTATCCTAATTCAAATGCAGAACTTGATCTAAATAATTCTTCTATTTCATATGGATTAATTCATGGTCAGACATGGGTAAATATGCTT
>SKEH01001098.1_pt1 | contig 12759 bp, 3 predicted proteins | sample 4826571 | NCBI WGS metagenome assembly SKEH01 (sample SAMN11008814, study PRJNA524170) | human gut metagenome | biome: Human fecal sample; material: Feces; isolation source: fecal sample from pouch patient p29 | host: Homo sapiens | place: Israel: Tel-Aviv | collected 2016-09-14 | reverse complement strand
ACAAGAAGTTGTTAAGAAGACACTAGTCTTTTCAAAAGAGCTTACTGACTACTATACACTTTATCAGCTTTTGCTTTTTCACTTTCAGGAGAAGAGAGTAGGTGAGTTCTTTGACCTGATAGAGGAAAATAGAAGCAAGGTCAATCACTATTTTCAAACGGTCTTTAGGACTTTTCTTAGACACAAGCAATACATCCAAAATGCACTAGAAACAGACTATTCAAACGCAAAACTGGAAGCTACTAACAAGTTGATTAAAGACATCAAACGGTTGGGCCTCGGTTTTAGAAACTTCATCAACTTTAAGAAGCGTATCTTCATCACACTGAACATACATAAAAAGAGGACCTATCCGGTCCTCTCTAGATGTTAGCTTTTCGTCACCCACTACAGTTGACAAAGAGCCAGAAAAAGAATTAGAACACGATGTCTAATTCTTTTCCCTTATTATTACTGAAATTGTGCCAAGTCTAGCTTCATAATATAAAAGTAAAGGTCGCCATATTGTCCTTTGTAGCCAATATCATGTCCGTTTATCGTCACCTTAGTAACTGGCGTTGAATCCGGTAAGGCTATCAGACAAGCTTGCTGTGCTCTGACAAATTCATTGTAATCTTCAAAAGAAGTATGTTTTTCTTGCTTTGCAGTATTTAAATAAGTTACTTCAATCATCGAGGGACCTCCTTTTAATCCTTTAATTAAAGTCTAGATTACGCTTCCTAGTGAGTAAAGTCAATCATGACGACTTAAAAAAATTAGCAGGCTAGCCCATACAAATAGACCCCATGGCAAATGCCATGAGGTCTATTTTAATTGGAATCTGGATTCTTAATGTCCTATCCGACCGTTACATCATTTTAACGTTTGCGTCGTTTTGCGCCATAGAGTCCAAATCCAGCTAGAAGACTTGCCAAACCAAAGATTGCAAGGTTTGAATCCTCACTACCAGTTTCTGGAAGTTGAGCTGCCTTATCACTTGGATTGATAAAGTGAGCTTCTTCTTTTGTTTCTGGAAGTACTGGAGCCTTAGGCTCTTCTGTTTGTGGAGCTGGCTGTGGCTCTGGTGTCGGAGTTGTATCCGGCACTGGTGTTGGAGTCACAATTTGTTTGTAGATGTGTTGAGTATTACCATTTTCATCTACAATTGTCTTCACAAATTCATAACCTGGGATTTCTTTCTTAGGTTGTTGGCCATCTTCGGTTGGATAACCAGGGATTGGCGTACCATTTTCATCAACATATGACGTCGTTACTTGCTCGTAGACATGTTCGATATCACCATTAGGTAATTTCTTAGTTTCTACGAAGCGGTAACCTGGAATTTCAGCTTTTGGCTGTTCACCATCAACTGTAGGATATCCTGGGATTTCCTTACCTTCTTTATCAACAAACTTAGTGATTGGAAGGACAGTTGGTGTGTAGGTTGCTGAAGCCTTAGTTCCGTTAACATCTTCACGAACCACTGTGACTGCTGGGGCAGTTCCTGTAAATTCAGTTTCTGGTGTGAATGTTACAGTGCCATCTGCAGCTACTGTGTAAGTTCCTACACCTGCAATAGTCTTAGTTGTTGAGCCATCTTCAAAGGTAGCTGGTACTTGGTTATTCATTGGTACACGGCTATCGCCTTCTGTAAATACTGGCTTACCTGTTTGCGTTTGGCCTTTATTTCCAATTGAGGTAACTGATTCTGCAGTTGGTGTTACTGGTGTTACTGTTGGCGTGTAGGTTGCTGAGGCTTTTTTGCCGTTAACATCTTCACGAACAACTGTCACTGCTGGGGCAGTTCCAACGAATGATTTTTCTGGAACAAAGGTTACTGTTCCGTCTGGAGAAACGGTGTAAGTTCCTTCACCTGGAATAGTCTTGGTAGTTGAGCCATCTTCAAAGGTTGCTGGAACAGCATCATCCATTGGTACACTTGGGTTACCAGGCATGAAGCTTGGTTTACCTGTTTGGATTTGACCTTGAATGTCTGTAGATGTTGCTGGCTCAGCAGTTGGTGTTACAGGAGTTACAGTTGGTGTGTAGGTTGCTGAGGCTTTTTTGCCGTTAACATCTTCACGAACAACTGTCACTGCTGGGGCAGTTCCAACGAATGATTTTTCTGGTACAAATGTCACTGTACCGTCTGCGGCTACTGTGTAAGTACCAACACCTTCTACTGTCTTAGTGGTTGAACCATCATCGAAGGTTGCTGGAACGTCATCGTTCATTGGCACACGGCTATCACCTTCAGTAAATTTAGGCTTACCTGTTTGAGTCGCACCTTGAATATCTGTTGATGTTGTTGGTGCTGCAGTTGGTGTAACAGGAGTTACTTTTGGAGTATAAGTCGCAGAAGCTTTTGTGCCGTTCTTATCTTCACGGACAACTGTCACTGCTGGAGCTTCACCAACGAATGATTTCTCAGGTACGAAAGTTACTGTTCCGTCAGCCGCTACTGTGTAAGTACCAACACCCTCTACTGCCTTGGTAGTTGTACCATCGTCGAAAGTTGCTGGAACATCATCGTTCATAGGCACACGGCTGTCACCTTCAGTAAATTCAGGCTTACCAGTTTGTGTAGCACCTTGGATATCAGTTGATTCAGCTGGTGTTGCAGTTGGAGTTACTGGTGTCACAGTTGGTGTGTACTTAGCTGTGATCTCAGTACCGTTCTTATCAACACGTTTAACCGTTACGCCTGAAGCAGTTCCAGTGAATGATTTTTCTGGAACGAAAGTTACGGTTCCATCTGGAGAAACAGTGTATGTTCCTTCACCATCTACTGTCTTAGTCGTTGAGCCATCTTCGAAAGTAGCTGGAGTATCTTCATCGATTGGAACATTTGGATTTCCTTCGGTGAAGCTTGGTTTACCTGTTTGTGTTGCACCTTGGATATCTGTTGATGTCGCATCTTCAGATGTTGGAGCGACTGGAGTAATCTTAGGTGTGTATGTTGTTTCTACTGTTGTTCCATTTGTATCAGCTGCTTGAACTTTAACTGGGACAACATCACCTGAATAAGATTTATCCGTTGGTGTGAAGGTTACGACACCTGTGTCTTTATCAACTGTGAAGGTACCAATAATATTGCCCGCTGGTGATTTCGCAAACACCGCCGCTGCTGGTTGGCCATTTTCATCAAGAAGGGTAATAGTATCTTTGTCAATTGGAGCAACTGAATCACCCTCAGTAAAGGTTACAGTTCCCGTCTGAACTACTCCTTGAGGTCCTGTTGATTCTGCCGGTGTTGCAGTCGGTGTGACTGAAGTTACGGTTGGTGTGTAAGTCGCTGAAGCCTTAGTACCATTTACATCTTCACGAACAACAGTCACTGCTGGTGCAGTTCCGACGAATGATTTTTCTGGAACAAAGGTTACAGTTCCGTCCGCTGCTACTGTGTATGTACCGACACCGTCAACTGTCTTAGTCGTTGTGCCATCTTCGAAGGTTGCTGGAACATCATCGTTCATTGGTACACGGCTGTCACCTTCAGTAAATTCAGGCTTACCTGTTTGAGTTTGACCTTGTTTACCTGTTGATGTTGTTGGTTCAGCAGTTGGTGTAACTGGAGTTACAGTTGGTGTGTATGTTGCAGTAACTGGAGTACCGTTCTTATCAACACGTTTCACGGTTACACCTGTACCTGTTCCTGTGAATGATTTTTCTGGTACGAAGGTTACTGTTCCGTCTGGAGCAACTGTGTAAGTTCCTTCGCCTGGAATGGTCTTCGTAGTTGTTCCATCTTCAAAGGTTGCTGGAACATCATCATCCATTGGGATTGCAGGGTTACCAGGTTTGAAGCTTGGTGTACCTGTTTGAGTTTTACCTTGGATATCTGTAGATGTTGCAGGGTCAGCAGTTGGTACAACCGGAGTAATCTTAGGTGTGTATGTTGTTTCTACTGTTGTTCCATTTGCATCAGCTGCCTGAACTTTAACTGGGACAACATCACCTGAATAAGATTTATCTGTTGGTGTGAATGTCACAACACCTGTTTCTTTATCGACGGTGAAAGTACCAATCACATCACCTGCTGGTGATTTCGCATCTACTGATGCTGCTGGTTGGCCATTTTCATCAAGAAGAGTAATGGTATCTTTGTCGATTGGCGCAACTGGATCACCTTCTGTGAAGGTTACAGTTCCAGTTTGAACCACACCTTGAGGGGCTTCTGATTCAGCTGGAGTTGCTGTAGGAGTTACTGGAGTTACAGTTGGTGTGTACTTAGCTGTAACTGGTGTACCATTCTTATCAACACGTTTCACAGTTACGCCTGTACCTGTTCCTGTGAATGATTTTTCTGGAACAAATGTTACGGTTCCGTCTGGAGCAACAGTGTAAGTTCCTTCACCTGGAATGTTCTTGGTTTTTGAGCCATCTTCAAATGTTGCAGGTGTATCATCATCCATTGGAACATTTGGATTACCTGGTGTGAAGGTTGGTGTACCTGTTTGCGTTTGACCTTGCTTACCTGTTGATGTTGTGTCTTCTGCAGTTGGTGTAACTGGTGTTACAGTTGGTGTGTATGTCGCAGAAGCCTTAGTTCCGTTCTTATCTTCACGAACGACTGTTACTGCTGGGGCAGTTCCGACGAATGATTTTTCTGGTACAAAGGTTACTGTACCATCTGCTGCTACTGTGTAGGTACCAACACCATCAACTGTCTTCGTAGTTGAACCATCATCAAATGTTGCTGGAACATCATCGTTCATTGGCACACGGCTGTCACCTTCGGTGAATACAGGTTTACCAGTTTGTGTAGCACCTTGGATATCAGTTGTTTCAGCTGGTGCAGCTGTCGGGGTTACTGGTGTCACAGTTGGAGTGTACTTAGCTGTGATCTCAGTTCCGTTCTTATCCACGCGTTTCACTGTTACGCCTGAACCTTCTCCAGTAAATGATTTTTCTGGAACGAAAGTTACGGTTCCATCTGGAGAAACGGTGTAAGTTCCTTCACCATCTACTGTCTTAGTCGTTGAGCCATCTTCGAAAGTAGCAGGTGTATCTTCGTCGATTGGAACATTTGGATCACCTTCTGTGAAGGTTGGTTTACCAGATTGTGTTTGACCTTGGATATCGGTAGATGTCGCATCTTCAGAAGTTGGAACGACTGGAGTAATCTTAGGTGTGTAAGTTGTTTCTACTGTTGTTCCATTTGTATCAGCTGCTTGAACCTTAACTGGAACAACATCACCTGAATAAGATTTATCTGTTGGTGTGAAAGTAACTAAACCTGTATCTTTATCAACTGTGTATGTACCGATCACATCACCTGCTGGTGATTTCGCTTCTACTGATGCTGCTGGTTGACCATTTTCATCAAGAAGAGTAATCGAATCCTTGTTAATTGGAGCTACTTCATCACCTTCAGTAAAGGTTACAGTGCCAGTTTGAACAAGACCTTGAGGTCCAGTAGATTCAGCTGGTGTTGCTGTTGGAGTTACTGGAGTTACAGTTGGTGTGTAAGTTGCAGAAGCTTTGGTTCCGTTCTTATCTTCACGAACAACCGTTACGGCTGGTGCTTTACCTGTGAATGATTTCTCAGGAACAAAGGTTACCGTTCCGTCTGCTGCTACTGTGTAAGTACCAACGCCGTCTACTGTCTTAGTCGTTGAGCCATCGTCGAAAGTAGCTGGAACATCATCGTTCATTGGTACACGGCTGTCGCCTTCAGTAAATTCAGGCTTACCTGTTTGAGTTTGACCTTGCTTACCTGTTGTTTCAACTGGTGTCGCTGTCGGTGTGACTGGAGTTACTGTTGGCGTGTACGTTGCAGAAGCTTTAGTTCCGTTCTTATCTTCGCGAACAACCGTTACGGCTGGTGCTTTACCTGTGAATGATTTCTCAGGGGTAAAGGTTACGGTTCCGTCTGCTGCTACAGTGTAAGTACCAACGCCGTCAACAGTCTTGGTAGTTGAGCCATCATCAAATGTTGCTGGAACATCATCATTGATTTCTACCGTTTTCTCAACGCCATCAACTGTTACGGTTCCACCCTTGAATTCAGGTTTACCTGTTTGAGTAGCACCTTGAATATCCGTTGTTTCAGCTGGTGTAGCTGTTGGGGTTACTGGAACAATTTCAGGTGTGTAGGTTGTATCCACCTTGATGCCATTTGAGCTTTCAGCTTGAACCTTAACAGGCGTTACCTTACCTGTATAAGATTTATCAGTTGGTGTGAAGGTCACTTGTCCAGTTGCTGGATCAATTGAGTACGTACCGATTTCAGTTGTACCATCTTCAGCATAGGCTGGCGTAGTCGCCACTTCATTACCATCTTTGTCCAAAAGTGTGTAGCTATTATCTTTGATTGTAATAGCTTTATCTTGACCATTTACTTGAACAGTTGCACCTTCAAAGGTTGGTGTTCCAGTTTGTGTCGCACCTTGGATATCTTTAGATGTAGCTGGTTTAGCTGTTGGAACAGCTGCTACAACTGTTGGTGTGTAACTTGCATCTGAAGTGATGGTTGAAGTCTTACCATCTTCATTTGTAATCGTCGCTATTGCTTGAATTTTCACGCCAGTTGCAGTTCCGACAAAGTCTTTTTCAGGAGTAAAGGTTACTGCTCCGGTAGTAGGATCGATTGTGTAAGTACCTTCACCTGCTACTGTTACAGTTGTTTCATCTGTTGGTTGACCTGTTGCAGGGTCAATCAATTTCTTACTTGTAATTTGAGCAGTCTCATCATCACTCAAAGCAAATGTTGGAGTTTCAGTTTGAGGAATATTTTGAATGTCTTCAGAAACTTTATTTGTTGGAGTAAGAGTGACTGGATTAACAGTTGGTGTGTAAGTTGCAGATGCTTTAGTTCCGTTCTTATCTTCACGAACTACTGTTACAGCTGGTGCAGTACCAGTAAAGCTTGGTTCTGGAACAAATGTTACAGTTCCGTCTGCAGCTACTGTATAAGTACCAACGCCATCAACAGTCTTAGAAGTAGATCCATCATCGAAGGTTGCTGGAACGTCATCATTCATTGGTACACGGTTATTACCTTCAGTGAAGGTTGGTTTGCCAGATTGGGTTGCACCTTGAACACCTGTTGTTTCAGCTGGTGTCGCAGTTGGTGTTACCGGTGTAACTGTTGGTGTGTAAGTCGCAGAAGCTTTGGTTCCGTTCTTATCTTCACGAACAACAGTTACAGCAGGTGCAGTTCCAACAAATGATTTTTCTGGTACAAAGGTTACTGTACCGTCTGCTGCCACTGTGTAAGTACCAACACCATCTACAGTCTTCGTAGTTGATCCATCATCAAATGTTGCTGGAACAGCGTCGTTCATAGGCACACGGCTATCGCCTTCAGTGAATTCAGGTTTGCCTGTTTGGGTTGCCCCTTGGATGTCTGTTGATTCAGCTGGTGCAGCTGTTGGGGTTACTGGTGTCACAGTTGGTGTGTATTTAGCTGTGATTTCAGTACCGTTCTTATCAACACGTTTCACTGTTACGCCTGAAGCAGTTCCAGTGAATGATTTTTCTGGGACGAAAGTTACGGTTCCATCTGGAGAAACAGTGTATGTACCTTCTCCATCTACTGTCTTAGTCGTTGAACCATCTTCGAAGGTAGCTGGTGTATCCTCATCAATTGGAACATTTGGATTGCCTTCCGTGAAGGTTGGTTTACCTGTTTGAGTTTGACCTTGGATATCAGTTGATGTAGCATCTTCAGATGTTGGAACAACTGGAGTAATCTTAGGTGTGTAAGTTGTTTCTACTGTTGTACCGTTAGTATCCGCAGCTTGAACCTTAACTGGGACAACATCGCCGGAATAAGATTTATCCGTTGGTGTGAAGGTCACAACACCTGTATCTTTATCAACGGTGAAGGTACCAATTTCTTTACCTTCTGGTGACTTAGCAACTACAGATGTTGCTGGTTGACCATTTTCATCAAGAAGAGTAATGGTATCCTTGTCGATTGGTGCTACTTCATCACCTTCAGTGAAGGTTACTGTACCTGTTTGAACCAAACCTTGAGGTCCAGTAGATTCAGCAGGTGTTGCAGTTGGAGTTACTGGAGTTACAGTTGGTGTGTAAGTTGCAGAAGCTTTTGTTCTGTTCTTATCTTCACGAACAACTGTTACGGCTGGTGCTTTACCTGTGAATGATTTTTCAGGGACGAATGTAACTGTACCGTCTGAAGCCACCGTGTAAGTACCAACGCCATCGACTGTCTTGGTAGTTGAACCATCATCAAAAGTAGCTGGAACGTCATCATTCATTGGCACACGGCTGTTGCCTTCAGTAAATTTAGGCTTACCTGTTTGGGTTTGTCCTTGTTTACCTGTAGATGTTGTATCTTCTGCAGTCGGTGTTACTGGGGTTACTGTTGGTGTATATGTCGCAGAAGCTTTAGTACCGTTCATGTCTTCACGAACAACCGTCACTGCTGGTGCTGTTCCAGTAAATGATTTCTCAGGAACGAAGGTTACGGTTCCGTCTGCTGCCACTGTGTAAGTACCAACGCCGTCAACAGTCTTAGTCGTTGAGCCATCGTCAAATGTTGCAGCAACATCATCATTCATCGGCACACGGCTATTACCCTCAGTAAATACAGGTTTACCAGTTTGTGTAGCACCTTGGATATCTGTAGTTTCAACTGGTGTTGCCGTTGGAGTTACTGGAGTCACAGTTGGTGTATAAGTTGCAGAGGCTTTGGTTCCGTTCTTATCTTCACGAACAACCGTCACTGCTGGTGCAGTTCCAACGAATGATTTTTCAGGTACGAATGTAACTGTTCCGTCTGCTGCTACTGTGTAAGTACCAACGCCGTCTACTGTCTTAGTCGTTGAACCATCATCGAAGGTCGCTGGAACAGCTTCATTAATCGCTACTGTTTTCTCAACGCCATCTACTGTTACAGTTCCGCCCTTAAATTCAGGTTTACCAGTTTGCGTTGCACCTTGGATATCTTCTGTTTCAGCTGGTGTTGCTGTCGGTGTTACTGGAACGATTTCAGGTGTGTATGTTGTATCCACCTTGATACCGTTTGAACTTTCCGCTTGAACCTTGGCTGGAGTTACCACACCTGTGTATGATTTATCAGTCGGTGTGAAAGTGACTTGACCAGTAGCTGAATCGATAGAGTAAGTACCGATTTCAGTTGTACCATCAGCAGCATAAGCTGGTGTACTTGTCACTTCATTGCCATCATTATCCAAAAGCGTGTAGCTATTATCTTTGATTGTAATAGCTTTATCTTCACCGTTTACTTGGACAGTAGTTCCTGCAAAGGTTGGTGTCCCTGTTTGCGTTGCACCTTGAACATCTTTAGATGTAGCTGGTTGAGCTGTTGGAACAGCAGCTACAACAGTTGGTGTGTAGGTCGCATCTGAAGTAATGGTTGCAGTCTTACCGTTAGCATTTGTAATAGTAGCTGTTGCCTGAACAGTTACTCCTTTTGCAGTACCAACAAAGTCTTTTTCTGGCGTAAATGTTACTGCTCCAGTCGTTGGGTCGATAGTATAGCTACCTTCTCCTGCTACTGTTACAGTTGTTTCATCAGTTGGTTGACCAGTTGCTGGATCCACCAATTTCTTGCTTGTGATTTCAGCAGTCTTATCATTACTCAAATCAAAGGTTGGTGTTTGGGTTTGAGGAACGTTTTGAACATCCGCAGAAACCTTGTCTGTAGGAGTCACTGTGATTGGTGTGACTGTTGGTGTGTACTTAGCTGTTGCAGTCTTGATGTAATCCTGTTGGATCTTACCATCTTTGTTTCTACCAACTGGCGCTGACAATGTAACTTCCACACCTTTTGCTGTACCAGTAAAGCTTGGATCTGGAGTGAAGGTTACTTCACCCGTTGAAGGATTAATCGTATAAGTTCCTTCCCCTTCAACTGTTACAGATGGCGCATCAGTAGTGAGACCTGTGGCAGGATCCACCAACTTAGCAGGATATTCTGCACTTGGAGTGATTGCAATCTTGTCACCATTTGAGTTAGTCTCAGTTGTGTTAAAGGTCGGAGTTTCTTTTTGAGTCGCCCCTTGAACATCCGTCGAAGTTTTGTCAACTCCTTCGATTTCAATTGGAGTGACTGTTGGAACGTATTGACCATCCATGGTATTCAACTGACCATTAATGTTTGGTTCTTGATCTGGGAATTTTGTTGACCAACCAGTATCATAACCGTTGTTATCTGAACGACGGATAGAAATACCATCAGCTGTTCCAAGGAAGTTATCTTCAGGAATAAATTCAACATCGACATCTTTACCGTTGGCAGTAATCTTGTACTTACCTTGTCCTGGAACGACATAGTAACCGTCCCCATCAAGAGTTGCACGGTTGCCATCTTTATCAACGATGTATGGTTCTACCGTTTCGTCAATAACGGCACTAGAATTAAGCTCATACTTGTGTTCTCCACGTGCTGTAAAGGTTACAGTTGCAGTTTGCTTCGCCCCTTGAGGACCACTTGTTTCCTTGAATTCCCCTTTTGGTGGGTGCGTAATTTGAGTTCTGAAGTCTTCCACTTCCCCTGAGAAGGCCATACCAGTTGGGCTCTCAATCTCGGTAGCTTTCTTGGCAATACGAACACGAGCACCTAGTTCTTTAACGCTAGGGTCGATATAAGTCTTGCTATTTGCAAAAGTCAACTCAACTGTACCGTCATTTGTGATTCTTGCAAGATCAGAGCGTTCATCTTCATCAAAGGTACCATTTTGGTTAAAGTCTATCCAACCGTAGATATAAGCTTCTGAAGCTCCATCTGTATGGGCTTCTATTGACAGCTTGTAGTTACCTGGGCGTGTACGATCCATCTTGATCATCTCATTGGTTGTACCTTTAAGCTCATCTGGAAGCAATTGGTCAATTCCTTCATCGGCCGTAGTTGCCTTATCATCACCGAACCAGTCAAGAACAGTATTCTCATCCATATCAGGACTCACATTACCAATATATGGTTGATTTACTTTAGCACCAGTTATACCATCTACAGTTGCAATGGTATGCATAGCTTTTCCGTATGACTCAGGAGCGTCCCCTTCATCAATTGGGAAGAATCCTAGCATTGCTGACTGTTTACCACCTGAAGCGACATAAAGTCCAACTTCAGAGGCACCACGCGTCATAACGATTGGAACAGTATAATTACCTTCAGAAATGTTTGGTCCAAAGATACCGGTTCCTAGACCACCTGTAACTTTGTCAGGATTTCCAAAATACTTCCAAGCTACTGGTTTCTTTTCTGGTCCAACTTGAGTAGATCTACGAAGTTGGTTTAAGTTGGTATTATTAAATTTAGGATTAGGTCCAAAAAGATTTTCAGTATCTTGTGGTGAATATGTTACAGAAGTAGTTGGTCTGGTAAACTTTTTCCATTCTCCAATATGCTGCCAACCTTCTCCATTGGTAGTAAACATAACTAATTCACCTGGGTTAGCAGACTCCCCATCAGCCATAACAATAGCTGGCTTAACTGTCTTACCACGGAAGGTTGCAGAGATTTCAAACTGAACTCCAATATTTCCACCATTCAAAGCTGAACTTATGGTAGTCTTCTTGGTTTTCGTATCAATATTCTCAAATCTGATTTCAGTCCAATTATTTTGGGCATCAGCAACGATTTTGGCCTCTTCACCATTGTTAAAAGCTTGCCTAGCAGCATTTGAAGTGACTCCACTTACATAACCATTTTTTGCATTTGGATCATAGGTTGCTTTTTCAGCTTCTGTAGCCCCTTGATTTTCCATCCGTTTCTTATAGATTTCAGTCGCTTGGAAAGGTTTCAAGGATTTGACTTTTACAGTAACTACATAACCAGGCATAATTTCCTTGGTATAGGTAGACCCAACTTGAAGAGCCAATTTTTCTTCTAAGTTCTCAGTTGGTTTAACTTCACTTTTAGGAACTAGTACTGTAGTAGTTCCTGTCCAGTTAGCTACATCTCCAAAGTCCAACCATGAGATTTGGCTAGCCATAGATTTGGCATCAACATTTGTTGTAAAGCCTGGTTTTTCAACTTTTGGAGTTGAAGTTGCATCTTCAACATCATCCCCAATCAAGCTTTCGTCATTAGGATCACCTAATGCACGACGTGTACGACGTCGACCAGAAGTTTCTGCTGTTACAACAGGTTGCTCTACAGCAGACGCTTCGGCTCCACTTGAAAGAGCATTCGTTGTAGAAGCTTCTGCTTGAACGTCCACACCTTGTGCTTCAGATGCTGTTTCTGAAGCAGGTGTCTCAGATGATGCTGATGTAACAGAGGCTGTCGTTGAAACTCCCGTAGTATTGCCTACACTTGTAGAGCCAGCAACACTAGTGGTAGATGCTGCAGTAGTTACTGACGTTGACGAAGCTGCTTGAGATGTTGTTTCACTAGAAGCTTGTGTTGTCGACGTTTCAGAATTAGCTGAGCTAGCATTTGAAACAGTTTGAGACTGACTATTAGTCTCAGTACTAGATAAAATATTTGCGACTTCCGTTGAAGCTTGAGCAGCAACAGCAGTCTGTGAAGATGACTCTTCACTCACTGTTGCAGTAGTGCTTATTACATCTCCTGCTTGCACTTGGTTAGCTGTTTCATCGGCAGATACTTGACTAGCAGTACCAACCATAACAAGTGTTCCAAGCAAGACCGAACAAACGCCTACATTCAACTTACGAATCGAAAATCGACTTATACGATCATTAAATAAATCTTTACCCACTTTGGTAATCCTCCACACATATACAATTAAGTATCTCACCCCTCAATGAGATTAAAAGTATTTAAAAATACTAATCGTTAAACATTCTAACAAATTTCCTAATATTTGTGAAAAG
>SKEH01001094.1_pt1 | contig 12769 bp, 6 predicted proteins | sample 4826571 | NCBI WGS metagenome assembly SKEH01 (sample SAMN11008814, study PRJNA524170) | human gut metagenome | biome: Human fecal sample; material: Feces; isolation source: fecal sample from pouch patient p29 | host: Homo sapiens | place: Israel: Tel-Aviv | collected 2016-09-14 | reverse complement strand
AAAGAGAGGTTGCTTGAGGAGTGAGCTACGAGGAGGGGCTTACTTCTTGGAGCCCAGCAGTGCCAGACCCGCGCCGAGCATCACGATGTTGTTTGCGAGCTGCTGGCCGTCCTGGGTGGGGCGGAAGTACTTGTCGTGCATGTCCGGGTTACGGAAGTACACGGTCATCAGGTTTGCCGCGAATGCGGTCAGGCCTGCGCCCGCCAGGCGTGCGGGGATGAAGGGGGTCAGCAGGGTTGCGCCGAGGGTGGTCTCTGCGCCGGAGATGAGCTTACCGAAGGTTGCTGCGTCCAGCTTGGAGACTGCGGGTACGCCGGTTGCCGCCATCTGCTGCAGGAAGGCGTAGGTGCCTTCGTCTGCCTTGAGCTTCTTGACGCCTGCGTCGAGGATGAGCGCGCCTGCGGTGATGCGGAGTGCTGCATTGGAGAACTTGCCCATTGTTGTGTCCTTCTGTTCTGTGGTTGGTCGGCTAGGTTTTCGTTTGAACGGTTACTACTTTAGCCCCACTGTCTCACCCTGTAAAGTTTTACCAGTAAAGTTTCTTAATTTTTTGAAAACCCGAAAATAGGGACAGCGGAAGGGTTGCTGGAGGAGGATGGGAAGTCCCTGTGCCCGGTGGCTCACGACGAACCCGCCCCGTGCCCGCGTCATCTCAAATTTCCGCCCCTGTTGGATTCATTGCGCTCGTGTGGGTATGAGGGGGTAAAATTTGAGATTATGCATTCTCTGTATATTTCTCATCGGTGATACAAGCCTCGGCTAACCTGTGTCATTGGGGCCCACAAGCCCCGAAATACTGCACGTGCCGCCGAAATAGGAGGTCCACCTCCCTGTACGCCGTTAAGGAATATGAGTGAATACCAACCACCCGGATAAGCCCCCGAGTAAAAAACAGGGCAACCGACGCAGAAAAGAGAAATACGTGACACAGCAGCCAACGCCGCAGAACTCCGTCACCGGCCTAGATTCGGAGGCTGAGCACTCCAAGCTCCAGCGCGGGCTCAGCTACCGACATATCCAGCTGATTGCTATTGGCGGCGCCATCGGCACCGGCCTTTTCCTCGGCTCAGCCAAAACCATCGCGCTGACCGGCCCCTCTATCGTCTTCGTCTACGCCATCATCGGTAGCGTCATCTACTTTGTTCTGCGCGCTATGGGTGAGATTCTGCTCTCCAACCCCAAGTACAAGTCCTTTACCGACTTCATTACCGATATCCTCGGCCTGCGCGCAGGATTCTTCGTCGGCTGGTCGTACTGGTTCTTCTGGGTCGTCACGGGCATCGCGGACGTCATCGCGATTACCGGCTACGTGCAATACTGGCTACCCGGCATGCCCAAGTTCATCCCGGCGCTCGTGGTCATCACGGCACTGCTACTGCTGAACCTGCCCTCGGTGAAGAACTTCGGCGAAATTGAATTCTGGTTCGCGGTCATTAAAATCGTCGCGATTGTCGCCCTCATTATTGTTGGTGCGCTCATGGTTGCCTTCAGCTTCACCAGCCCCGACGGCACCACCGCCTCCCTAGCCCACCTGTGGGACCATCCCGGCCCCTCCGGTAGCGGTATCTTCACCCAGGGCGTGACCGGCTTCCTGGGCTCCTTCCAGATTGCCCTCTTCGCTTTCGTGGGCGCCGAGCTCGTCGGCACCGCCGTGGCTGAGACCAAGCACCCCGAGCGCACCCTGCCCAAGGCCATTAACGCCGTGCCCTTCCGCATCGCGCTCTTCTACGCCGTGCCGCTGCTGACTATCCTCGCCGTGACCCCCTGGGACAAGCTGGATAAGTCCATGAGCCCCTTCGTGGGCATGTTCTCCCTGGCGGGCATCGGCATCGCCGCCTCGCTGGTGAACTTCGTGGTGCTGACCTCCGCGGCATCCTCCGCAAACTCCGGTATCTTCTCGACCTCCCGCATGGTCTACGGCCTGGCGCACGACGGTGCGGCACCCTCCGCACTGGGCAAGCTCACCAAGAACGGCGTGCCCGCCAACGCCCTGTACCTGACCACCGTGCTGCTGCTGTTCAGCCTGGTCATGCTGTACGCCGGCAACGGCATCATGGAGGCGTTTACCGTGGTGACCTCGGTGGCGTCGATGATGGGTATCTTCACCTGGAGCATGATCCTGATTGCCTACCTGGTGTACCGCAAGAAGTTCCCCGAGCGCCACGAAGCCTCCCAGTACAAGATGCCCTGGGGTATCGGCATGAGCTGGTTTGGCCTGATTTTCTTCGCCGTCATGGTTTACGCCCTGAGTCTGTACCCCGACACCGCCATCGGCCTGGCGCTGACCCCCGTCTGGTTCATTGCTCTGGCTATCGGTTACAAGATCCTGACCCGTCGCCACGCCGCCAAGCGTGCCCGCGCGCTGGTCGGTGAAGGAGCCTCTCAGAAGTAGCCTCTAGCGCTACCGCTCGTCGTTGTTCTGCGCCTCGCCCCCGTGTTCTTTCTGGATGCGGGGGCGAGGTTTTTCTGTGTTTATTTACCCCCGTCAGGGGGCTAAATGGTGACCTATACAATAGATTTGCGACACACCAAAGGCTGAAAAATACTTCATTCACCTTTCAAAACGTGTAGAATATCTATCCAAACAGGTGTGAAAGCTCCCAAAGGTTCCCGCATCGGGCGATGTTCGAACTCGCCCCGGATGCGGTGCGAACCGTGGTCGAGCCCATCTCCCGCCCCGAAAGCCGGGGCTACCCCGCCAAACAACTGGCCGCATATTCATACACTGACCGTGCCTCCTGTCTTCTCGAGATTTTCACTCCAGGTCATGGCATATGCGGTACGGGGTACAACCGCAGAAAAGAGGACGTCGTGACTGAACATAACCAGGCCACCGTCACCCCCGAGGCTCCCGAACAGACGGAGCGCCTGCACCGCGGTCTGAGCAACCGCCACATCCAGCTCATCGCAATCGGCGGTGCCATCGGTACCGGCCTATTCATGGGCTCCGGCCGCGCCATCTCCATGGCGGGTCCCTCCGTTATTTTCGTGTACATGCTCATCGGCGCCGTCATCTTCCTGGTGCTGCGCGCCATGGGTGAAATCCTGCTGTCAAACCTGCGCTACAAGTCCTTCTCGGACTTCACCACCGACCTGTGCGGCCCCATGGCGGGCTTCTTCCTCGGCTGGTCCTACTGGTTCATGTGGGTGGTGACCGCCGTTGCGGATATCATCGCAATCGTCGGCTACCTGCGCATGTGGTGGCCCGACCTGCAGGCATGGATACCGGCCCTCGCCGTCATCGGCGTTCTGCTGACCCTGAACCTGGTGTCCGTGAAGAACTTCGGCGAAATCGAATTCTGGTTCTCCATGATTAAGATCGTCGCCATCGTTGCCCTGATTATTGTTGGTGGCGCCATGGTCGCTATCGGATTCACCTCACCCAGTGGCGCGCAGGCATCCGTCGCAAACCTCTGGAACGACGGCGGTATGTTCCCGAACCACTTCATCGGCTTCCTCGGCGCATTCCAGATTGCCGTCTTCGCGTTCATGGGCTCAGAGCTCGTCGGTACCACCGCGGCAGAAACCAAGGACCCCGAAAAGACCCTGCCCAGGGCAATCAACGCCGTGCCGGTGCGCATCATGGTCTTCTACGTGGGTGCGCTCGTCACCATCCTGATGGTTACCCCCTGGCGCCTCGTCAGCCCCGATAGGAGCCCCTTCGTCGCCATGTTCACCCTGGCGGGCCTGGGCATCGCCGCGCACATCATCAACTTCGTGGTGATTACCAGCGCAACCTCCTCGGCGAACTCCGGTATTTTCTCCACCTCGCGCATGGCCTTCGGCCTGGCCCGCGAGCGCAGCGCACCCGCGTTCCTGGGTAAGGTTTCCAAGGCCGGCGTGCCACGTAACGCGCTGTTCCTCTCGGCCGTGATGCTGCTGTCCTCCATTGTGCTGCTCTACGCGGGTGACTCGATTTCTAGCGCGTTCAACCTGGTCACCACCGTGGCTGCGGTACTCGTGATTTTCGCGTGGGCGATGATCATGGTCAGCTACCTGATGTACCGCAAGAAGTTCCCCTCGCGCCATGCGAAGTCGAAGTTCCGCCTGCCCGGCGGCCGTTTCTCCGCGTGGCTGTCGCTGGTGTTCTTCGCCTTCACCATCGGCGTGCTGGCCATGGATGAAGAAACCCTCAGGGGTCTGCTCGCGATGCCCGTCTGGTTCGCGATTCTGGGCATTGGTTGGTTCTTCAAGCGCCGCGCGGATGCACGCCGCCACGAGGCGATTTCGACCCGCACCGCGCAGATTGCGATTGTGGAGGCGTCCGAGATTTTCTCGGCACGCTAAGCCGCATCTACTATCTGCGCCGGCTATCGGTACCAGCTGCCACAGCTGGTTTCCCGCGCATGCGTAAAGCCCGCGCCCCCTGCTCCTTTTCGGAGGTGAGGGCGCGGGCTTTCGCTATCTCCAGGGATGAACCCGAGAGGCTCTAGAGATGAACCAGAGAGGCTCGGGGGAGTGCGCTTAGACGGAAGCCATCTCAGCCTCTTCGGCAAGCGGGTCGTTGTCGTCATCGGTGCGGTAGAAATCCCAGCGCTCACAACCGCAACCCGAACGCATCGCCTCGATGACGGCGGCAGCTGCCTCCATCGGGTCGAGCGCGTGCAGATTCCACAGCGCATGCACCGGTACCGGGTGCCTCCAGCCGTGCTCCTGCAGGAACTCCGGGTCGAAGGCGGGCAGCGCCTCGACGGTGGGTTCAAGCTCGCAGAGGAAACCGGTGGGGGAGCGGAAAACCGTGACCACGGGGGTCGGGTCGGCATCTTCCAGGCAGGCTCCGTCGAAGAAGTAGTAGGTGCTCAGGCGGCGGTTCCAGGCAAGCTGCGCGAGGCGTTCGCCGAAGACTTCCACCGTCTGCTCCCACTGGGTGCGGTGGTACGCCGCAAGGTCGGTGTGGGCGGTCTGCACCACGCCGATGCCCTGCTCGGTGAGTTCGCGGGCGCTCAGACGTGCGGGTTCTGCCGGTTCCGCGGGAGCGCCCGCAGGGGAGCCGTCCGGGGTATCCAACTCTGCTAGTTCTGTTTCGGTGAGCTCAGCGTTAGTCAGCTCAGCGTCAGCGTTAGTTAGCTCAGCGTCGAGGAGCTCAAGCTCCTCAGCGGCACTCGATTCAGCAGCGCTCGCCTCAGCGGCACCCGACTCCACGGCAGCTACGTTGGCTTCGTTTTTCGTCCACAGGCGCAGCTCGCGGGCAATCTGCGTGCGTCCGCGATGCAGGGCCGTCTGCCAGGAACCGAACTTGGCGCGTACCGCACCCAGCGGCGGCACCTGCTCAATGAGCGTGGGAATGGTAGACCAGTAGCCGTAGTTCAGCGCCGTCGGCTCGCGGTCGTAGCGGGCGCAATAGCTCAAAAACAGGCTCAGAGTCTTCGGTGCAAAATCCTCGGGTACCGCCGCGGCGTCGATATACCACTCGTTCTCGAGCGCCTCCGCCGGGTAGATGCCGGTGCGGAGCATACCCAGGGACCAGTCGCCGTCACCGAGGTAATCGTTGACCGTCTGTGCGGGGGCAGGCCACGCGGATTCGCCCTCCATACTGGCGGCGAGCAGGGTGTACAGGCTACCGCCCTCGGTGCCGATTTCTTTCACGCCGCGCTGCCTGATGTCCTCGAGGGTCTGCGCGTAGGCTTCTTCCTCCAGCTGGGAGTAGGGGTGTGCGGCAAGGTACTTGAGCGTTGCCCCAATCTTCGCCAGAACGTGCGCAATGTCTTCATTGTTGAAGTGGCGTGCCTCCAGCGCGGATGGCAGGTCGTGAATAATATCGCAATCAAGAATCAGTGCCGCGTACTCGGGCTCTGGAGGCAGATCGTAGGCTTCTGCGAAAACGTACCAGAGGCCGCAGGCGAGCATCGTGTAGCTCGGGGCGTCTGCCGTGACCGGGCCAAACTGCCAGATACCGGAGCTCAGCGCATAGTTCAGGTACTTCTTGTTGATGTGCGGGTACAGAAAGTTGAGGCGGCGGAGAACCTGGGTAGGGGTGAACCCCAGCGCGGCGAGTTCGGCGATGAGTTCCGCGTACTCGTCGTGAAAATCTAAGTAGCCCTCCGGCGCGTTTGATAGCGCGGCTTGTTCGCGCATGGGTCCCTCTTTCCTCAGCAGGTGGGCGGCGCATCGTCGTACCGTGCCGTCGCACCCTGTATTTCTGCGAGCAGAAAAGGTCGTGCGGGCGGTCGCGCCGCCCCCAATCTGCATAAAAGCGAGAAAAATTTTAAAAAATATATCCTTTTAGTTCAAAAATAGTTGAACGTTATATAGGCGTTCAAGCGGAGGGGCCGATAATCAGCTAACTAACCAAAAGATGACGCGGGCGGCGGCAGAGGCCCAAATGATGCAGAACCGCCCATCGGCTGTACGCGCTCGGGTTCTGCGGCTGAGCTCGGGGGAGCCGGCGGCTGAGGCCGGGCGGGGTCGATACTACCCCGGCAGGCTCGGCGGCGGCCTCGGGGATTCCGACAGCGGTCCCGGCGGCCCGGCTCCCGGAGCGTCGGCGAAGTATGCGAAACTGGAGGGATGAGCGAACACCCCCTCCCGAGCAGCATCGCACCGCGCGGCGCATCCGCCCACAACGAGTCGCGCCCCGAATCGAACCGTAGCCGACAGGACCGTGACGGGCGGGCCGAGCGGGCCCCCTCCTCGCACCTTGTCTCGGTACTCGCCGCAGAGCTCGGCATCGCCCCGCACCGCATCGGCGCCGCCGTGGCACTGCTCGACGCCGACAATTCCGTGCCCTTCATCGCCCGCTACCGCAAAGAAGCGACGGGCGCGCTCACCGACACCCAGCTGCGCGCCATCCAGACCCGCCTGGGTCAGCTACGCGCCCTCGAAGAGCGCCGCGCCCGCGTGCTCGAGGCGCTCACCGCGCGCGCCGACGAGGGGCTCATCGACCCGCTCACCCTGCTGCAGCTGCGTTCCTCGCTCATGAACGCCGCCACCGTCGCAGACGTGAACGCCCTCTACGCCCCCTACCGCAGCGAGCGCGTAACCCGCGCGCAGCTGGCGCGCGCCGCCGGGCTCGACTCCCTCGTCGAGGACCTGCTGGAGGTGCCCCTCGCCGACGCGCACGCCATCGCCGCCGCCTACATCACCACCGATGAGGAGATTGCGGAGGCCCGCGCGGAGGGGGATGAGACGCTGCCCATCCGCACGGCCGAGGAGGCCCTCGAGGGCGCCCGCGCGATTCTGATCGACCGTGCCCTCACCGACCCGGTGCTCGGCGAGAAGCTCCTGACCCGCCTGCGCGAGCAGGGCGTCATCGAATCCCGGGTCATTGCCGGGCACGAAAGCGACGGCGCGAAGTTCTCGGACTATTTCGCCTTCTCGGACCGTATTCGCTCCATCCCGCCGCACCGCGTGCTGGCCCTGCACCGCGCCAAGGATGCCGGCGTGGTGCGCCTGAAGGTGGACGTGGCACCCGCCCCCGCACCGCTCAGTCGCCTGCGCGGGGCCGCCCGCGCCGAAGCCGAGGCTGCCGCCGAAAACTACGAGAACGTACGTTCTACATACGAGCGCGAGGTGGCCGCCGCGCTACGCATCCCCGTGCAGGTGCTCAACACCGTGGACGACGAGGACCGCGTGCTCGGCTGGCTCGCCGCCACCGTGCGCACCGCCTGGCGCAGCCACCTGCGCCCGCGCCTGGCCGAGCGCATCCGCCACCGCCTGCTCGATACCGCCGCGCAGAACGCGACCGAGGTGTTCGCCTCCAACCTGCGCGATATTCTGCTCGCCGCGCCCGCCGGGCACCGCCGCACCCTCGGCCTGGACCCGGGTCTGCGCCACGGCGTGAAGTACGCCGTCGTCGACGAGACGGGCGAGCCCCTGCGCACCGGCACCGTCTACCCGCACGCCCCGCGCAATCAGTGGGAGGAGGCGCTGCGCGAACTCGCCGCCGCCTGCCGCGAGGAGCACGTGGAGCTCATCGCCATCGGCAACGGCACCGCAAGCCGCGAAACCGACAGGCTTGCCAGCGAACTCATTCGCGCCCTGCGCGAGGAGGGCGTGGAAGCACCCCAGAAGGTGACCGTTTCGGAGGCGGGCGCATCCGTCTACTCCGCCTCGGCCCTGGCCGCCGCCGAGCTGCCCGACTACGACGTGACCGTGCGCGGCGCCGTCTCCATCGCCCGCCGCCTGCAGGACCCGCTCGCCGAGCTCGTCAAAATCGACCCGCAGTCCATCGGCGTGGGCCAGTACCAGCACGACGTGCCGCCGGCCGCTCTGCGCCGGGCCCTCAACGACACCGTCGAAGACTGCGTGAACGCCGTGGGCGTGAACCTCAACAGCGCCTCCGTGCAGCTGCTCGCGCACGTGGCGGGAGTGGGCACCGTGACCGCCGAACGCATCGTCGCCTACCGCACCGAACACGGCACCTTCGCGAACCGCCGGCAGCTGCTGAACGTGCCGCGACTGGGTGCGAAAACCTTCCGCCAGGCGGCGGGATTCATTCGTATTCGTGGCGGCGAGGAGCCTCTGGATGCCTCCGCGGTGCACCCGGAAGCCTACCCGCTCGCGCGCCGTATTATTGCCGACGCGCAGGCCCGCAACGGTGCTCGCTGGGTAGCTGGCGCTCTGGGTACCTCGGACGGTAGCGACCCGCTGGCCGGGCTGAACCCCGCCGACTACGTGCAGGAGGGCGGACAGGACGGTGTAGAGGAGGGCACCGCCGGCGTGTACACGGTGCAGGACATCTTCACCGAGCTTTGCCGCCCCGGCCTGGACCCGCGCGGTAGCTTCCGCACCGCACGCTTTTCCGAGTCCGTCTCGCGTTTTGAGGATGTGCGCCCCGGCATGGTGCTCGAGGGTACCGTCTCGAACGTGGCGGCCTTCGGCGCGTTCGTGGATATCGGTGTGCACCAGGACGGCCTCGTGCACATCTCGCAGATGAGCCGCGGGTTCGTGGCGAACCCGCACGACATTGTGCGTAGCGGCGACATCGTGCGGGTGCGCGTGGTGGAGGTCGACCCGGCCCGCCGCCGCATCTCCCTCTCGCTGCTGGTGGAGGACGAGAGCTAGCCGGCGAAAACTGGCGGGTGACGGCTAGATACCGAGCGCTCACCGAGATAGTTTGCCGGTTTGCCGAACAATCCAAGAACGAGCGTTCGCCAAAACCGGTCTTCGAAAGCCCGAAAAGCCGCGCCGCCAGGGCGCGCAAAAGCCCCGACAGGCATTATCCGTGCCTGTCGGGGCTTTTTATGTAGGTGCGATTCAAACTCTACACCCGCGCTACACCCTAGAAGTCAATGTTCGCCGGGTCAGCGCCGATACGACCCTCGGGGGTGGAGAGCGCATCCACGGCCGCGATGTCCTCGGCGGTCAGCTTCACGTTCACCGACGCCAGGTTCTCCTCAATGCGCGAGGGGGTCACGGACTTCGGAATAGCCACGGTGCCCTTGGCCAGGTGCCACGCCAGCACGACCTGCGCCGGGGTTGCGCCGTGGCGCTCCGCGATCTCGGCCAGCACGGGGTTCTGCAACAGATCGCTGCCGTTGCCCAGCGGGCTCCACGCCTCGGTCACGATGCCGTACTCGGCGTGCACGGCGCGCAGCGCCTCCTGCGAGAAGTAGGGGTGCAGCTCAATCTGGTGGATAGCCGGAACCACGCCGGTCTTCTCGATGATCTCGCGCAGCTGCTCCTCGGGGAAGTTCGACACACCAATCGAGCGGACCTTGCCCTGCTTCTGCAGCTCAATCAGCGCGCGCCAGGAATCCAGGTACAGGCCCTGCTGCGGCTTGGCCCAGTGAATCAGGTACAGGTCAACGTAGTCGGTGCCCAGCTTCTCCAGGGAGGCATTGAACGCCTCGAAAGCGCTCTCGTAGCCCTGGTCGGAGTTCCACAGCTTGGTGGTGAGGAAGATGTCCTCGCGAGCCACGCCGGAGTTGGCGATGGCGCGGCCCACGCCCGCCTCGTTGCCGTAGATGGCGGCGGTGTCGACGTGGCGGTAGCCGGTCTCCAGAGCGGTGCCCACGACCTTCTCAGCGACCTCGTCCTCCACCTGCCACACGCCGTAGCCCAGCTGGGGGATGCTGCGGCCGTCGTTGAACTTTACGTTCGGTACGTTGTAGCTCATGATGCTCCTTCGGTTTCTGCGGGGGAGGCGAGGCCTCCGCGGGGTCTATTGGTTCTCTATGCTACGCCCGCGGCCGAGGTGAAGACGAGTCGGTTGTGCCTCGAGCTTAACGATGCGAAGAATCATGACGAGTCGCGGCGGGGGAGAGGGGCCGCTATCTCGCGTCTTTCTCATCCGGCAGCGCGAAGAGCTCGCGCACATCCTCGGCCGTGACCGCCGCGGAGGCGAACTCGCCCTCGCCGACCACCGCATCGAAGAGCGCGGCCTTCGAGGCCTTCAGCTGCATGACCTTCTCCTCGATCGTGCCCTCGGCGACCAGCCGGTACACGTGCACCTCACGCTCCTGGCCGATGCGGTGAATACGGTCCACGGCCTGCTGCTCGGCGGCTGGGTTCCACCACGGATCCATGATGAACACGTGGTCCGCCTCGGTCAGGTTCAGACCGAAACCGCCGGCCTTGAGCGAAATCAGGAACACCGGCGCGGCCCCGGCGCGGAACGCCTCGATGACCTCGGCACGGTTGCGGGTCGAACCGTCCAGGTACAGGTGACCGATGCCCTCCTCCGCCAGGCGCGCCGAAATGCTCTTCAGGTAACCGGTGAACTGGCTGAACACCAGCACGCGGTGCCCGCCGGCCAGCAGCTCGGGTAGCCGCTCCACCAGGTACTCGCGCTTCGCCGAGGTGACGCCCTCGTAGGCGTCCGGGTCGATGAGCGCGGCATCCAGGGCCAGGCGGCGCAGCAGCGTCAGCGACTGGAAGATCGTGAAACGGTTCTTGTCCATATCCTCCAGCAGGCCCAGAACCTTCTGGCGCTCACGCTGCAGGTGCGTGTCGTAGATGCGGTGGTGACCGGGGGCCAGCGGCAGGTTCACGCGCGTATCGTTCTTCGCCGGAAGCTCCGCCGCCACCAGCTCCTTGGTTCGGCGCAGCATGAGCGGCCGGATGCGCCGGCGCAGGCGAGCGGTCGTGGCGGCCGCGTGCGCGGGGTCCTCACCGGACTCCGCCGGGCGGGCGTACAAGTCGCGGAAGGCGCGGGCGGAGGGGAAGAGCCCGTCCGCCACAATCGCCAGCAACGCCCACAGCTCCATGAGGTTGTTCTCCAGGGGCGTGCCGGTCATGGCGATCTTGGTGCGCGCGGGCATGGCGCGGGCGATAGACCAGGCGCGGGTGCCGGTATTTTTGACGAATTGCGCCTCGTCCAGCAGGAGCGCACCCCAGCCGGGGGTGCCCGGGCCCTCCTCCGAGCCGAGCCCGGCCGCGTAGGAGACGTACGCGTCCTCGTCCATGCGCAGCAGTGTGTAGCTGGTCAGCACCAGGTGCGCCCCGGCGATGCGCTCAGCCAGCGGGGTCTTACCGGCGGTGGTTTCGGTAATGGTCACGACCTTCGCCTCGGGCAGGAAGCGTTCCGCCTCCGCCGCCCAGTTGGTGATGACAGAGGTCGGCGCAACCACGAGGAAGGGTGCGAACGGCTCGACGGGGGCCGCGGCGCGGTGCTCCTCGATGGCGTGGGCGAGCAGGGCGAGGGCCTGCACGGTCTTACCCAGGCCCATGTCGTCGGCGAGGATGCCGCCCATGCGATGCTCGTACAGGAAGGTGAGCCAGCGGTAGCCCTCCACCTGGTAGGGGCGCAGGGTGGCGCGCAGGCCCGCGGGGACCGGGTACTCTCGGTTTAGGTTCGGGCGCACCACACCCCCATTGTTGCGCTTGTCATGCGTATCGGGGCTTGCCGCGGGCTTATCCGCACCCTCTGCGGGGTTAGCTTCGCGGGCCTCGGAGGCCTCCACGAGCGCCAGCAGGGAGCGCACCTGCTCATCCCAGCGCCGGGTGGTCTGCACGCTGACCGCCAGCGATTCCAGCTCGGAGAACAGCCCGGCCTGGTGCCGGTTGATGCGCAGCTCGCCGCCCGCCTCGTCGAGCTCCCGCGCCTCCGCGATGAGGGTGCGCAGGGTCTTAAATTCGGGTCGGCGCAGCGAGAAGTAGGTGCCGTTGCCGAGCAGAATACGGTCCGCCCCGCGATCGAGCGCCTCAAAAATCTGTGCAAACGGTACAGTCCAATTGTTGACCTTCACCGCAATGCCCAGCCCGAACCAGTCGCGCGAATTGCCCTCGGTGACGGTTACCTCGATGAGCGCGTCGGTGGCTTCCACGAACTCGGGCGGGGTGCCGTTGAAACGCACCTGAACGGCGGAAATGCGGCGCAGCTTCGGCAGCACGACGCTCAGCAGCTCGCGGGTTTCCCAGCCCTCGACGCGGCGCTCTTCTAAGCTGGCCAGGGCCGGATGCGCGGCCAGCACCGAGCGCACCGAGCGTAGCACGCGGGCCTCGAAGCGCTCGTCGCGCACCTCGCCGCCCTCCTCGCCGGGGTACCCGAAGACCGGCAGGCGCTGAACGCCGGATTCGTGTTCGGCCTCGAAGGGGTTGAGGGGGTACTCCCAGTGCCAGCCCAGCTGCGCATCGTGGCGAACCTCCTCGTCGAAGGTCAGCTCGAGCACCAGGCGCGGCGGGGTGACGGCAGGCAGGGCCAGAGCCGGGTCGGGGGGGAGCGCGGGTACGGAGCGGCTGAGAGCCGGCAGAAAATCGCGCTGGAACGCGGGGCGTTCGGAGGCGGGAATCTTGACGGTTCCCGCCGAGATGAGCGCCTCGGAGGCGGCGTCGACGGCGCGTGCGGCGTCCTCCGCGCGGCGGATGCGCTGAATCAGGCCGGTGCGCA
>SKEH01001093.1_pt1 | contig 12791 bp, 9 predicted proteins | sample 4826571 | NCBI WGS metagenome assembly SKEH01 (sample SAMN11008814, study PRJNA524170) | human gut metagenome | biome: Human fecal sample; material: Feces; isolation source: fecal sample from pouch patient p29 | host: Homo sapiens | place: Israel: Tel-Aviv | collected 2016-09-14 | reverse complement strand
ATATTACACTACTGATTGTGAAATGTAAATATAAAGCTTTTACTCTAGGCATTTTTTAATGATAAGCGAACATCAGTTGTTTTATCTTTTTTCGAATCGTTTCAATCCTCTCATCAAGCAACTCTGAGCTATTTCGATACCCTGACCAATACTCTGATAAGTAGCTAGCCACCCAAGCTTCAGGTTCCATAAATGATCTTTGCAATGGATATAAGAAGGCCATTTCCAATTTCACTTGCTCCAATATATTTGATAAAAGTATTGGATCTTCGTCGCTTAAGTGCTCATCCAAACGGATTGAGATTTCATTTTGGAGAGTTTCATCTACTCCTGTAATAGCTGGTGACAACTCTGCTATCTCATCTAAGAACGTCAAATAGTGAACCTTCTCAGAAACTCCTATTCGCGCTAAACTTTCAAATAAATAGCTGCGTACTATAGGCGTTACTTTGGGTTCCAGCATAAATTTTTTAGCCCATACTTGCAGACGTTCCTCAGATAATTGCTTGATCGCTCTAACTGAAACCAGTTGTTCCATTGGCGACAATAACGGTAATTGTCGAATCTCTGATTCAAGCTGCTCCATGATAGCCTGTTGCTGTTTTTGATAAAAAAATTCTTGATCCTCAATGCGCATCAACCAAAGATTTCTCTGTTCTTCTGTTAGCTGTTTCATCTTTTGAGCCCGCCATAAAAATTCACGAGCTGCAAAAAATCTGTGTGAGTACAATTGAATTTGCAAATAAAGATCTATTGTCTCTGGTGCTTCGAGATAACTGTCTGGTTCCTCCTCGGAAAACGCTAAAGCCTCTTCAAAATCCCCTTGTTCTAGGGAAAGATTGGCAATTAGATGGTTTAGTTTAGTCGAAGGATTCTCTTGATAGGCAAGTTTGTAGTTTTCCAACGCTTGTAAATAGTTCCCTGCTGAAAAAGCCTCTTCAGCAAGAGTTAAATAGTAATGATCGTTATTAGGAAATTCTATTGGATTCATCCCTGTGTAAAATCCTCTCTAGCTGCAAGTAAATTTAATGTAACAACACTAGTATCTGAGAAATAATCACCGATATGTTGCTTGTTTGGTGTAAAAATTGTTACAAGATAACCTAACATAAAAACCGAGCCTCGCAAAATAAAACGACAAGCACACTCACGCACTAAAACAGTTTGCCAGCTCAATTCTTCTTCTGTAAAGCAGACGACTCGAATCCCAAAAATCATCTTTCCAATCGTTTGCCCGTTGTTTAATTTTGTCAGCAGCACAAAATAAGCTAAATAAATAGCAAGTGTTAATAACCCGTAAATACTGAACAATTCATCATTCTTTGTTAATCCAAACAAATTTGCAGGTAATCCTAATAAAATTCCATTAATGGCTGAAATACACGCTAAATCTACAAGGTATGCAAAAAATCGAATCCAAAAACCCGCATAAAAATAATCTGGATAATGATGAAATTGCGGCTTACGCTCTTTTTTCTGTTCAAGTAATCGCGTTACCGGCCCGACAGCAGGTCTTTGGTCAGTTTCTTCAATCATTTTTACTCACCCCCATAGAGGTACATTGCCTTTGGAGCTTGTGGAGTACCAACGCTTTCGACAATGTTTCTAACTAATTCTTCTTGTGATGGTTTAATCCCCTGCAACTCCGCCAGACTATTGCCAAGCCAAGTATCCAAGAAATTTGTTGATCCGCTTGTATAAGAAACAACCTTCGCATCGTTCAACCCATTATCTTTCCGCAAGGCTTTCAACGCTTGATCTGGATAACCGATATCATCTACCAAGCCATTTTCAAGAGCTTGAGCTCCATCGTAAATTCTTCCATCCGCTAATTTCCGAACATCTGCTTCATTCATTTTACGACCATCTGCTACAACTTTGACGAATCGGCCATACATACTATCCACAAAAGCTTGCAATACCTCTTTGTCTTCTTTTGTCTGTGGCCTTGATCCAGAACCGATATCTTTTAAAGCACCACTCTTAATCGTAGCATCAGCAATCCCAAGCTTCTCCATCAGACCAGAATAATTCATACTGGACATAATCACTCCAATAGAACCAGTCATAGTATCTTCAGTTGCAAATATTCGATCCGAATTTGCTGCAATATAGTAGCCGCCACTAGCAGCTTGACTTTCCATTGAAGCATAAATCGGAATTTTCATCTCATTTTGCAATTCCTTCAATGCGCGAGTAATTTCGGCTGTCTCGTAAACTGAACCTCCTGGTGAGTTGATCTCTAACAAAATCCCCTTCACTGAAGAATCCTTTTTAATTGTAGCTAATTGCTTCATAAAGGATTCATGATTGTATCCTCCAGTTGAAAACAATCCACTAGTGCCATCATCAATGATCGTCCCTTCCACAACAAGTTTGACAATCTTTTTGCTGCTAGATCCAGCTTCTTCCACTTTTTCTTGGGGTTCACCGGTTCCATACAGTAGTTCATTAACTTGACTAAGCTCTTTTTTACTTTCATTTTTCCGGCTGATTGTTGTCGAGATTCCTGAGAAAATCAGTAATACTACTGCAATACCAACCGCCACCCAACGTCTTTTATTCATCTATCTTCCTCCTTGTTCACTTTTAAAGTGATAATTTTCCAAGAAAAATTAGTTTGATTCGAATGTCAATATCTTTAACTAAACGTCTAGATAAATTAGCTATTTGATTAACTATCTTATGTTGAAATATGTTGCAAAAAAGTCGAACTGACATTCTTAATTTTACTCAGAATAAAGCTACCACATTAATATAAATTACGGATAATCATTACTTTTTCTGTTGGACCTTCTGCTTTCATTTTTTCAGCTTTTTCCACTAAAGAATATCCGCCAAAAAATTCATGCGTTAAAGGATCTTCAATTTTGAAGGCTTGGGCTTCCTCAATACTTAACGCATCTGGATTGATTTCTTGAATACTATCCCAGCCGGTATCTAAGAAAATCTTCGTTTCATCGTTAATCTCTGGATTATCAACAAGTTGTGCTAAATATTTACGTAACTCGCCGACTGTTAGATTTTCTGGTTGGTTCATTCTATTTTCCTCCTTATATATTTTCTGCGAAAAGAGCCTTCACAGAAATATCTTTTTACAAACGAATAGTCGCTACAAGTAACAAAAAGATTTGTGCTAAAACTATTCGATAAATGATACTTCTCTATTCTACCTTATTCTTCTTACAGATGAAACGTAGAAGATTCTTTGTTATCCCTCTCTTTTTTCCACGAATTTCATATATACCAATTCCTAAAAAATAAAAAAATGTTTGACTATACTGTAAGTTTGTATTATATTATTCATTGTTTCCGAGAGTAAAACAAAAAAATCTTAAATGTACCAATAAGATAGCGCCAGACCTCTTCTAGAGGTGACGAGGAAGAAGCTAATCGAATGATTCGGCGGGTGGCTTCAGGGTTGCTGTGCTCTACAGATCATTACAAAAACTTTATAAAAGAACAAAAAAATGATCGGACAGCTCGGGAACATATAATGACAGGAAAGTAGGAAGACATTATGTGTGGAATCGTAGGAATTGTAGGAAATGATCAAGCAACAAGTATTTTAGTGAATGGTTTAGAGAAATTAGAATATCGCGGGTATGACTCAGCAGGCATCTTTGTAGCAGATCAAAATGATGATTTTTTAGTAAAGTCTCAAGGTCGAATTAAGGAACTGGCAGACAAAATTGGTAAAGACGTACACGGCACAATCGGAATTGGTCATACACGTTGGGCTACCCATGGCGAACCAAGTGAAGAAAATGCTCATCCACATACTTCACAAAGTAAACGCTTTGTGTTGGTTCATAACGGTGTAATCGAAAATTATGATGAGCTAAAAGAAAAATATTTAGCAGATGACATTTTTTATGGTGAAACGGACACTGAAATTGCTGTTCATTTGGTCGAGTACTTTTCGGAACAAGGTCTTTCAACAAAAGAAGCATTTCGTAATGCACTAAAAGAGATTCATGGATCATATGCTTTCGGTTTAATCGACAAAAAAGATCGTGAAACAATTTATGTTGGCAAAAACAAGAGCCCACTTTTGATTGGTTTAGGAGATGGTTTCAATGTAGTCTGCAGCGATGCGATGGCAATGTTAGAACAAACGAATCAATTTGTTGAAATCAATGATGGGGAAATGGTCATCGTTACAAAAAATCGTATTGAAATTGAAGACGAGTCTGGAAATGAAATCCAACGTGCTCCCTATGAAGCAAAAATTGATCTTTCTGATATGGAAAAAGGTACCTATCCTTACTATATGTTGAAAGAAATCGATGAACAGCCTGCAACGATGCGTCGGATCATCAGTGAGTACACAGATGAAACAGGAACCGTCGTTATCGAAAATGAGTTGTTGCAAAGTTTATTAAACAGTGATCGTATTTATATTGTTGCTTGTGGTACAAGTAATAATGCTGGTTGGGCAAGCAAGCAGATTATCGAAGGCTTGGCCAATATTCCAGTTGAGATCCATTTATCAAGTGAATTTGGTTACAATATGCCTTTACTTTCAGAGAAACCGTTCTTTATTTACTTGACACAAAGTGGTGAAACTGCGGACAGTCGTCAAGTGTTAGTAAAAACTAATGAACTTGGATACCCTTCCTTAACTGTGACCAATGTTGCCGGATCAACCTTATCTAGAGAAGCAAGCTACACAATGCTACTACATGCAGGACCAGAAATTGCTGTTGCTTCAACTAAGGCCTATACCGCTCAAATAGCAGTATTAACCGTTTTAGCAAAGGCTGTTGGCGAAGCAAAAGAAATTACTGCTGCAAAAGAATTTGATTTAACAAAAGAACTTGGAATCGCAGCGAACGCAATGGATGTGATGATTGCTGAAAAAACGATGATCGAGGAAATTGCAGCTGAATATTTGGCAACGACTCGAAACGCTTTCTACATCGGACGTTCTGAAGATTACTATGTTTCAATGGAAGTCGCACTAAAACTAAAAGAAATTTCTTATATTCAAGCAGAAGGCTTCGCAGCTGGTGAATTGAAGCACGGTACGATAGCTTTAGTCGAAGAGGGTACGCCGGTTATTGGAATTATTACTGAGGCTGTAACCGCTCCTCACACGCGCGGAAATCTAAGAGAAGTGGAAAGTCGCGGAGCCCATACTTTAGTAATTGCATCTGAAGAATTAAGCAAAGATGGTGACCAAATTATTTTACCGACCGTTCATCAATTTTTACGTCCGCTTGTCTCTGTAATTCCAGGACAATTAATTGCCTATTATGCAACTTTATTGCGTGGATACGATGTTGATAAACCTCGTAACTTAGCTAAGTCTGTAACAGTTGAATAAACAAACTAGAGGGAGTGACAAAAGTAATAGTCACTCCCTCTTTTACATGTATAACGTCCGAACTTAAGAGATCAGGCGTTTTTGTTCTCTAATCTAATCCAATTTCTTTACGAACAACTGCTGCGATTTTACCGACATAGTAGTCGACCTTTTCATCTGTAGGTGCTTCAGCCATAACTCGCAATAACGGTTCTGTTCCTGAAGGACGAACTAAGATGCGTCCGTCTCCATTCATTTCTGCTTCTGCTTCTTCAATTGCTTGTTTGATGGCTGGTACGTCCATGGCACCGTACTTGTCGCTGACACGAATGTTTACTAATTTTTGAGGGTAGATTGTTACCTCGCTAGCAAGTTCTGAGAGCTTTTTACCGGTTTGTTTCATAATGTTTAATAATTGAACCCCCGTCAGCATACCATCACCTGTTGTATTGTAGTCTAAGAACAATACATGACCTGATTGCTCACCGCCAAGATTATAATCATTCTTACGCATTTCTTCAACCACATAACGGTCCCCGACCTGTGTGATGACATCATCCAAACCAATATCCTCAATAGCCTTATGAAAACCTAAATTGCTCATAACGGTTGTGACAACCGTATCTTTTTTTAGCCGTTTTCGTTCGGCTAAATATTTCGCACAGATAAACATAATGCGATCCCCATCCACGATATTTCCAAGCTCATCTACTGCAATCACTCGATCGCCATCACCATCAAAAGCCAAGCCAGCATCTGCGCCCTTTTCAACGACCATTTTCGCTAAAGCTTCTGGATGAGTGGAACCAACACCCGCATTGATATTTAGTCCGTTCGGAGAAGTTCCCATTGTGTAAAAATCAGTTTCTAAATCGGCAAATAAGCGATTAACACTTGTTGAAGTTGCACCATTAGCTGCATCTACACAAACTGTTAACCCTGATAAATCGCCTGAAATTGTCTGCACTAAGAACTGAGAATATTTTAATAACCCTTCATGGAATTCGTCTAATGTTCCTAATCCTTCAGCAGATGGACGCGGCAATGTATCCTCCTCTGCATCAATCAACGCTTCAATCTCAGCCTCTTGTTCATCAACTAATTTAAAGCCATCTCCACCGAAAAATTTAATTCCGTTATCTTCTGCTGGATTGTGTGATGCAGAAATCATAACACCTGCAGAGGCTTTTTGTAATCTCGTTAAGTAGGCCACCCCTGGGGTTGAGATAACACCAAGCTGGAAAACTTCGATACCAACAGATAATAACCCTGAAATCAAAGCTGTTTCTAATAGTTCGCCTGAGATACGAGTATCACGTCCTACTAAAACACGTGGACGTCCTTCACTCTCATGATGTTGACTTAAAACATAGCCACCGCAACGGCCCAATTTAAATGCTAGCTCAGGTGTTAGCTCCTTATTCGCGATTCCGCGTACTCCATCTGTTCCAAAATATTTACCCATTAAATTATATTTCCCTTCTTCATCTAGTTAGCTGATTGATTTGTCGACTCTTCTTGACTGCTAGTCGCTTGAGTATCAGTGCTCATTTCCGAAGATCTTGAACTGTCACTTGAGTTTCCTGCGGCTCCTGTTGTCGACGAACTAGAATGATTTGTACTACTTGTTTCTGAGTCTTGTGATTTTTTAAATACTGGTGTTACTTGTGCACTTACTGTTTTCGGAATAACCTGATAATTTCCAGAGATTGGGACATCGATAAATTTTTTTACCGTCCCTTGAATTTGACTTACGTCAACCGGAATACCAATACTGTCTATTTGATCAATTACTGACTGCACGCCAGTAATTGTTGCCTTTGTTCGATTCAGATCGATTTTGACACTTTCAACCGACGAAGGCAAATCTCCTTCTTGAATCGGATAAAGCGAAACTTCTTTACTTGGTGTTTGAATTTCAAAATTGACAGTTACATTTTGCGGATCTGATTGGATCGGCAATACTTCGCCGCTGGCATTTAAAGCCTGTACAGGCGCTTGGATACTTTCCTGATCCGAAGAAAGTTTACTACTATCTACTGAAGCGACAACACGATCGATTTCTTTCATTGTGGTTTCTCCAGTTGTGATTTCAACCTTCTCTGGTTGAGTTGACAGTTCTCCGACTTTCAATCCATTATTACTGGTCGTACTGCTTAAAATTGGAGACACATCAAATTTCTTTTTGACCTTTTTTTCAATCGTAACTGAAATTGTTTCTGGTTCAATCGTTGCAAAAAGTGAACTAGATAAATTTTTTGTTTTCAATCTAACTTCATGCGTTCCAGATCCAAGCTTAGATAAATCAGCAACTACACTGAAATTGCGAGTATCTGGATCGATTTCTCTATTCAATTGAATCCTATTAGCACCGCTCAATTTGACTGTTACATTTGATGAAAACCCATGAACAAAATAATCATCAGAATCGTAAACAACATTAATCGGCACATTCTGTATAGATTCTTCATAGTTCATATCAGATGAAATTAATCTGCTGAAATTTGAACTATTTACATTAAAAAATAAGATTAAACTAAATAGCAGGGAGATCAACATATAAGGTATGTTGTCTTTTTTGAACTTAATTCTCATTTTTTGCCTCCTTTAGTCAAACCTTCCAAAAAGGTTTGCAAGAGACTCTTTCTCCCAACAATTTTCTCATCCGGTAGTAATTCTCGTCGCATTACAGCCAAGTATTCTTCTTGTGTCAAGTCGTGCAGGAAGTCATTGCTTAACGTAATGCTTACACCACCTGTCTCTTCTGAGACGATGAAAGTCAGAGCATCACTGACTTCACTAATACCAACTGCCGCTCGATGTCTGGTTCCGAATTCTTTTGGAATTAGCATACTATCCGAAAGAGGTAAATAAGCAGAGGCAACTGCGATTTTTCCATCTTTGACGATAACAGCACCATCGTGCAGAGGTGTATTAGGAATAAAAATATTGATCAATAACTCGCCGGTAATATCCGCATCTAGATCAATTCCGGTTTCAATATACTCGTCTAAGCCTGTTGAACGTTGAATTGTGACTAGAGCTCCGATTTTTCGTTTTGACATGTATTGAATGGCTTTATCGAAGGCCAAAATCATCCGTTCATCATCCAGCTCTTCTTTCTTCGATGTTTTAAAGAAAGCACTGCGTCCTAGATGCTCTAAACCACGTCGAACTTCCGGCTGAAAGATAATAATTGCCGCAATCACGCCATAAGTGATGACCTGATTCATCAGCCACGATAACGTATGCAGACCAATTAACTCGGCAACAATCCGGATACCGATAAAGATTGCGACACCTTTAAGCAATTGAACAGCCTTTGTTCCGCGAACAAGTTCAAACAAACGATAAATCAGAAACCAAACAACAAATATATCTAAAAGGTTGACGATAATATCCCAGGTTGAAAGATTCTCAGAAAAAAAGCTAAGCCAATAATCTGGTTTGAATAATTCAATTAAACGATTAGGCATGAATAACCTCTCTTTCTATCCAAAATTCTCTACAATTATACCACAATGGTACAGCTCTAGCATAAAATTTAAGAGAGAGCCTTAGCAAGCTAAGACTCTCGAAAATAACTATTTTTTACGTTTCTCAGCTCGTGCTGCTCGGCGTGCAGCGCGTCTAGCTTCTGCTTCTGGATCAACTTTACGCTCACGTTTTAGTTTAACATTGACTGCTTCATCAGTATTTTCCAACTTAGTTCCAGCTAATTTCGCACGAATCTTTTCTTCTTGTCCGGCTAACCGGGCGTAATTATAGAAACGAGTCTGTGCATCATTTACTGTCTTTTGGTATAGACGCTGTGCATCGTCAGGTTGAATTCTTTCCAACGCAGAAAAACGTGTTTGTTGTTTCATGAATCCGATCATTTCATCAAAATTTGGTTTCTTATAGTCCAATGTCATCGGATTTTTACCTTTTTCACGTTGTAAAGGATTGTAACGATACAGTGACCAATAGCCTGAATTAACAGCATCTTTTGCTTCTTGCAGCGTTTTGCTCATTCCACCGCGTAACCCGTGATTAATACATGGCGTATAAGCAATTACAAGCGAAGGTCCAGGGAATTTTTCTGCTTCTTCTAGAGCTTTGATGGTTTGCATTTGGTTTGCTCCAGAGGCAATTTGAGCCACATAGACATTGCCATAGGTCATCGCCATCATACCTAAGTCTTTTTTAGACTGATATTTTCCACCCGCAGAAAATTTCGCAATAGCAGAAGCTGGGGTCGCTTTAGACGTTTGACCGCCTGTATTAGAATAAACTTCATTATCCATTACCAAAATATTTACGTCAGCACCGCTGGCTAAAATATGATCTATCCCGCCAAAACCGATATCATAAGCCCAGCCATCACCACCAAACATCCACTGACTGGTTTTCACAAACAAATCACGATTATCATAAATATCAGCAAGCTTTGGATCAGATAAATCTGCCACTTCTAAGGCCGCCGCTAGTTTTGTGGCTCTTTGTTGCGTCCCTTCTGATTCGAACATATGATCCATCCAGTCTTCCATCAACTCTCGTAAATCATCTGAAACGTAATCTAGTACATCATTGATTTTGTCAGCTAGCTCTTTACGACGTGTTTGGTTCGCTAAAAACATACCGTATCCATACTCCGCATTATCTTCAAACAACGAATTCGACCAAGCGGGACCTTGTCCTTTTTCATTCGTTGTATAAGGACTAACGGGAGCCGCCGCACCCCAAATAGATGAACAACCGGTTGCATTAGCAATCATCATACGATCACCAAACATTTGTGTCATTAATTTGACATAAGGTGTTTCTCCACAACCAGCACAAGCGCCTGAGAATTCAAGCAATGGTTGATTAAATTGAGAGCCTAAAACAGAATTTGTTTTTGCAGGATTTGCCTTTTGCTTTAAAGTCATTGAGAATGCCCAATTGATTGCTTGTTCTTTTTCCTCTTCGTAAGGCTTCATGACCAAAGCTTTACCTTTCGCCGGACAAGCCTCCACACACAAGCCGCAACCTGTACAATCTTCAACGGAAACCTGAATACGGTATTTCTGTCCATCAGCACCACGCATCTCTCTTACAATGTATCCTTCAGGTGCTGCCTCCATTTCTTCCTCATCGGCTAAGAATGGTCGAATTGCAGCGTGAGGACAAACAAATGAACATTCATTACACATCGTGCAGCGGTCACTAATCCAGTGCGGAACTTCTAAAGCTACACCACGTTTCTCAAACTTCGCTGTACCTGTTGGTAGAGTTCCATCTGTCATCCCATTTATAACTAAATCATTCACTGTCAAGCTATTTCCTTGTTGTGAATTTATCGGTTCGACGATTTGTTCTACATATTGAGTAACCGGTGTTTGCCGGATTTTTTTTGGAATCTCTACTTTAGCCCAAGTTTCAGGTACTTGAACTTGATGTAAAAGTTCAACTGTTTGATTAATCGCAGCTATATTTTTTTCGACGATCTCTAATGATTTCCGTCGATAGCTCTTATCTGCTTCCGCTTTTAAAATATCTAGTACTTCTTCAAAAGGAATGATCCCAGTTAAACGGAAAAACGCCGTTTGCATAACTGTATTGATTCGTGAACCTAAACCAACATCCATTGCTAATTTCGCGGCATTGATGGTATAAAATTTAATATCATTTTCTGCAATATAACGCTTCATCTTAGCTGGCAGTAATCGATCAATCTGCGCATCATTCCACATAGTATTCATTAAGAAGACTCCGCCTGGCTTCAGACCTTTTAATAGATCATAAGTGTGAATATAAGCTGGTGTATGACAAGCGATAAAATCTGCACTCTCAACAAGATACGTCGAACGGATCGGCGTATCACCAAATCGTAAATGAGAAACAGTTAATCCGCCCGATTTTTTTGAATCATAACTGAAATATCCCTGTGCGTATTTATCTGTATGGTCCCCAATAATCTTGATAGCCGACTTATTCGCACCAACGGTTCCATCTGACCCAAATCCCCAGAATTTTGCTTGAAATGTTTTAGGATTTGTCAGGTCAAGAATGCCCTTTGTTTCTAATGACATATTTGTTACATCATCAACGATTCCAATCGTAAAACGTTTTTTTGCTTCTTTTTTATTCTTGGTCAATTCATCGTAAACAGCAATAATTTGATCTGGAGTCACATCCTTAGAGCCTAAACCAAAACGACCGCCAATGATTTTGGGGCGAACATCCGCTTCATACATTACACCTTGAACGTCTAATAAAAGTGGCTCCCCATCTGCCCCCGGCTCTTTTGAACGATCTAATACAGCAATTGATTTGACTGTATCTGGCAGTTTTTCCAAAAAGTTTTCAGTCGGGAACGGACGATACAAATGAATATTTAAAAATCCAACCTTACGTCCGTTTGCATTTAAATAGTCCACCGTCTGCTCAATAGTTTGGGCTACGGAACCCATCGCTACAATAACCTCTTCAGCATCTTCAGCACCATAATAGGTTACTAAGTCGTAGTTTGTTCCACGTAATTTATTAATTTCAAACATGTATTTTTGGACAATTGCTGGCAGTTCATCGTAATAGCGATTGACTGTTTCCCTTTGTTGAAAATGTACATCTGGATTTTGATTGGTTCCGCTGATGGTAGGATGATTGGGATTCATACTACGTTTACGGAAAGCTCTTAATTTTTCTTGGTTAATTAACGGCGCCAGCTCCTGATAATCAAGCACCTCGACCTTTTGAATCTCATGGCTCGTCCGGAAACCATCGAAAAAATTCATGAAAGGCAGACTACCTTCAATCGCGGCCAAATGTGCGACAGCAGATAAATCCATTACTTCTTGCACACTACTTTCTTGCAGCATAGCGAAGCCTGTTTGACGAGCTGCCATTACATCTCCGTGATCACCAAAAATATTCAATGCGTTTGTCGTAACGGCACGACTAGCAACATGAAAAACGCCTGGTAATAATTCACCGGCGATCTTATACATGTTAGGAATCATCAAGAGCAATCCCTGAGAGGCAGTATAAGTCGTAGTTAATGCGCCGGTTTTCAGCGCACCATGTACGACACCAGCGGCTCCGGCCTCTGATTGCATTTCCGTAATTGATACGGGTTGACCAAATATATTTTTCTTTCCTTGTGAAGCCCACTGGTCTACAAGTTCGGCCATTGTTGAGCTAGGAGTGATCGGGTAAATTGCGGCTAATTCTGTAAATGCGTATGAAATATAAGCAGCAGCTGTATTTCCATCCATCGTTTTTTTCTTACGCATGTGTCTCCTCCTTTTTCAATTAATTGTTGTCATTTCTAATGTAGAAAAACAACCTATATTTCTGTAATATCTCTACAAGATACTTGGATTCTTGAGATACCAATTTTAGAATTTTTATAACAACGGATTTATTATAAACTAACATACCTTAATTTCAATATGTCTTGTAGGCTTTTTAACTTAATTTATATGAAAAGAGTTTGTATTCTTATAAATATTCTGTACAC
>SKEH01001091.1_pt1 | contig 12810 bp, 12 predicted proteins | sample 4826571 | NCBI WGS metagenome assembly SKEH01 (sample SAMN11008814, study PRJNA524170) | human gut metagenome | biome: Human fecal sample; material: Feces; isolation source: fecal sample from pouch patient p29 | host: Homo sapiens | place: Israel: Tel-Aviv | collected 2016-09-14 | reverse complement strand
AAAGAGCTCACGGCATTGGCTTCATCTCCACTTTACATAGTAAAAGAAAAAGTGTTGAACGACTACTCCGTCGAGTAATCATCCAACACTAGGTTAGTATGTTTTGCTATCAAGCTTTATTTCTTTTCGACCAGCATTGGCAGAATCATTGGCCGTCTTTCAGTCCGGGAGTATAGGAAGTCCTGCAGGTTCTCGATGATCGCCTTGCGGATTTCGCTGTCCTTAGGCTTGTCGCTCTTGGCCATTTCCGTCTTCAAGACATGGTAGACGTGCTTCTGGGCCGCGTTGATCAAGTCCTGGGATTCACGCATGTAGACAAAGCCCCGGCTGAGGATGTCAGGGCCTGCCAAAACCTGCTTGTGCTTGTAGTCAACCGTGGCTACGGCTACTACCAGCCCTTCTTCAGACAGGATCTGCCGGTCGCGGACCACGATGTTGCCGACATCAGCAGCACCGGAAGTGTCGACGAAGACGTCCTTGACGTGGATGTCGCCGGCGATTCTGGCCCCTTCAGGGCTGAAGCAGACCACATCACCGTTCTTCAAGACGAAGGTGTTCTCTGCCGGCACGCCTGCTTGCTGGGCCAGGTGGGCGTGGACAACCTGCATCCGGTATTCACCGTGCACCGGGATCATGTACTTCGGCTTGGTCAGTTCGACCATCAGCTTCAGTTCTTCCTGGCCGCCGTGGCCGGAAGTGTGGACATTGTTGACCCGGCCGTGGACCACGTTCGCCCCGCCTTCCATCAGCTTGTTGATCAGCTGGTTAACGCTCAGGGTGTTGCCTGGAATCGGGTTGGAAGAGAAGATCACAGTGTCATGCGGCTTCAACTTGATCTGCCGGTGGGTGCCGTTGGCAATCCGAGAGAGGGCAGCCAGGGGTTCACCCTGGGAACCGGTACAGAGGAGCATGACCTTTTCCGGCGGCAGGGAGTTGATTGCTTCAGCATCGACAATCAAGCCTTCCGGCACATTCAGATAGCCCAGGTCGATCCCGTTTTGGATACCGTTCTCCATGCTCCGGCCAAAAATCGCCACCTTGCGGCCGGTGTCGATCGCGGCTTGAATGGCGGTTGACACCCGGTAAAGGTTGGAAGCGAAAGTGGCAAAGATGATCCGGCCTTCAATGCCGGTGATGATGTTGTGCAAAGAGCCGGCAACGAAGCGTTCAGACTTGGTAAACTGCGGCACTTCGGCGTTGGTTGAGTCACTCAAGAGTGCCAAAACGCCTTCTTCGCCCAGCTGGGCCATTCTCTGGAAGTTAGGGGCCGGCTGGTTCATGACCGGGGTCAAGTCGAACTTAAAGTCGCCAGTAAAGACGACCGCGCCCAGCGGAGTGTGGACGGCAATCCCCAAAGTGTCGGGGATTGAGTGGGTGGTTCTGAAGAAGGTCACCTTCAGCTTGTCAAAAGTCAAAACCGTGTCTTCGTGCTCTTCATGCAGCTCGGTCCGGTCCAGGATCCCGTGTTCTTCACACTTGCTCTTGATCAAGGCCAGGGCAAAAGGCGTGGCGTAGACTGGAATTTCCGGAATCTTTTCCAGCAGGAAGGGAATCCCGCCGATGTGGTCTTCGTGGCCGTGGCTGACAACCAGGGCCTTGATCTTCTCCCGGTTCTTGACCAGGTAAGAGTAGTCGGAGATAACATAGTTGATCCCCAGCAGATCATCTTCCGGGAACTTGATGCCGCAGTCCATGATGACGATTTCGTCTTGGTACTGGACACAGTACATGTTACGGCCGATTTCGTGTAATCCCCCGATCGCGAAAACGGCTACTTCGTTTTGCTTAATCTTCACTGTTAGTTTGGCCAAAGGCAGTCAGCTTGAAGTCAGCGTGTTCTTGTTCGTACTTCAAGGAGTTGCCGGTTAATTCTTGGATGAGCTCGATGTTGTAGGGGGTGTTTTGTTCAACGAGGGCTCTGGCTTGGACAATGTTGTCGGCTTCCATGTAGAGAGTCTGGGTCGTTTCTCTGCGTGGGTTAACGATCTTGTCCTTTTGATATAAAACTTTGTAGATCATAAAAAATCTCCTTATTGTTTAATTGTAATTTGATCTCTGTTTGAGAAATTTTGCCAAAAATACTCAATAGCTAATTAAAGTTTAGCATAATTAGAAAAGCAAGTATAGAAACATACTTGATCTAAGGAGGCAAAAAAGCCCAAGCCAGGACGAAGCGGGCTGGCTTGGACTTTTGAGCCTAGTAGATGACGATGGTGTCTTCATCCAGGGCAAATGGGTTTTCCTTGTTGATCCGGTCGTAGAAGAGGTGGCCGTTCAAGTGGTCGATTTCGTGGCCGGAGACGATGGCTGGGTAGCCCTTGAGGCGGATGGTCTTTTCCTCGCCGTCAACGGTCCAGTAGTGAACTGTAACCTTGTTTGGCCGCGGAACGTAGCCGTCGATGACCTTGTCAACGCTCAGGCAGCCTTCGCCTTCGCCCAGGCAGGTCTTGCGGACGGATTCAGAGATGATTTCCGGGTTAACGTAAACTTCCTTAAAGATGATTTCACCTTTGTCGTCTGGCACAAGCAGGGCAGCCATAGACACGCCCTCACCAACCTGCGGGGCAGCCAGACCGACCCCGGCGCGGAGCTGGTGCTTGGCGGCAATCTTTGGATCTTGTGAGTTTACCAGGTATTCCATCATGTCATCGGCCAGCTTGCGGTAGTGGTCTGACAAGGGAAAAGTCAATTTTTGCGCAACTTGCCGCAAAACGGGATCCCCGTCGCGGACAATATCTTTCATTAAGATCAATGTGGGTTCTCCTTTTAAAATAATCGCTAATATATTTTTACCACAAAAAGGCCTGCTATGGTTAAACATTCTCTGAAAAGCTTATGTAAACTAAAGCAAATTTGTTGACCAGGCCCAAAAGTGGTTGTACAATAGATGATTGTAAAAAAATATAATAAACATTACTTCGGCCAGCCTGCTATCTAAGGCTAAAGGGAACTGTGCTTTTGTCACAGTTCTTTTTATGAGGAACGGGGAGGAAACATTTTTGGCAGATCAAAAGAGAAGAGAAAACATCAGAAACATCGCGATCATCGCGCACGTCGACCACGGTAAGACTACCCTGGTTAACCAGCTGCTTAAGCAGTCAGACACTTTACCAGAACACATGAACCTGGAAGACCGGGCAATGGACTCCAACGCCATTGAACGTGAACGTGGGATCACGATTCTGTCAAAGAACACCGCGGTCAGCTACAAGGGCACGACCATCAACATCCTGGACACCCCAGGCCACGCCGACTTCGGTGGGGAAGTTGAACGGATCATGCACATGGTTGACGGTGTCCTGCTTTTGGTCGACGCTTACGAAGGCCCAATGCCGCAGACCCGCTTTGTTTTGCAAAAGGCTCTGGAAGCCGGCGTTAAGCCAGTTGTTGTCGTGAACAAGATCGACCGCCCTGGTTCCCGTCCAGCTGAAGTTCTGGATGAAGTTCTGGAACTCTTCATCGAACTTGGCGCCAACGACGAACAACTTGAATTCCCAGTTGTTTACGCTTCTGCCTTGAACGGTACTTCCAGCTACTCAGACGACCCGGCTGACCAGGAAGAAACCATGGACCCGGTCTTCGACACGGTCATCAAGGCCATTCCGGCTCCGCTTGACAACGAAGACGAACCTTTGCAGTTCCAAATCACCATGCTTGATTGGGACGACTACGTTGGCCGGATCGGCGTCGGCCGCGTTTACCGGGGCAAGATCAAGGTTGGCGACGAAGTTACTGTCATGAAGCTTGACGGCTCCAAGCAAAACTTCCGCGTGACCAAGCTTTTTGGTTACTTCGGTTTGAAGAGAAACGAAATCAAGGAAGCCAAGGCAGGCGACATTATCGCCATCAGTGGGATCAACGACATCTTCGTCGGTGAAACCATTGCTTCCAAGGAAAACCCAGAAGCCTTGCCAATTCTGCGGATTGACCCGCCGACTCTGCAAATGGACTTCGTGGCCAACGACTCACCATTTGCTGGCCGGGAAGGCAGCCAGGTTACTCCAGCCAAGCTGGAAGAACGGCTTTTGCGGCAAACCCGGACTGACGTTTCCCTGAAGGTTGAACCAACTGACCAATTAAATGCCTGGACTGTTTCAGGCCGTGGGGAACTGCACTTGTCCATCCTGGTTGAAGAAATGCGCCGGGAAGGCTTCGAACTGCAACTGTCCCGGCCAAAGGTTATCTACCGGGAAGTTGACGGGCAAATGTGCGAACCATATGAAGCTGTCCAAGTTGACGTGCCGGACGAATATGTCGGCTCAGTTATCGACGGCTTGTCCCAACGCAAGGGTGAAATGCAGAACATGGTTTCCAAGGGCAACGGCCAGACCCGGTTGGAATTCTCAGTTCCTTCCCGTGGCTTGATCGGCTACAACAACGAATTCATGTCCGCAACTGGTGGTTACGGGATCATGAACCACACTTTCAGCGAATACAAGCCAGTCGTTAAGAACTGGAACCCAGGCCGGCGCAACGGTGCTTTGGTTTCCATCAACCAGGGGCAGTCAACTACTTACTCCCTGCAGTCAGTTGAACAACGCGGCCAGCTCTTCATCGGTGCTGGCGTGCAAGTTTACGAAGGGATGATCGTTGGTGTATCTTCCCGTGACCGTGACATCGCTGTTAACGTAACCAAGGGCAAGAACCTAACCAACACCCGTGCTTCCGGTAAGGACCACGCTGCGGCCATCAGAACGCCAAAGACTTTGACTTTGGAAGAATCAATCGAATTCTTGAACGATGACGAATACTGTGAAGTAACTCCAGAAAGCCTGCGCCTGCGGAAGAAGATCTTGAACACTTCAGAACGGCAAAAGTTTGACAAGAAGAAGGCCAAGACCAACTAATTGTTAGTTTTTGGTAAGTCTCTCCCCCTATTTATAGGAGGAGGGGCTTTTTTGTTTTATAATGAAAAGCGACGATTATTTTTAGAAGGGGAAAAACGTGAAGAAAAATAAAGTTGCTGCCACGGCCGCCAAAATAAAAGAGACATTCCAATATTTCGACTACCGGATCTTCATCGTCTATTTGCTTTTAATGACGATCGGGGTGATCGCGGTCTATTCGGCCAGTTCAGAAATCCTGCTGATCCACGGCTTCAAGGCTACGGTTTACGGGCAAAAGCAGCTGCTCTACGCCTGTTTCGGGGTATTGATCTGCCTGGCCTGCTACAGCATCAACCTGGACTACTTAAGGCGGGGCAAGCTGCTCTTGTGGCTGCTGGTAATTGTGGCCGGCTTATTGGTCTATGTCCGCCTCTTTGGCCAGGCGGTCAACGGGGCCAAGGGCTGGATCAACCTGGGCCCAATCAACATCCAGCCCTTGGAATTAGCCAAGCTGGTCCTGACTTTGTATCTGGCCCGGATGCTGGCTAAGGCCGACGGGCGGTTAGTGCGCGGACATATCATCTCCCAGCTTTTGCCTACGGCAATCATCGCGGGTGTACTAATGATCCTGGTTTTGATCGAACCTGACTTCGGGGGGACAGCCATCCTTTTTTGCCTGGTCCTGATCATGTATTCAGTTTCCGGGATCCCGACCGGCTACATCCTCTTGAGTATCATCGGCATCACCGTTCTGGTGGTCGGGGGCTTCAGCTTGATCGTGGCCTGGAACCCGAGCTTCTTGCAGGATGTTTACGTCTACAAGCGTTTTATTGCCTTCCTGCACCCATTTAAGACGGCTGCCAATGAAGGGGCCCAGCTGGTCAATTCATATTATGCTATCCATAACGGGGGCCTTTTTGGCTTAGGCCTGGGCAACAGTATCCAGAAGCGGGGCTATCTGCCGGAACCTTACACCGACTTTATTTTGTCGATCATTGCCGAAGAAGTTGGCTCTCTTGGCGCATTAGTAGTCTTGGGCCTGCTTTTCTACCTGATGATTTTGATCATGGAGCGGGGGGTCAAGGCCCAGTACCAGTACTCCACCTTGATCTGCTTCGGGGTGACCGCGATTATCTTTTTCCAGACTTTATTTAACGTTGGCGCGGTCTTAGGCCTCATGCCGATCACCGGGGTGACCCTGCCTTTTATCTCTTACGGGGGTTCCTCACTCTGGGTCTTGTCGGCAGCGATCGGCCTGGTATTAAATGTTACCGCGGAAGAAAAAATCAGACAGGAGGTGCAAGCAGAGGATGAGTATTAACCAAGAATTAGCTGACCAGGAGATTGCCAGCCGGACCAGCTTGATCGTTTATTTGCGTAATGTCAACAACGATCAGTTCAAGCTGCGCAGGTTCGGGGATATTGTTTATTTTTCCAAAAAGCTGCACTATTTGATTCTCTACGTCAACCAGGCAGAGGCGGAAGAAACGGCAAGCAAGCTGCGGACCTTCAGCTTTGTTAAGGAGGTTGAATTTTCCCAAAATGATGCCCTGGACCTGGACAACCAGAAGATTGAGCAGCAGATCAGTGACATGGCCAAGGAGGCCGAAGAGAAGTTAAATCAGACAGATAAAGAGGACTGGATTAAGTGAGAATTATTTCTGGAAAATACGCCAAACGGAACTTGTTTACCCTCAAGAGCCAGAAGACCCGGCCGACCAGCGACAAGGTCAAGGAATCCTTGTTCAATTCCCTGGGCCAGTTTTTTGCTGGAGGAGAGGTCCTGGACCTGTACGCGGGCAGCGGGGCTTTGGGGATTGAGGCAGTTTCCAGAGGCTGCGAGCATGCGGTGCTGAACGACGTCAGCCGGCCGGCCTGCCAGATCATCAGGAAAAACGTGGACTTGACCAAGGAGCCGGACCGCTTTGAGGTCTTCACCATGCCGGCGAAAGTGGCCTTGAAGGTCTTCGCTGACCAGGAAAGGAAGTTTGACCTGGTCTTTTTGGACCCGCCATATGCCAAGCAGCAGATGGTCAAGGACATGACGGCTCTGGCTTCCCTGGACTTGCTTAAGCCGGGGGCAAAAATTGTCGTGGAAACTGATGAACAGACAGACTTGCCGCCGGTTGCCGGCTTTGACCTTTTGAAAGACCACCATATGGGCAAGACGATCGTAAGAATTTACCAGAGGGTAGAATAGATGACTACAGCGTTGTTTCCGGGGAGTTTTGACCCCATTACCAACGGGCATATGGATACAATTGAGCAGGCGGCGAAGGTCTTTGACCGCCTCTTGGTCGTAGTGATGACCAACAGCTCAAAAAAGGCGCTTTTTACGCCGGATGAGCGGGTGGACTTGATCAAGGACGCGGTAAAAGAGCATGGCCTGGCCAATGTCGAGGTCCTGGCCCGGCCGGGCCAGCTGACGGTGGACCTGGCCAAAGAATTAGGGGCCGGGGTTTTAGTCCGCGGGGTCCGCAACAGCAGCGATTTTCTCTATGAGCAGCAGATCGCCCAGTTGAACCGGGACCTGGCCCCGGACCTGCCGACTGTTTTGTTTATGGCTGAGGCGGCCAACAGTGCTTTGGCATCGAGCATGCTGAAGGAAATCGCCATGTTTGGCGGCGAGCTGGACCGCTTTTTGCCCAAAAAGGCTGCCAGAGCCTTGAAGGAGAAGTTGCAAAGTGAAAGTTAAGAAAGACGGACAAAGCAAGAAGTGGCGCCGGGCCCTGGTCGGCTTGTTTGCGGTTATCCTGCTGGCCCTGGTCCTGCTCTTGCCAACCAAATACGTGATTGAGGCGCCCGGGGATGCCCTGCCGGTCGGCAATTATTTAAAGACGACAGGGGTTAAGGCTAAAAATAACCTCTACTTCGTGACCGTGAGTGAGCGGAGGGCGGTTTTGGGCGATTATTTATGGTCCTTTACCCAGCCTTATGAAGACCGCCTGACCATGGATGAAGTGACTGGGGGATCAAGCACGGAGCAATATGAACAGCTGCAGGAATGGTACATGCAGACCAGCCAGCAGACGGCCATCTATTACGCGGCCAAGAAGGCCGGGCTTAAACCCAAGCTGAAATACCAGGGCGTATATGTGATGGACCTGCAGTCCAGCTCCAGTTTTAAAAAGAAGCTCTTGATCGGGGACACGATCGTAGCGGCTAATGGGCACAAGTTCAAGTCTGTCCAGGGCTTTATGAGCTACCTGCAGAAGCAGAAGATCGGGCAGAAGGTGTCGATTACGGTTTTGCGGTCCGGGAAGAAGCAGACTTTTACCGGGAAAATCGTCAAGGTGAAAGGCACCGGCAAGCCGGGGATCGGGATCAGCATGGTGGAAAGGGTCAAGGTGGAAGTCAGCCCGAAGACGACGATTAGCACGGGCGACATTGGTGGCCCGTCAGCTGGTCTGATGTTCTCCCTGGCCTGCTACCAAAACTATACTGGCAAGGACTTGACCAAGGGCCACAAGGTAGCCGGGACGGGGACGATCGATGCAAACGGCAAGGTCGGCATTATCGGCGGCGTGGACAAGAAGGTCGTGGCCGCGGATAAAGAAGGGGCAGAAGTATTTTTCGCCCCAACTGACCAGACCGGGGTCAAGAAGTCCCAGACCAACTACGCGGTGGCCAAAAGAACGGCCAAGAAGCTGGGCACGAAGATGAAGATCGTGCCGGTGGCAACTTTTGATGATGCCTTGAAATACCTGCAAAAGCATTACAAGTAGAAAACTGAATAGTTAAGAAGAGAACCGGAGTCAGCCTCCGGTTCTTTTTTGCCTCAGTAAATTTTGTCTTTTTCTTTTATTTAGGAAAAAAGACCATTTTTGGCGTATTAGTTATTGAGGTGATAAAAATGAATCAGTCAAACGAAAGAACGGAAGGCAAGCAAAAGCTGCAGGACCTGCTTGCCTGGCTTATGGATAAGAAAATGTACATCGTAGTCGTCTTGCTGGCGGCCGGGGGCTTTTATTATGCAAACCGGCAGCCGGCTGCTGACAATTCTGCTCTTTTGTCCAGCAGCCAGAGCATGAGTGAAAACAGCGGGCAAAGCCTGCAAAGCTCCAGTGTCAGTTCAGTGGCTGCCAGCGCCAGCTCAGCGGCTTCTGCGGCAAACGCTGAAGTAGTCTGCGATATTTCAGGAGCAGTCAAGCACCAGGGGGTCTACCGGCTGAAAAACGGAGCCCGGCTGGAAGAATTGATTGAAAAGGCCGGGGGCTTGACCAAGGATGCCCAATTGCAGGCCATCAACCGCAGCCAGCTTTTAAAAGACCAAGACAAGATCTACATCCCCGGCAAGGGGGACAAGACGGAAGCGGCCCAGACCGCTAACTCTGCTGCAGCATCCGCTCCGGCTTCTTCTCCTTCTGCATCAGCCTCATCAGTCTCTTCTTCAACTTCCGGGGCAGCTTCTGGTGACTTGATCAATTTGAACACGGCTACAGCCAGCGATCTGCAGAAGCTGAACGGGATCGGGGAGAAGAAGGCCGAGCAGATCATTGCCTACCGGCAGGAAAAAGGGTCTTTTAAGAGTATTGACGAGTTGAAAGAGGTGTCGGGAATTGGCGACAAGACCTTCGCGGCAATTAAGGACCAGCTTACAATCTAGCCTGCAAGCCGGCTTTTACTTTCTTTTGGCCTTGGCCAGCGTCAGCTTGTGCGGGATCTTCCAGTCGCAAAAATGGGGGAAGCTTTTTGCCCTGGCCGCCTTGCTCTACCTGCTCTTTTTGCTCAAGGATAAATATGGCGGTTTGTTTAAACTCGCCCTGGCCTTCTTGCTCTTATTGACTTTGGTCCTGGCTAAGGACCAGGTTAAGCTGGGTGAGCCGGCAGGCGACATCCGCCTGTACCCCGACCAGGTGAAAATTACCGACGGCTGGCTGAGCGGGCGGGGGCAGACGGCCACGCAGAAAGTGCAAGTTTACGGGCCGGTAAGCCGGGAGGCACTAGCCTTGCTGGAAAACGGGCAAAGCATCGACTTAACTGAAGTTAGCGGCGCGGTCAGTGAAATAGAGCCAGCGACCAATCCCGGCCAGTTCGACTACCGCCGCTATTTGGCCAGCCAGCATGTCTACCGGCAGGTCAAGCTGGCTCATTATCAGGTCAAGCTGGTTCCGGCTAGTCTTCTTACCCGCCTGCATGGCCTCCGCTGGAAAATTCAAGCTTATCTGAAGCGCCTGCCCCGCCTATTGGCCTTTTTTGCCAGTGAACTGCTGCTAGCGGAAAATCCTGCTGGGGACAACCAAGCCAACTTGAATACCTACCGGGACCTGGGGGTTATCCATATCTTGAGCATTTCGGGGATGCATGTGGGCATTTACGTCTTTGCTCTGGCGGTTTTCGGCAGCTACCTGCACATGACCAAGGAGGAAGTTTTTGCCGCTTCCTGCGCTCTATTGACCTTTGAGGTCTTCTTGAGCGGTTTTATCCGGGCGACTCTTAGCTATGTTTTTTTAGCCGGATTAGCCTTTAAGAGCCGGAGGATCGGCCGGGCTGACCTGTTGGGCCTGACTTATTGCTGCCAGCAGCTTTTTACTCCCCGCCTTTTGTTGGAAACCGGCGGGATCTTGACTTATGTATTAGCCCTGGGCCTGGTCTTGACGGCGAAATTGCCAGACTGCAAGCAGGCTTTTTGGCTGAACGGCATGCTGACGCCTTTTTTGCTCTACTTTTTCTACCAGGTCAATGTCTGCACGATTTTTTACAATATTTTAATCGTGCCCTATTTCAACTATATCGTCATGCCCATGACCGGCCTGGCCTTGCTGGCTCCGCCGGGTCTAGCGGCTTTTTTTGAAAAAATCCTGGAGGCGGCGGAAGGGATGCTGGCTAATGTGGCGAAAACCGGCTTTGGCCGGCTGATCTATGGCCAGGTCAAGGCCTGGCAGCTGGCCCTGCTTTTTGCCTTAACCTTCCTGTATCTCATAACGCGGAAAAAGAAATACCGCCATATTCTGGCGGCGGTCTATCTCTTAATTTTTGTCAGCATCCACTTCCCCTTGGAAGGGCAGGTCTCTTTTATCGATGTGGGTCAGGGCGACAGCATTCTTTTGACGACGCCCATCCGCCGCCAGGTCTACTTGATCGATACCGGGGGCAAGCTGACTTTTGGTAAAAAGAAACAGAGCCAGCCCCAGATCGACCGGATTACCATTCCTTTGCTTAAAGCCCAGGGAATCAGCCAGATCGACGGGGTCTTCGTCAGCCACCAGGATGCTGACCATGTTGGTGACCTGGGCCCCCTGCTCGAGGAAATGCCGGTTAAGCGCCTCTATATGGGAGCAGGTCTTATTCAAAATCCGAGCTTTAGGGCCAGGATAGCCGGCCGGGTAGAGAAGACTAAGCTGGTTGAGCTGAAGGCAGGGATGGAGGTGAAAGAAGCGATCAACTTCCAGGTTCTTCACCCGGAAGTAGCGGGAAAAGGGGAAAACAAGGACTCCTTGTCGCTTACCTGCCGCCTGGCTGGGAAAAGCTGGGCTTTTACCGGGGACCTGGACCAGGCAGGTGAGGAGGCAATCATTAAGAAGTTTCCCGATTTGAAAATTGACTACTTCAAACTTGGCCACCACGGCAGCGATACTTCTTCTTCAACTGTCTTTTTGCGGGCAATCCAGCCAAAATTAGTCTTTATCTCCGCTGGCCGGAACAACCGCTACCACCACCCCAAGCCGGAAACCTTAGCCAAATTGCACCAGCTGGGGATTCCCTATCTCAATACCCAAACGGAAGGGATGATCAGCTGGCATTACGGCATCAGGGAATACTTCAGCAGTTTTCTGGAAGGGAGGCGGGTGTGTTATCATTATTAAAGAGTTTACTTTTAGAGGGAGGAAAGCGGCTTGCCAAATTTGATATCCCTGTTTCCTAACAGCCAGGCGGGAAACCCGAATGTCCTGCTGCAGGGACCGGACGCTTTTTTAAATGACTATCTGGCCCATAACTATGTCCAGCAGGCAGCCTTTCAAGGCCTGGAGAAGGTGACGGTTGACTGTGAGAGCGACCCGCTGGACGACTTGATCGCGGCCTTGGCGGAAGCCAGCCTTTTCAGCCAGCAAAAATTAGTCTTAGTCAAGAACCCCATCTTTTTGACGGGAAAGTTCCCGGCCAAGTACAAGCAGCAAGGGGACCGGCTGCTGGAAATCTTCAGTCACCTGGACCAGATCGACGACGTGATCGTTTTAGTCGCCAGCTATGAGAAGCTGGACCGGCGCAAGAAACTGACCAAGCAGGTGGAAAAGAGCTTCAATACGGTCTCAACCGCGGTCAAAAGCTATGAAAGCGGCCGGGTTATGCAGGCCTTGGTCAAGGCTGAAGGCTACCGCTTTGCCGGCGGGGCCCTGGACTTGCTCATGGAGAGAAGCGACCAGGTCCTGGACGCGGCCCTGGGCAATTACAACAAGCTGAAGGCGATCAGCGACGGCCAGGAAATCAGCCGGGACCTGGTGGACCGGAATATCGATCTCAGCTTAGACCAGAACGTTTTTGCTATTCTAGAGGCTGCCTTAAGAGGGGACTACCAAGAGGCAATCGACCGCCTGGACGGGCAGCTGCGGGAGGGGACTTATCCCTTGCAGCTGGTCGCGGTCTTTTTCAGCCAGGTTGAATTTTTGCTCTGCGTGAAGGTGATGGGACAGAGAAGGCGGAGTGAAAGCGGGATTGCCAAGGAATTGTCCGCCCACCCTTACCGGGTCAAGACAGCCTTGAAGTCCAGGGCGAAGGTCGGCCAGCTGAAGAAAATGCTGGGCCAGCTGATCCAGCTGGACTACCGCTACAAGAGCGGGGTCTACCAGGGCAGCCGCTTTTTGAAGGCTTTTATCCTGACCTGCTAGGCAAAAAGAGAAAAAACAGGGAATAGAAAAAGACAAAACATACTAACCTAGTGTTGGATGATTACTCGACGGAGTAGTCGTTCAACACTTTTTCTTTTACTATGTAAAGTGGAGATGAAGCCAATGCCGTTCTTTTTTTGGACACACGATGTCGTAGG
>SKEH01001089.1_pt1 | contig 12822 bp, 10 predicted proteins | sample 4826571 | NCBI WGS metagenome assembly SKEH01 (sample SAMN11008814, study PRJNA524170) | human gut metagenome | biome: Human fecal sample; material: Feces; isolation source: fecal sample from pouch patient p29 | host: Homo sapiens | place: Israel: Tel-Aviv | collected 2016-09-14 | reverse complement strand
GTATTAAGTTACTAAAAGGTGGGACCTAAATTCTAATATGAAAAGACTGAAAACATTTTAAACATTAACAATTAAATTTTTATATATAGAAAGGGGCATGTGCAATGAAATCAGACATTCAAATTGCTCAAGATGCTCAAGCATTACCTATTAAAGAAATCGCCGCAAAAATCGGCTTAAGTGAAAACGATATTGAGCCATATGGCAACGATAAAGCCAAAATCAATTGGAAAGCCATTAATAAAACAATGACAAATGATCATTTAGGTAAATTGGTCCTAGTGACATCTATTTCACCAACACCTGCTGGCGAAGGTAAGTCAACCATGACAATCGGCTTGGGTGATGCTATCAATAATCAATTACACAAGAAAACTGTAATTGCCTTACGTGAACCCTCAATGGGACCAGTTTTTGGTTTGAAGGGTGGAGCTACTGGTGGTGGCCAAGCTCAAGTCATTCCAATGGAAGACATTAACCTTCACTTTACTGGTGATATGCATGCCTTGACTTCTGCAATTGACACCTTAGCTTCCCTAGTTGACAACTATATTTATCAAGGAAACGAACTAAACATTGATCCAGATCGTATTTTGCTTAAGCGTGGAATAGATGTAAACGACCGTAGTTTGCGTAATATTACAATTGGCCAAGGTTCAAAATTTAACGGCGTTGAACATAAATCAAGTTTTGCAATCACAGTTGCAAATGAATTAATGGCCATTTTGTGTTTGGCAACTGATATCAATGATTTAAAGAAACGTATTGGTTTAATGCTAGTTGGCTATACTAAGGATGATCAACCAGTTTACGTAAAAGATCTTCATTTCGAAGGCGCAATTGCTGCACTGCTATCTAATGCTCTTAAGCCTAACTTAGTTCAAACAATCGAGCACACACCTGCACTTGTTCATGGTGGTCCTTTTGCCAACATTGCTCATGGAGCTAATACCGTGATGGCAACAAACTTGGCTCTGCACTTAAGTGATTACACATTAACTGAAGCAGGCTTTGGTAGTGATTTGGGCGGACAAAAGTTTATGGACTTTGTTTCAAAACACTTAGAAAAGATGCCTGACGCTAGCGTTGTTGTTGCAACTGTTCGCGCTCTAAAATATCAAGCAGAAGGTTCAACAGACAATCTAGACAAAGAAAATCTTGATGCTTTACGCGAAGGCTTTAAAAATCTAGAACGTCATATGAACAACATGCGAAACTACAATGTACCTGTTATTGTTTTGATTAATCGATTCGCTACGGATACAGAAAAAGAGCTTGAATTGTTGCAGGACCTTGTTAAAGAACAGGGAATCGATGCAATAGTAGTTGACTATCATGAAGAAGGCTCTAAAGGCGGTGTAGAAGCAGCTCAAGCAGTTATTGACTTAGCAAACTCAAACCAAGCCAACCTGCAATCAACATACAACGATGATGATCCAGTGAAAACTAAGATTGAAAAAGTAGCACAAAAGATCTACCACGCAAGTAACGTTGAATACACTGAAAAAGCTGAACGTGATATTCAAGAATTAGAAAAAATGGGGAAGGATAAATTACCCGTTATCATTGCTAAAACACAATATTCGTTTACTGACAATCAAAAATTGTTGGGCGCTCCGACAGATTTCACTTTGCATGTTAAAGGTGCAAGTTTGAAGAATGGTGCAGGTTTTATCGTGATTACTACTGGACATGTTTTAGATATGCCAGGATTACCAAAACATCCAGCAGCACTTGATATTGACGTTGACAATAACGGTAAAATTAGCGGGTTATTCTAAGTTTAAAGTATGAGTTTTTTATACCTTATTATTACTGCGATTGTCGTTAGCGGCGATCAAATTCTTAAGTATTTTATTGCAACTAATTATGAAGTCGGTGAAGTCCATCAGATTATTCCTGGCATTCTATCTTTTAATTATCTTCAAAATAATGGAGCAGCTTGGAATATTTTGACCGGTCAAATGTGGCTCTTTTACATTATCAGTGCAATTGCGATTTTTGTATGCCTTTACTATCTATTTAAGGCCAATGTTCATAGCAAATTATTTAAGTTTGGTATTGCTTTGGTTTTAGGTGGTATTATTGGCAACTTGATTGACCGTATTCACTTGAAATATGTTATAGACATGATTCAAGTCGATTTCATTCACTTTAATATTTTTAATCTTGCGGATTCTGCAATTACTGTTGGTATTGTTCTGGTATTTATTTACCTACTCTTTTTTGATGAAAGTGATAAAAACTAATGCCTGAAAGATATGAATTAGAAGTCGCAAACGAAAATGAACGTTTAGATAAGTTTATTGCTGAAAAAATAAGCACATTATCACGCACACGAATCAAGGAACTTGTTAAAGACAACCATATTCTTGTAAACGGTGTTAACGAAAAAGTTTCGTATAAAGTTCAACAAGACGATCATATTGTTGTCGATGTTCCCGCATTGAAGCCATTATCAATTGATCCGGAAGATATCCCATTAGATATCGTTTACGAAGATGAAGACGTTATTGTAGTTAATAAGCCGCAAGGCATGGTCGTTCATCCTTCAGCGGGTCATCCCGATCATACATTAGTCAATGCACTGTTGTTTCATACCAAAGATTTAGCAGCTAGTCCTGAGGGTTTTAGACCCGGGATAGTTCATCGAATTGATAAGGATACTTCAGGCTTGTTAATGATTGCCAAAAATGCTCAGGCGCGTGAGTGTTTAGAAAAACAATTAGCGCAGAAAACAAATAAACGTTTATATCTTGCAATTGTTCATGGTAATTTTGGTGAAAATTCGGGTTTAGTTGATGCTCCAATCGGTAGAGATCATTTTAATCGAAAGAAAATGGCTGTTACTGAAGCTGGTAAAAATGCTGTTACTCATTTTACGGTTTTAGAACAATTTCAAAATTATAGTTTGATTCAATGTCAACTTGAAACTGGAAGGACACATCAAATTAGGGTTCATTTAGCGTATATTGGTCACCCAGTAGCAGGCGATCCGTTGTATGGACCGCATCATACCTTAAAAGGGCATGGTCAATTTTTACATGCTGCAGTCTTAGGCTTTAATCATCCTAAAACAAATCAGTGGCTAGAATTCAAAGTTGATCCTCCAAAAATTTTTACTCAGAAACTAACCGAACTAAGAGAAACTAAGTGATTAAATGAAGCGATTTTTAATTCTTGAAGATGGTAGTTCATTTGCTGGAGAAGGCTTTGGCGCCTCAATCATTTCAACTGGTGAATTAGCAATTCAAACGAGCAACTTTGGATATCAAGAAGCGTTAACAGATCCGACCAATGCCGGTAAGATTCTGGTTTTTACTACACCTATGATTGGTAGTAACGGAATTAATGCTATTGACTATGAGAGTATTAATCCCACAGTAAAAGGCATTATTGTCAACGATGTGGCTAAAAATATTTCTGATAGTGAAAATTTTCAAGATCTTGATTCTTTTTTAAAGGAAAAGAATATTCCTGCAATTTCGAATATTGATACCAGGGCTCTTGTCCATCGCTTAGTTAAAGAAAAAACAATTAAAGCTTCAATTATGGATACTGACGATGAACATGCTTTTGATCAAATCAAAGCCTTAGTTCTACCAAAGAATAAGTCTGCAAGTGTTTCTACTAAAAATCCGTATGCTGTACCAAATGTTGGTAAGACTGTAGCAATCATTGATTTGGGTTTGAAGCATTCAATGCTGCGCGAATTATCTTTGAGAAAAATAAACGCAACCGTTTTACCATATGATGTCTCTGTACCTGATATTAAAAATTTGCGCCCAGACGGTATCATTGTTTCAGGTGGTCCCGGTAAAGTTGAAGAAGTTAGTCCTACTCTCAGCCCTATTTTTGAAGCCTTTTATGGTAAATCTCCATTATGGGGAATTGGCTTAGGCTTTTTGGCGTTGAGTGATTATTTAAATTTTGAACTTGTCAATTTATCCAGGACTTACAATGGAACTAATTTTCCAGTAATTGAGCAACATTCAAACAAAATTTGGCAAACTGCAATGAATATTGACCAGTTAGTCGCACCTGCTAGTATTCAACTAGAACTTGACCAATCATATCTTGATTTACATAGTAATCTAATAGCTGGTTTTAGTAGTAAAAAAGAAAAGGTAATTGCTACCGCTTTTAATGCAGAAGGGGCTCCTGGTAGTCTGGATGCACTGGAAATTTTTGACAGTTTTATAAAGATGATGGTGTAATTATGCCTTTAGATAATGATTTAAATAAAGTACTCATCATTGGATCAGGACCCACCTTAATTGGTAGTGTTTCTGAAACCGACATTTTAATTAGCGACGCAATCAAAGCACTAGTTGAAGATGATATTCAGGTTGTTCTGGTAAATCCAAACCCTGCAACAGTTTCAACTGACAAAAAGCCTAAAGTGACAATCTACTTGGAACCTATGACACTGGATTTCTTAAAACGAATTATCCGGATGGAAGAGCCGAGTGCCATTATCTCAGCTTATGGCTCCACGATGGGAATAAAAGTCACACGTGAATTGGTAAGCGATGGCATTCTAACTCAAATGGGTATTCGGTTACTTACGATTAATGAACAGACTCTTCAAGTTAATACAGAAGAGAAGATGACCGCTTTTTTAACTAAAAATGGAATTTCAGCCAGCAGATACTTAAAATTATCGGGGCTGACAGCAGATGAAATTGAAAACCAATTAACAGAACAAGTTAGTTATCCTGTTCTGTTAATTAAGGAAAAGCCATACTTAGACGATAAAAAAATGCTTTTTGATAATGCGCAAGATATTGCAGACTATCTTAAAGAAGAGCGTCAAAATGAAGATTTTCCTGAAAATCGCTACTATTTAACTGAAGATCTTTCTAATTGGGAAGAAATCATTCTCAATATTATCCGAGATAGTAATGGCAATGTTTTATTTACTAGTTTGGCGGACAATATTGAACCGGTTTCCATTGACTCTGGTGATTCAGCAGCAGTAATGCCTGCTTTAACGCTTAATAATGACCAAGTCCAAACTTTGAGAAAAATCGCAAAAAAAATTGCTACTAATTTGAACGTTGTTGGGATTTTAAACATTCATTTTGCGGTCAAACATGATGGTACCAATTTTGCGGTGCGCGTCCTGTCCATTAAACCACGACTAACTCGTAGCGCAATTTGGTCACAAAGAATTGGCTTATATAGTTTAGGTTATGTTGTTTGCAAAGTAGCTATTGGCTACCATCTAAATGAAATTACAGATCCAATGTCTGGACTCAACGCAGCGATTGAGCCAGCACAGGATAAAATAGCAATCAGATTGCCATTTTGGTCGTTAACTCAGTCTGGCACTAACCATTATCACCTTGGTAGTCAAATGCAGGCGAGTGGGGAAGCAATCGGAATTGGCCAAAATTTTGAATCAGCTTTTCTAAAAGGTTTAGCCTCAACCGTTAATGTCAAAATTGCAATTAATGAGTTCCGTAAAGAAATAGCAAAAAGTGACGAGGCCATAATTGAAGATTTACTTCATCCTGATGAACTTCACTTAATTAAGTTATTAGCTGCAATCTCTAAAGGCTTTACATACCAGGAATTGCAAAAAATCATCAGCATCCATCCAGTCTATTATCAAAAATTTGAACATCTTGCGCATCTTGGTCGTCAATTAGCCGAGGAAGAAGTTACTGACGACTTGTTAATAGAAGCAAAAAAGAGAGGTTTCCGCAACCTGTTAATTTCAGATTTAACTGGAATCAGTTTAAAAGAAGTAGAGAAGCGAATCGAACGGCTCCAATTAAAGCCAGCTTATTTGCAAATAGACGGTTCAGCTGGTGTTTATGAACCAAAGGTGCGTGCTTTTTATAGTGCTTTCGGCGTACAAGATGAATCAATCCAGTTAGATTCAAAAAAGAAAATCTTAATCGTTGGAATGTTGCCTTCACAGGTATCAGTTACTAGTGAATTTGATTACATGGTAAGTCATGCAATAGATACTTTACATAATAATAAATATGACACTGTCATTATTTCCAATAATGACGAATCTGTTGCTACCAGTTATCAAAAAGCTGATAAAGTCTATTTTGAACCTATCACAGTTGAAAACATTGTTCATATTGCCGAGAAAGAAGGGATTAAAGAAGTCCTCCTTCAATTTTCAGGCAAAGAAATTAGTGGCTTAGCAAAAAGATTGATGAACAATGGCTTGAGTATTCTAGGAACGGGAGACGTTAATCCCAAAGATCGAATTGATCAAGTCTTAAATTCTTCATTAGACTCACTAAGGCAAACCCAAATGATAACTACTTTAGATCAAAAAGCTGGAGAAAAATTTATCGAAGAAAATGATTTTCCGCTTTTAATTGGTGGTTTCAATAGCCAAGGTGTAAAGCAAAAATCTGCAGTTGTTTATGATAAGCCGGCTTTGGAAAAGTATTTGAATGAAAATCAGTTATCCAAAATTTCATTGTCACATTTTATTGAAGGCAATAAGTATGAAATTACTGCCATCTCAGATGGTGAAAATGTTGCTATACCGGGTATTATCGAGCACCTAGAACAAAGTGGTTCTCATGCTTCTGATTCAATCGCTGTGTTTAAGCCACAAAATCTGTCTACACGAGACCAAAAACGTTTGACTGAATATACCACTAATTTAATAAAACAAATTAAACTACGGGGAATTTTTACACTCCATTTCTTAATTGTTAAAGACAATGTTTATTTGTTACAGATAAAGCCATACGCCGGCCACAATGTTGCTTTTTTAACCCAGGCATTGGGTAAGGACATTACAGCATGTGCTACTGAAGTTTTAACTGGTAAAAACTTAAATGAGCTAGATTATGAACGAGGCTTATGGCACTCAAATAACTTCATTTATGTTAAAATGCCAGTATTCTCATACATCGACTATCACAGTGAGAACACCTTTGATTCCAAAATGAAATCTTCTGGATCCGTTATGGGACGTGATACTGCACTGTCTAAGGCACTCTATAAAGGATACGAAGCAAGTGGTATTCATATTCCTAGTTTTGGTACAATTTTCATGTCAGTGCGTGATGCCGATAAAAAGAAAATGACTGAGCTTGCTAAACGCTTTTATCAGCTTGGTTTTAAGATAATTGCCACGGAAGGAACAGCTAATTGCTTGGCTGAAGCGGGGATTACTACCGGAGTGGTAAGTAAAATTCATTCGGAGTCAAACAGTCTGTTAGACAAAATACGACAACGAAAAATTGTCATGGTAGTCAATATTACAGATTTATCTGATTCAGCTAGCGGAGATGCAACAAGAATTCGCGATGAAGCTTTAAATATTCATATTCCGGTACTTTCAAGTATTGAAACAACAGAATTAATCTTAAGGGTTCTTGAATCATTGTCACTAACCACTCAACCAATTTAAAAACTTAACTTTAAGCAAAAAAGAGGATAACTGATTATCCTCTTTTTTAGTCTATTCTTTTACTTAAAACACGTTCTTCTTCTGGGGTTACCTCTATTGAGTTTTGCCCAGTATAAATTACAAAACCTGGTTTTGCACCATTTGGCTTCTTTACACGCTTATCTTGAACATAATCAACTTGCACGTGAGCTGAGTTTTTAGCTTTTGAAAAGTAAGCCGCAATTTCAGCTGCTTCCACGATATCTTTATCAGTTGGATCGTCGTCCTGTAAAATGACATGTGAACCTGGAATATTCTTAACGTGAAACCAGATGTCAGTCTTATTTGCCTTCTTTAAAGTTAGCCAATCGTTTTGATAATTGTTTTTACCAACTAAGACTGTTTTTCCAGAAGACAATTTAAACTTATTCAAATTTCGTTCTGATATTTTCTTCTTCCGCTTTTGTTTTTGTGGCTTTTTCAAATAGCCTTGAGCTGTTAGCTCATCTGTAATCTGGTCAATATCTTGCGGTTCAGCATTATCAATTGCAGTTTGTACTGAATCAAAGTAGGCTAAATTATCCTGAGCAATTTTAATTTGTTCCTTGACATGTTTAATTGAATCACGAAGCTTCTTATAACGCGTAAAATACTTTTGGCCATTTCGAGCAGGAGAGAGAGCAGCATCAAGCTTTATCTCAATCGGCTGATTATTTTCGTAATAGTTAGGTAATTCGATTTTCGTCATACCTGGTTTAACCTGATTTAAGTTGGCATTAAGAATTTCTCCTCGAATTCGGTAACCTTCAGAATTTTCAGCTAAATCCAATTGCTTATTTAGTTTACCAATTTTTTTGGTCAACTTTTTTTGCTCATTCTTTACTAGACGCTCTATTTGACCAGATTTTTGCTTAACCCAATCCTGGTTGGCTTGATCAAGATAAAAGTCCTCTAGAGCTTCATTAATGTCCGAATATGAGCGTTCCTTAGTTAAGTCAAGATGGTAGGGGAGGTATGAGAATATTTTTTGTTTATGCTCCGGAGTTTGTAAGATGAATGCTCCACTTTTATCAAATTGACCGATAAAAGTTGAAAAAGATGAGTAAGAGTAATCATCTTCTAAATAACCGGTTAGTTCATTCCTATCATCACGATCAAGTCCACCAATTTGGCGAGCAAAAGCTAGCGGTTCTTGCTCTGACTTTTGCTTATTAAATTCATTTTCAGTTAACTCAAAGCCATTAATACCAGGATTCAATGGTGGAAGTTCATATTTAGCTTTGGGTAACAACATTCTAGCCCTATTTTCATCAGGATTAATTCGTTTTAGCAAATCAATAATGTGACCATCATGTTCATTATAAAGAATAACATTACTGTGTCGTCCCATTAACTCAATCGATAAGACTAGTTTAACTTGGTCGCCAAGCTCGTTTCGATTGCTAAAACGCAGGTTTACAATTCGATCTACGCCAATTTGATCAATTCCTTGAAGCACTGATCCTTCAAGATACTTCCTTAACACCATAACAAAAGTAGGTGCCTTATCAGGATTACTTATTGATTGCTTAGTTAAATAGAAGCGTGGATACTGCGCGTTTGCAGAAATAAGTAATTGGTAGTTTTTTCGTTCTTTTCGAAAAGTTAAAACCAGATCCTGATCAAAAGGCTGGTAAATTTTAGAGAGTCTGCCACCAGTTAAAACTGGTTCAATACTCTCTAAAAGACTATGAATAAACAATCCGTCAAATGCCATAATATCACCTCAAAATACGCTTTCTATTATACCAATTATTTACAAATAAGTATCTAAAGAAAGTAGTCTCAACCTGAAAATAAGATACTAGTATTACTATATTAACTAATGGACCTTACGAAATTATTTATTGCAAAAAGCAGATATACTGGTAATATAGATTTATGGTTATCATTGCTACATAACTATAAGCTAAAAATAATATAACAGCTTTTGTAGCAATTTGGTTGCTACATATGGTTCATTTGTTTCACGGCTTGGCATATATCATTCATGCTGATGGTCGTTTTAACAAATTGAATTAACAGGAAATTGTTTTTATTTGTTGCTTTATAAGAAAAAGGTAGTTAAATGGATATTTTATCTTTTAGTACAATTGCAGAAAGTATTAAAAAAACTATTAGTAAAAAATGTGGCTTAAATCTTTCACAAACGCGTATTCTGCTATATTTTGGCAAGAATAATAATACTGCCCTCAAAATGGGTGACCTAGCTGACAAGCTTAAAATCTCTCTTTCCACATTGAGCAGACAGCTACAACAGAAAAAAACGCTTGAATTAGTAATTATTACTCGCTCAGAAAATGATTCTAGTAAAACTGTTGTTCTTAATGAAAAAGGGATTGCCAAAATCAAAGAACTCAAAAGTTCTTTGAAAGAGATCGAAGCAAACTTATTTGCTGGTTTTTCTGATAAAGATATCTCAGTTTTTAATAGTATGTTTAATAAACTAGTCAAAAAAGCAGAGAAGAATTCACTTAAATAGAAAGTCGAACCACTTGTTTTTTTATGCTATAATTCATCTATGTTGTACAGATTAGAATCGAAAGGTTATTTAGATGAAAATTGCATTGGTTACTGATAGTACTAGCGTTATTACTAAAAAAGAAGCTGAAGAAAACAATATAGTTGTTGTTCCTATTCCAATTATCATAGGTGGAAAAGAGTACTTGGAAAATATCAATATCACACCTGATCAATTGTTTGAAATGCAAAGACAAGGGGCTGATTTTCCCAAGACTTCTCAACCAAGCATTGGCGATATGATTAAGCTTTTCGATGAATTATATGATGAAGGCTATGAAGCAATCATTGCGATTACTTTATCCAGTGGTATTTCTGGGTTTTATCATACTTTATGCAATATTGCGGAGAATCATCCAAAATATAATCTACATCCAATTGATACAAGAATGACTGTTCGTTTACAAGGTGATTTGGTTTTGGCCACTTCAAAAATGATTAAAAATGGGTTAGATCTCGATACCATTCTTGAACGAGTTGAAAAAATTCGTTCCACAATTGACGAAATTTTTGTTCCTAATGACTTGAATAACCTTAGTAGAGGTGGTCGTTTAAGTAATGCTGGTGCATTTATCGGCTCAATGCTTAATATCAAACCACTGTTAACTTTTAAGGACGGTAATATCGTTGCATTTGAGAAAATTCGCTCAATGAAGCGTGCTTTTTCAAGAATTAAAAAGCTGACCACTCAAAAAATTGATGAATTACCTTATAAAGATAAAATCAAGCTTTTCATTATTGACTCAAATGATAGTGAGCAGGTCAATGAAGCTAAAGAGTGGATAGAGAAAGAGTTTCCTAACCAGAATTATTCTGTCACTACTTTTAGTCCGGTAATTGCTACGCACTTAGGTGAAAAATCGTTTGCAATTGGCTGGATGATCGATATTGATAAGATTGATTTGGGTTAAGTAGAAGCAGCTTATAGGCTGCTTTTTTTGTAACTTGAGGTAAATAAACATGGAAAAAAGAGATCAATTTACTAATTGGGCAATTGAACTTCAAAGTCTTGCTCAAGACGGATTAGCATACGGTCACGACCGGTTTGACCTAGAGCGATATACCAGAATTAGGGAAATTGCTACAGAAATGATGTCTGCTAAGACTGGTTTACCAATAAAACAGGTAAAAGAACTCTTTAGTAGCGATGATGGTTACCAGACTCCAAAATTAGCAGTTCGCGCCGCGATTTTTAACGACGAGAAGATCTTGCTTGTTAAAGAAACGACTGATGAACATTGGTCAATGCCAGGTGGGTGGTGTGATCCTAATTTAACAACGACTGAAAATTGCATCAAAGAAGTTAAGGAAGAAGCTGGACGCGAAGTTGAAATTGAAAAAGTAATTGCGCTAATTGATAAATCCGTTAATGTTCATAATCAAAAAAGAGTAGAGCGTGCGATTAATTGTTGCAGTGTCTTTTTCCTTTGCAAAGAACTTGGCGGTAAATTCGTTGTAAACACTGAAACGACCGAATATGATTATTTTGACGTTGATCATCTTCCACCATTATCAGTAAATCGTACTACTGCAGATGAAGTAAAAATGTGCTTAAAGGCTGCACATGATCCGCATTGGCAAGTTATTTGTGACTAACATAAAAAAGCTGGATAGTTAATCCAGCTTTTTTTCTCCTTGATTTTTAATATTTGCAATTTCATTTAAAGCATCACGCTGTTTCTTTTGGTCAACATGCGTATATAAGTCTGTTGCCGATGTCCCTTTTTGGCCCAATTGCTGTGCAACGAGGACTTGATCTTTAGTTACCCCATAAAGTTCGGAGGCAAGCGTATGACGCAATTTATGCGGTGTTAACGGATGGCCAAACGCTGCAGAGTATTTATTAACCATTTTTTCAATTGCATTAGTTGTAATTCTCTTAGTTTGACCATGCCATCTGGTAAGGAAAAAGGCATTCTGCTTTTTATCAGCAAAATAACGCTTCTTACGTATTTCTCGATAACTGTTCAAATACTTAATCGTCCACTTTGCAATTGGCACGCTGTCGCGTTGACCACCTTTTCGGGTTACATCAAGTGTAGCTTTCTTTAAATTGATGTCAGCTAAGTCAATTCCTGCACACTCAGAAACTCTTATTCCAGTTCCTAAAATAAGGGCAATAATTGCCATATCGCGTTCTTTATTGATTTTAAAAGATGGCAGGGCATGCTTGTTGCATTGCTTTTCAAAATTTTTATCAATAAAATCCAAAAACTGATATTTTAAATCACCAGTATACATATGAGACTCCAAAATATGTGCGCGGTAGTTTAACGTTTTTGTATTGTTAAGTGAGTCAATCTTCAACATAACATTTCTTTCGAAATAAGGCTCACCATTGTTATTGTCGGCTGTGATGGTTAAAAACTTAAATAAAGAGCGCAATGCATTGATTGAGCGGTTAATTGTAGTGGGGGAGTTCAAGTTACCCTGCTGGTTTTTAACATGCCCCAAGTAATTGATATAAAGCATTATGTCGTTACGCTGAAGATTAGCCAAAGTATCAGTAGTAATATGCTGGTTGTCTTCAGCGTCAGATATTCCTTCTTGCCTTAACCAATCAAAAAAACGCCTGATTTCAGTCAAATATTGGTAAGAGGTTGCTAAAGAGTGATTGGTACCAAAATTATACTCTTTAACAAAATCCGGCATTTTCTTCAATTCTTCTTCAATAAGGTCTAAGTACTTTTTAGTTTCCACGTAGTTCTCCTAACTATGCTTTTTAATCATTATAAAGCAAAAACGGAATGTATGTTTGTCTTTTTGCTAAAAAGAATGATTAAAGCAACCATTTGAAGCTAATCTCGTATAATAAATTTCTGAATAGAGCAAAAAAGTCTATCTAGATAGCACATTTATTCGCCCAATGTATAACTATATAATAATAT